>JAEEGK010015477.1_pt1 | contig 16905 bp, 15 predicted proteins | sample 8958771 | NCBI WGS metagenome assembly JAEEGK01 (sample SAMN16246547, study PRJNA631951) | gut metagenome | biome: gut microbiome; feature: rumen; material: SC-attached | host: Bos | place: Iran: Karaj | collected 2018-10 | reverse complement strand
GATGACTTTCCTCCCGCCTATGACTTCGACCACTGGGTGATGGGTCAGGACAGGGAGAACCTCAGCATCAGGACCGACTCCGTCTGTGTGCTTTCGCCGGATACGGCCGAAGCCTATATGTGCATCACGAATTGTGGAAGTCCGCAGAATATGCGTGTGGCATAGTCCCTGCCTTGTCGGGAATATTGCAAGATATAGCAGGAAGACAACAGAAGAACCCGCAAGTATATTTGTAACCTTCCTGCCATCCTTGAAAGTTCTACAAAAACTTTGTAAAGTCTTCACCCGACCCTACAACGTTGATAAACCAACCATCAAAGACATGGATACACCATGTGTTTGAGATATATAACAATATCAGTGTTCCGATAAAATAGGTGTACATGGGCCACCTTCTTCCGGCGATGCATCCCAAAATAATGGCAACCATACATGAAACAGTGACAAAAAATGACCCTCTTGAGGCATGAAATTCAAGAACTCGGAGGGGCAATTCAAGAAAAATTCTTCCCAATATCAGTGAGAATGCAATTTTCAAAGATGAAATGTGGAAGTGCCTGTTTTTTGTCTCAAATACAGCTAAAGTATAGAATGCAACCGACTCCATCCACACGGATTCCTCTCGTGATAAGTATCCCAGGCTCCAGCATGTGAGTAGGAATAAGCACAGTGCTTCAATAATTAAAATGAGATAGGGTTTCATGCTGATTCATTTATATTGTCGATTGATTTTGATGCCAGATTTCTTCGAGATAGGGCAAAAATACATGAATGCTCCATAGATTTACAGCACATTGTGCGATAAACACAAAGATAAAGTCTCTGACTCTGACACCCCTTTTTGCTACAGAACACCCTAATATAATTGCGACGCAGCAGGGCACATTGGAAACAAATGCGCTTAATGAGGAATAAAAATACAGTGATAAAATAACAATGTCTAATGACAGGCGTCCCATAATTACAGCTGCACCGATTTTAGAGACGGACATCTTTTCACTATTCATTTTTACCACTAACATCGAAAGAAGAAAGAACGCAACAGTATCCATCCACACATGTTCTTGTATGGAAAGCATTCGGCCCCAGCACGTAATAAAATAACAAACGAGAGCCTCGATATATATGATAAAGAATTTCTTTGTTTTCATCTTGCATGAAAAAATACCCTCACAGAATCATCGGGAATGTGAAATTATATTATTTGTGGTTTCTACAATTTGCGAGATACTCTATTTGTTCTTTCACCACCCTCGGCCCATATGTAAAACAATTAATCCCATAGTCATCTTTTACAAGCAATCCCTCCGGTGTCAAAGTTTCATAATGCGGATTACTAGAAAATTTGAGTATCTTTTGGAAGTGAACGAATTCCTCATGTGAAATTGCCAGAACCTCTTCGTCACACATCCATTCCTCCATTGAGTGCCGAAACTCCTCTACTTCCCCTTGAATACCGCTGATAACAAACACAGTATTCATGTCACTCCTTTCAGCAATTACCGAACGCGCCCATTGGCTGCTCTTCAAATAAAGCAGAAAAGATTTTGTTCTTTTCATATCGTGTAAATCATAGAATACCAGTGTAACGAATGTGTTCGGATTCCGAAGAATAAAATTGTTAACCATGTTTTTTACCCGCGGCTCTGCCGGCAATGGTTCTGTGATGTCAGAATACGTATATTGATGTCCTGATGAAACAAGATCTCTATATGTTAGGGGGCCGAACAATTTAGGCTTGGCAAATATCGTTACGCTCAACAGGATTATGGGTAAAAGATACACAGCCTTGCAGAACGACCAGCGAGAAAACGGCTTACTGAACAACATTATCAACCTTCGCTTGATAGGACTTTGATTTAACGCGCTGACGACAGTATTGGCTCTCGTCACCGTTGCCCGATCTAACAATATCTCTGTGTATTCGTCAAGCGTAACACCCGAACGAAGAACGCATTGATCAGCCTGATACTCATGAACGTCTTGCAAATCCTGTCGAAGCATCCAAATAAAAGGCAACCACCAGAGCATGAGGCAGGTAATATCACAAAGCAGCGTGTCCCATGAATGGTGCAGGCGTGCGTGCGCAAGCTCATGTACTACGATAGCGGACTCTTTTGCATCCTCCGGGGGTAAGATGACCCAATTCATCCAACTGAACGGCACACTTACGTTTTCATTGACTATAATGTTTACGTCCTCGCACAAGTGTTTCGTCCTGATTTTCCGACTCTCGCGTATCATCTGTTCCAAATGGACAAACTGAAAGAAATATGCTATCCCAAAATAAACAACCCCGGCCAGGTAAAGGGCAATCAGAATATTGATGATGAGGTACACATGGTCTTCAAACAAAGATATTGGCATCTTTACGATGTCGCTGCCGTCAGCATACCATAAAAGTTCGGGAGAATATCGGTCCTCAGGATTTTGAGAATGAGCGAAATGCTGTTCAAGCACACTTCGGCTACGGCTAATTGCATTTCCTGCGGTTGTCTTAAAAATACTCCCAAAGGGCAGCAGAAAGCCCAGTATAAGAGTTACTGCCAACAGCATGCGATTTAAGGAATGGGGCGCCCGATGTCGCATGATCATGCGGTAGGGGATATAGAGTAGTGAAACCGCTACAGCCCAACGCAGAATAAAAATCAGGAATTCGGCCACGATATCCTTGTGCTATGATTTATTTTTTTAATTCTTTCAAGAAATCCAAAAGTTCGTCTTTTGATATTTTTTCACTTTGCACCAGTGTCTCCACCAGTTTCATATATGATTTCTTAAAATATTTCTCAACAAAAGCCCCCACTCCCGAGTTTCCATAGTCTTCTTTTCTTATAATAGGATGATAGATATAGCCTCTTCCTTTTGGCTCATGGCTGAGAAATCCTTTGTGTTCCAAGTTTTGAAACATTGTTGCAATGGTGTTGATATGCGGACGCGGTTCCTCATATAAAGCCTGCACATCCTTCGGCGTGCAGCTTCCGAGTTTCCAAATGTATGTCATCACCTCTTCTTCCTTAGTTGTCAGTTTCATTTTCAACGATATTTTTTAGTTTGATACAGCAAAGATATGTTATTTTTGTTTATCATCAACAATACAGAATGTATTTTTAACCAAATTTTATAGTTGAAAAAGAAAAAACAGAAACTGATTACGGAAAATCAACAAAACAAATCTGTATGCTTGATTCTTCGGATGTGTTACACTTCATTTTTTCAACTATAAAAGTTCGTTAATTTTCATTTCCGTTTTCATTGAAATTAAAAATTATACTTTATTTTTGCAGCACCAAACTGTAATCATTAAATATAATATATTGTTTAAATAGTAGATGTGTAATTGTTAAATTGTTAAAAACATGAATGTTAATCTAGTTTCTTCGCGGTTGATTATTTTGGTGGCGCTGACGGTGTTGACGGGCTGCGACAGCTATGACGACGGAAGGCTGGAGATGAAGCAATACGAGGGGAAACACTACGAAATATGCACTCCGGAGGACATGTTTCTTGTCAAAAAGAATCTTGAGGAGAAAAAAAAACTGAAAAAAATAAATGTAAAGAGAAAATTTTTTATAATTTTGCAACGTAAAAACAAATAAAATCAAGAAGCATGAAAGTGAAGTTCTATCATTGGTACAATTTCCTGCTGGGAGCTCTTCTGTCTGTGGTCGGTTACGGATGTTCGTCAGACGGCGATGAGCCGGTGATGTACGGTTCGCCTACGGACAACTATCAGATCTCCGGCGTCGTGACCGACGAGAACGGCAATCCCGTCGAAGGCATCAAAACCTCTCTGAAGAGACTTGACACGAGAGGCGAGGAGGTGAAGGTGGGCTATGAAATCAAGTCCACAAAGACCGACGCCGAGGGCCGCTACACGATGGACGTGAAGTACCTCGAAGGAGGCATCGGCACCACAGGGCTGCAGATGCAGGATGTGGACGGCGAAGAGCACGGCGGCACATTCAAAGAGAAAGTCGTCCGGATGGACCCGAACAAAGCGCAGTATGTGGGTCCCGGTGACGGCCAGTGGAACGGAGGCACATTTGCCATCAAGCAGGACGTCAGCCTGGAGAAGGAATGAACGTCGTCCCCCTCTCGCTCAGGCGCAAGATAGCGCTTGAGCTCTGGCGTCAAAAGAAAATCACGGAGCGCGAGGAGCATCCCCTGAAGCAACTCTTCTGGGAATGCACCCTGCGCTGCGACCTGAAGTGCCGCCACTGCGGCAGCGACTGCAAGATGCAGCCCGCGAGCATGGACATGCCCAAGGAGGACTTCCTGCGCGTGCTCGACAGCGTGGCCGCCAAGACCGACCCCCACGGCGTCTTTGTCGTGATATCGGGAGGCGAACCGCTGATGCGCAGCGACCTGGAGGAGTGCGGCAAGGCCATCACCGAAAAGGGATTCCCCTGGGGCATGGTGACCAACGCACTGCATCTGACGCCGCAGCGCTGGATCGGGCTGCAGCGTGCGGGCATACGCTCGATGGCCGTGAGCCTGGACGGGCTGGAGGACGATCACAACTGGATGCGCGGCAACGACAACAGCTTCCGCACCGTGAGCCGGGCGCTGGACATGCTCACGGCGAAGGAGGACTTCGTCTTCGACGTGGTGACCTGCGTCAACCGCCGCAACTATCCCCATCTGGACGAGATCAGGGAGTGGCTCATCGGCAAAGGCGTGCGGCGCTGGCGCATCTTCACCGTGTTCCCCATGGGGCGCGCCGCACAAGACCCGGCGATGCACCTGACCGACGAAGAGTTTCGCGGCGTGTTTGAGTTTCTCAAAAGGACGCGCAAGGAGGGGCGCATCCGGGCCAACTACGGCTGCGAAGGATTTCTCGGCAACTACGAGGGAGAGGTGCGCGACCGCCTCTTCTCCTGTCAGGCTGGCGTGACGGTGGGGTCGGTGCTGGCCGACGGCGCCATCTCGGCCTGCACGAGCATACGCTCCGATTACCATCAGGGCAACATTTACGAAGACGACTTCATGGACGTGTGGGAGACGCGCTTCCACCCCTATCGCCGCCGCGAGTGGATGAGGAGGGACGAGTGTGCCTCATGCGAATACTTCCGCTACTGCGAAGGCGGCGGCATGCATCTGCGCGACGGTGAGGGCAAACTGCTTCTCTGCCATCTGAAGCGTCTGCGCTGAGGCTTTCCGTCAGAAGCGGACGTAGAGCTGCGTCCAGAACTGGTGGTAGTCCGTGACGGCTTCGGTGAGGTCGTGGTGGTAGTTGTACTGCAGCTGGAGCATGAGGTTCTTATGGGGCTGGAGCATGAGGGCTGCGCTGTAGATGGAGTGCTCGGTGTCCCAGCTGGCGTCGTCGCGATAAACGTCCCATTTGAGGCTGCCCTTGATCCAGCGCCACAGGGGTGCGCCGACCATGATGTACCAGGCGTCGGCCTTGTTGCCGGCGGCGGTGTTGATGAAATAGGCGCCGTCAGCGCCTTGGCTGAACTTGTAGCCGTAGCTTTGGGCATACTCGGCGCGGAAGGAGACGCGGCCCCAGAAGTCGCCGGCCTGATAGTTGGTGCCCTCGTACCCGACACTGGCGGCCCAGCGGTGACGGTCGACGCTGCCTACGTTCTTCATCACGTAGTTGCCCCACCAGCCGAAGACGGCCAGGCGGAGATTCTTGATGGGAGAATACTGCAGCGTGCCGATCCAGTCCTTCTTGCCGTCGAGGTCCTTCTGGTTGATGCCCTGGCCGTTGTAGACGCCAAACTGGTAGCGGAACTGGTAGTGGCCGTCGCGCCTGGATTTGAATAGGTCGCCTGCTACCTGCGCGCCTAGGTCGCGTCCGCCCATGGAGGACTCGCCCACACGGTCGCCGAAGCCGGCGAACTTCTTTGAAAGCTGGGAATAGTCGCCGGAGCAGATGTCCCAGGGATTCATGGGATTCTCGAGGGTGAAGCAGCGCTTGAATTCACCGGCTTTCACCGTGACGAACTTGTAGCGCGCCCACTCCAGATAGGCGTCCAGCACGCGGGGCGAACCGGCGAAGTCCACCTGCACGCGGTAGTTGAAGTCGCGCAAGATGCTGCCGTCCACATAGACGCGGGCAAAGCGCAGGCCGAAGCCCTCGTTGCGGTCGTCGTCGGCGCTGTCGTATTTGTAGGAACCGACGATGTAACCGCCGAATTTGGGCACCGTGACCCATTCGGCGCGCTTCCAGCGCGGCGCCACGCTGTCGTTGTTGTCCTTGTGGCCGCTGACGGCCTTGGTGACGGCGTCCTGAAGGCTCCAGGCGTCGCCCTGTATAAACGCTTCGTCTTCAGCAAAAGCCGAGAGCGAACAAGAGAGAAAAAGAAGTGTGAAGAAATGTTTCATGACAGGTTAGTTTTGTTGCAAAAATACTAAAAATTCCCATCATAAAGCAGTCTGTGGCGGGAGATTTTATGGTTTTTGCAAAAAAATGTATAACTTTGTCCGCGCAATACGTTAATAAAAAACAATATGAAAACACTTTCCCCCGCAGAAATTGCGCAATTGGAGCGACAGGGATGTCGCGCCCGTGACTGGAACACCGTACGCATTGACGAAAAGACCGACCTCGGCGCCATCTGGGATGTGCGTTTTGCCGGCAGCATCGACATCGGCAGCGGCGTGCGCCTGGAGAACAGCCGCCTGGAGCAGACGGGCACGTCAAGTTACGGCGTCGGCACACGTGTGAGCGTGCTCAACGAGGCCGGGGGCAAAGACATCCTGCTCAGTGAGACGCTGTCGGCCCAAGAGGCCTGGATAGAAGCCGTGTACAGCGAGCGCGAGCGTCTCGTCGGCGTGCTGCATGGCGCTGTGGAGAAGACGGCGGAGCAGCTGAAGGGCCAGCCCATGAAAATCGGCAGCGGCGCCGTCATCATCGACTGCGGCCTGCTGCGCGACGTGAATGTGGGCGAAGGCGCCCGTCTGGAGGGTGTGACCCTGATGGAAGACGCCACCGTGAGGAGCAGCCGTGAAGTGCCGACAGAGGTGGGGCGCGGCGTGCAGGCCCGTCATCTCATCATGCAGCGCGGCGCCCGCCTGGAAAGTGCGGCGCTCGTGGAGCGCGTGTATATAGGCGAGTCCACGGTAATCGGCCACGGATACTCGGCCTCGGACAGCGTCTTCTTTGCCAACTGTCAGGGCGAGAACGGAGAGGCCTGTGCCGTGTTCGGCGGCCCCTACACCGTGACGCATCACAAGTCCACGCTGCTCATCGGCGGCATGTTCTCGTTTTTCAACGCCGGATCGGGCACCAATCAAAGCAACCACATGTATAAGAGCGGCCCGGTGCATTGGGGCGTGTTGGAGCGCGGCAGCAAGACCGCCAGCGGCTCCCACATCCTCTGGCCCGCACGCATCGGCACCTTCTCCATGGTGATGGGCAAGCTGGACAGTCACCCCGACCTTACGGCCTTGCCCTTCAGCTACATCATCAACAAGAACGGCGTGACGCATGTCTCTCCCGGTGCCAACCTGGGCACTTTGGGTACGAAGCGCGACACGGAGAAATGGCCCAAGCGCGACAAGCGTCCCGATGACGGCAAGCGCATCGACCTGATTCATTTCCATTGGCTCAACCCGCTGACGGCAGCCGAGATGCGTCGCGGCCTGGAGCTGCTGGAGACCTTCCACAAGGTGAATCCCAAGAGCGACACCATCTACGAGGGTTGTGTGCTCTCGGCCCACGCCGTGAAGCGCGGCATTCACCTCTACACCCTCGGACTGGCGCTCTATGAGAGCCTGTGGGGCCAAACTCCGGATGAGCCTTGGGTGGATATGGCCGGTCTGCTGGCGCCCGAGAAGGACGTGGAGGCGCTGCTGCTGCGCATAGAGGAGACGGGCGACGCCGCTTTGCTGCGTCCGGCTCTGGAGGAGTTCTACCGTCACGGCCAGGGCCTCGGGCAGGGCGCCGCAGAGGGTGAGGCCTGGGAAGAGCTGAACCGCCTGGTGGACATCGACCGCGAGAAGGAAACCGTGATGCTGGCGTTCCACGACGGCAAGAATTAACCGAAAAAACACAAACAGAAGAATGATACGTAAACTGACGATGGCAGCGGCGCTGCTGGCAGCCGGTCTCTTCGGAGCAACAGAGAGTGTGAACGCCTCGACTTTGGGGCAGGGCAACCACCCCGATTCCGTGTGGGTGAGAGCCCGCAACCAGAAGCCTACAGACGGCATGTATCTGGAATATTCCGTGGACGGGCGCACCTGGAACAAAGTGTGTCAGGGCTATAAAGTGCTCTCTTCGGATTTCGGTGAATGGGGTGCGCAGAAGAAAATGTATTACCCCGTGCTGAGTGTGGAGAACGGCAAGGTGCGCTGCGAGTTTGCCGTCAGCCCGAAGATTCACCAGATTGCCCGGACGGAGACGGAAGACCTCTGGCTCTGGAAGCCCCAGGATTATCCCGTCCTGTCGCAGGAAGCTTTTGCTGCCAAGATGGCGCAGCTGAAAGCCGACTCGCTGAAGGCCGTACGTGTGGCTTACAGCGTGCTCAACAATTTGGAAAAGAAGATGGAGGCCCATCGCTATCGCGCCCGTCAGGAGAGAGACAACATGAGGGGCGACGACGCCAAGTTCAAAGACCTGGACAGCGTGCGGTATGAACTGACGGTGGATATGACGCAGAAAAAGGCGATTTCACCCATGCTCTTCGGCATCTTCTTTGAAGACATCAACTATGCCGCCGACGGCGGACTGTATGCCGAGCTGGTGCAGAACCGCGACTTCGAATACAACAAAAACGATGCCGGCAAGTGGACGGCCAAGACATCGTGGAGCCTTCAGGGCGACGGCACCGACTGGAGCATCCGCACGGAGCAGCCTCTCCACGCGAACAACCCGCATTACTCACATTTGGAGGTGAAGGCTCCCGGCGCCCAATTGGCGAACGAGGGCTGGGACGGCATCGCGCTGGAAGACGGTAAAAAATACCGCCTCTCCATGTTCCTGAGAGGCAAGGGCAAGGTGAAAGTGCGCCTGACGAATAAGGAAGGGGCAACACTCGCAATGACCACATTCAGCGCCAGCTCGAAATGGACACAGCAGAAAACCGTGCTGAAGGTCTCCGGCAGTGCCGCCGACGGGCGTCTCGTTGTGGAACCCGTCGAGGCCGGACAGTATGACCTCGACATGGTGAGCCTCTTCCCCGTGGACACCTACAAGGGCCGCGAAAACGGTCTGCGCAGGGATTTGGCCGAGAAGTTGGCGAATCTGCGTCCGCAGTTCGTGCGCTTCCCCGGCGGCTGCATGAGCCACGGCAACGGCATCGACAACATCTACCACTGGCAGGCCACTGTGGGCGAGCTGTGGGAGCGTCAGCCGGATTTCAACATCTGGCACTACCACCAGACGCGCGGCTTGGGCTTCTACGAATATTTCCAGTTCTGTGAAGACATCGGTGCAGAGCCTCTGCCCGTGCTTTCGGCCGGCGTGCCCTGTCAGAACAGCAGTCGCGGCGGACATGGACAGCAGGGTGGCATTCCCTGGGAGGCCGGCCGCTACACCTACAACGGGAAGCCTCTGACGATGGCCTCCTATCTGCAGGAGTTGCTCGATCTCATCGAGTGGGCCAACGGCGATGCCGCCACCAGTAAGTTGGCAGCCCTGCGTGCCAAGGCCGGACACCCGAAACCCTTCAATCTGAAGTATCTGGGCATCGGCAACGAGGATCTGCTGGGCGATGTGTTCAACGAGCGTTTCGACTACCTCAACGAGGGTGTGAAGAAGGCGCATCCCGAAATCACGGTAGTGGGCACCGTGGGCCCCTTTTGGGAAGGCAGCGACTACGAATACGGATGGCAGCATGCCGCCGAGAAGAACCTCAGCATCGTGGACGAGCACTACTACAACCCCGTGGGATGGTATCTCCACAATCAGGACTTCTACGACAAATACAAGCGTGAAGGCACCAAGGTCTATCTTGGCGAATGGGCCAGCAAGGGCAATCTGCTGGAGAACGCTCTGGCTGAGGCGCTGCACATCAACGGGCTGGAGCGTAACGGTGACGTGGTGTGCATGAGCAGCTACGCTCCGCTTCTGGCCAAAGAGGGCCATACGCAGTGGAACCCCGACATGATTTACTTCAACAACACCGAAGTGAAGCCCACGCCCAACTATTACGTGCAGATGATGGCCGGACAGAATGCCGGTGACGAATATGTCTACGCCGAAAGCAAGTTTACGGCGAAGGGACGTGAAACGGCCGATGCGGCGCTGCGCGTGTCCCACTCCGTGACGCTCGACAAAGAGACGGGCGACCTCATCATCAAGCTGGTGAACGCTTTGCCCCAATCCACAGTGATGCCTCTGACCATCAACGGCGGCGGCGCCTGGACGCGTGCCACCGTGACGACGCTGACGGGCCACAGCGTTACTGACAGAGAGGTAGCTGCTCCCGTGACGGAGGAGATGAGCACTGTGCCCGCTTCCGTCGTCCTTCCGCCCTATTCCTATAGGGTGCTGCGTTTGAAGCGATGATACTGCTGGCGGACATAGGCAACACCTGTGTGAAGCTGGCTCGCTCGGAAGATAACGCTTTGGGCGAAGTGGCGCGCAGGAGTTACGACGAAGCGGATTGGGCGCAGTGGCTCGACGGCGCGGACGAAGTGCATCTCTCGTGTGTGGGGCCGCAGCCGGATGCCTTGTTCCGTCTGGCAGCAGAGCGGAATATTAAGGTACGGCGCGTGCGCGATTTGGCGCCGCATCCGACGTTGTTTCCCGAAGGTCTGGGCGAAGACCGTTGCGCTGCCATTTTGGGTGCGCGCAGAAGAGCGCCCGGGCGCGATGTGCTCATCGTGGATTGTGGCACCTGTCTCACCACCGATCTCATCAGCAGCGACGGACAGCATCTTGGCGGCATCATCTCGCCGGGGCTGAGGCTGCGTCTGGAGAGTATGCACGAACACACGGCTGCGCTGCCGCAGGTCTCCTGTGAAGGTGAGGCGCCTCTGTGGGCGTTCACTACGGATGAGGCCATGCGGGGCGGTGCGATGAACGGACTGCGTTTCGAGATAGAGGGCTATATCCGCGAGGCTCGCAGGAAGAGGAGCGGGGTGAAGGTGTTCTACACCGGAGGACTGCCGCTCAAACTTGAGAGCGAGGTCGAGCTGTGCCCGAACCTCGTGCTGGAGGGATTATTATAAGGTATAAGAGCGCCGTCGGCTCAAAGGCCGCAGTGCTCGCAATCATTGCATCCGCAGGAGCATCCGCCGCAGCCTTTGTTGCGGCGTTGCTTTTTCATGTAGAAGCGGAAAACGGCGACGAAAAGCGCCACTACCGCCAGGAGCACAATCCAACTCTGTATGTTCATAGCATCATGGAGACGAGCCAGGCTACCAGCCAGGCCACCAGACATTGGGTGATGACGATGATGAGTGCCCAACGGCTGCCCAACTCGCGACGGACGGTGGCGATGGCGGCGACGCAGGGGGTGTAGAGCAGGCAGAAGACCATCAGCGTGTAGCAGGTGGTGGCCGTCAGGGTGGCCTGCAGGGTCTCGGGCGTGAAGAGTCCGCCCAAGGTGCTCACGACGCTCTCTTTGGCCAGGAAGCCGCAGATAAGGGCGGTGACGATGCGCCAGTCGCCGAGTCCGAGGGGCTCGAAGAGTACGGCAACGGGGGCGGCAATCTGAGCCAGCATGCTGTTGTGGTTGCTCGTCACAGTGTCGAGGCGGAAGTCAAAGGTCTGGAACACCCAGATGACGATGCTCGCCAGGAAGATGACGGTGAAGGCGCGCTCCAGGAAGTCTTTGGCTTTGTCCCACAGCAGATGGCCCACATTGCGGGCAACGGGCATGCGGTAGTTGGGAAGCTCCATGACGAAAGGTACGGCTTCTCCGCGGAAGGCGGTGTGCTTGAGGACGATGGCCACAAGGATGCCCGTGAGGATGCCGATGAGATACATCGAAGTCATCACCCACGCGCCGTTGCCGGGGAAGAAGGCCGCCACGAAGAAGGCGTAGATGGGAATCTTGGCGGTGCACGACATGAAGGGCGTGAGCAGGATGGTCATCTTGCGGTCGCGCTCACTGGGCAGCGTGCGTGAAGCCATGATGCTGGGCACGGAGCAGCCGAAGCCCATCAGCAGCGGCACGATGCTGCGTCCCGACAGGCCCAAACGGCGCAACGGACGGTCCATCACGAAGGCGATGCGGGCCATATAGCCGCTGTCTTCCAGCATGGAGAGACAGAAGAAGAGGCAGACGATGACGGGCAGGAAGGAGAGTACGGAGCCCACACCGGCGAGAATGCCGTCGGTGACGAGCGAGTGCACCGTCGGGGCGATGTTCCACGAAGAGAGCAAGTCGTCAATCCACGCGGTAGAGGCGTCGATGCCTTCTTCGAAGAGCTCCTGGAGCCAGGCCCCCACGCTGTTGAAGGTGAACCAGAAGACGAGCGCCATGATGCCGATGAAGGCGGGCAGGGCGGTCCAGCGTCCGGTCAGAATGTTGTCGATGCGATGGCTGCGCCGGTGTTCGCGACTCTCTTTGGGATGCACCACCGTGCGGGCCGTGACGTTCAGGATGAAGGCGTAGCGCATGTCGGCCATAGCGGCCTGACGGTCGAGTCCGCGCTCCTCTTCCATCTGCTGAAGCAGGTGGCCGACGGTCTCTTTTTCGTTTTGCGAGAGGTCGAGTGCGTCGCGTGTGAGCGTGTCGCCCTCAATGAGTTTGTTGGCGGCAAAGCGCAAGGGGATGCCGGCTCTCTCGGCGTGATCCTCCACCAGATGCATGATGGCGTGGAGCGAACGGTGGACGGCGGAGCGGATGCCCGTAGAGGGGCAGAAGTCCTGTCGGGCCGGTCCTTCCTGATAGCGTGCCACGTGGAGCACGTGGTCGATGAGTTCGTCCACACCTTCTCCGTCGACGGCACGAATGGGCACGACGGGGATGCCGAGCAGATGCTCCAACTCGTTGACGCGTACGGCGCCGCCCTGACTCTCCAGTTCGTCGATGAAGTTGAGGGCCAGCACCATCGGGCGCCCCAGTTCCATGAGCTGCATGGTGAGATAGAGGCTGCGCTCAATGCAGGTGGTGTCAATGATGTTGATGATGGCGTCGGGCTTCTGCTCCAGCACGAAGCGGCGCGACACCTGCTCCTCGCTCGTGTAGGGCGAGAGGGAGTAGATGCCCGGCAGATCGGTGATGGTCACTTCGGGGTGGCCTTTGATGGTGCCGTCCTTGCGTTCGACGGTGACGCCGGGAAAATTGCCCACGTGCTGATTGCTGCCCGTGAGGGTGTTGAAGAGGGTGGTCTTGCCGCAGTTCTGATTGCCCACCAGCGCCAGACGTACGGGAGATCCGGGAGCGGCGGCCTGAGGCTTCGAGGGCAGGAGGGCGCTCTGTTCTTCGTGGTAGCGTCCGCCTTCACCCAAACCGGGATGGGGAATCTCCTGAGTGTTGGCGACGTAGGCCTTCTCGTCGGGATCCTCCTCCGGTGCGGAGCGCTTCAGATCGGTGTCGATGGTGATTTTGGCAGCATCCGCCTTGCGCATGGTCAGCTCGTAGCCGTGGATGCGCACCTCGATGGGATCGCCCATCGGAGCGTGCTTGACGAGCGTGACACGCACGCCGGGAATGACGCCCATGTCCAAAAGATGTTGCCGCAAGGCACCGTCGCCGCCGACAGCGACGATGCGGGCGGATTGTGCTAAGGAGAGTTCGGAAAGGTTCATGAAGTTCGGGAATAGGTCATGGTGAGGATGTTGCAGCCTTCACGGCGCTCGTAGTTGACATCGCTCATGCATTGCTTGATGAGGAAGATGCCGAGGCCGCCGATTTCGCGGTCTTCGGCCGACAGCGTGATGTCCACTTCGGGCGCATTTTCCAGCGGGTTGAAGGGAATGCCCTCATCGGTGAGAATGAATTGTATCTGATGCTCGTCGGCGATGACGTCGAGGCGAAACTCCTTGCCGGTCTCTCCGGGATAAGCGTAGCGGATGACGTTGGAGCAGGCTTCTTCGAGGGCCAGATGCAGATTGAATCCTGCTGCCGGATCCAGACTTTCTGCTTCGGCAAGAGTCTCCATGAACTCGGCCAGACGGTCGATTTCGGAGAGGTCATCGTGGAGAACGAGCTGGTATTTCATAGTGTTTCGTGTTGTTGGCTGATTCAGGGTTAACGGTAGATGAGTGTGGTGAGGTCTTCGGGCATCATCACCTCGCGGGCCACTTCGTAGAGTTCTTGTGCGGTGAGACGGTCGATGGCGCTGATGAGTTCTTCGGGGGTGCGGTAGTGCCCGTAGTGGAGCATGCGTTTGCCCATGCCGAGCGCCACTTCTTCGCGGTTTTCGTAGGAGAGCATCACCTGTCCCTTCAGCTGCCTTTTGGCGGCATTGAGGGCGCGCTCGCTCAGAGGTGCGGCGGTGAGTCGCTCCAACTCCTTGGTTACCAGGCGGCGACAGCGCTTCACGTCCTTCTGGTCGCAGCCGAAATAGATGCTCCACACGCCGGTGTCGGTGTAGGTCGTCAGTGAGCTCTGCACGGTGTAGACCAGTCCGGCCTTTTCGCGGAGCGCCATGTTCAGGCGGCTCGACATCGCCGGTCCGCCCAGGATGTTGTTGAGCAGCACGAGGGCCAGATGCCTGCGGTCTTTGCCGCCGTAGGCTGCATGACCCATCATCACGTGGGCCTGGTGGGTGTGCTTCTCTATGATGACTTCACGCGCCATAAACGAACATCAGGCTGTTTTCAGGTTTATACATCCGGCGGGCGAAGGCTTTCACGTCGTCGCTGCGGTAGCCTTTCAGCGCTTCTGCCTTGCCCAGAATGTTGCGTCCGAGGGGTTGTCCCTCGAAGATCAGGGCTTCGAAGTCGTCGTAGATAAGCTCTGCGGGCGAGTCGTTGTAGCTCTCGATTTCGTCGAGCACCACCTCCACCTCGTGGCGCATCTCCTCTTCGGGATAGGTGCTGTGGAAGACGATGTCGAGCAGCAGTTCTGCGGCGCGCCCCACGTATTGGGCTTCGCAGGCGCAGTAGAAGACGGTCTCCTCCTTCCCCGTGAAGGCGTTGAGCTCGCCGCCGACGCTCTCCATGCGGCGGATGATGGCGGTGGCGTTGCGGCGTTCGGTACCTTTGAAGGAGAGGTGCTCCAAGAAGTGCGCCATGCCGCTTTCGCTGTCCAGCTCGTCGCGTGTGCCGGCCTTCACGGCGATACCCACATAGGCTACCCGTGAGGGCGTTCCGGCGCTCACGAATCTCATGCCTTCGGGCAGTTTGGCCTTGATTGACGCAATATTCATTGCGAAATTCACTTCTTTTCCCGACAAAGGTATGAAAATAGTTTGAGTTTTCCTTTTGAAATGGCAATTTTTTTGTATCTTTGCGCACGAAATCACAAGAAAAACAACTGCTGAAAATGGAAATTACGAGCAAAATCCGCTATATCGGTGCCGACGATCTCGACATCGACCTCTTCGAGAGCCAGTATGTGGTGCCCGAAGGCATGAGTTACAACAGCTACGTCATCCTCGACGACAAGATCGCCGTGATGGATACGGCCGACGCCCGTGTGGGAGCACAGTGGAAGCGCCAGCTTTCGGAAGCCCTCGCAGGCCGTCAGCCCGACTATCTCGTCTGCCACCACATGGAGCCCGATCATGCCGGACTCATCGGTGAGGTGATGGGCCTTTATCCCCGGATGACGCTCGTGTGCTCCGCCGCCGCTGCCAAGATGCTGCCCAACTTCTTCGACGGCGTCAGCTTCGGCGAGCGTCTGCTTCTGGTGAAAGAGGGTGATACTCTGGAGCTTGGCCACCACACGCTGCATTTCGTGGCAGCGCCGATGGTGCATTGGCCCGAGGTGATGATGAGCTACGAAAGTGAGGAGCGTGTGCTCTTTGCCGCCGACGGATTCGGCAAATTCGGCGCCATCTGCAAGGAGGAATACAACGCCGACGGCACTCTGGCCGACTGGGCCTGCGAGGCGCGTCGCTACTACTTCAACATCTGCGGCAAATACGGCGTGCAGGTGCAGAATGTGCTCAAGAAGGCTGCGCCGCTGCAGATTGACACCATCTGCCCGCTGCACGGTCCGGTGCTCAGGGGCAAGGATTTGGCCGAGGCCCTGCGTCTGTACGACATCTGGTCGCGCTACGAGGCTGAGAACGAGGGTGTTCTGGTGGCTTATGCCAGCATTCACGGCGGCACGAAGGCAGCCGCCGAGAAAGTGGCCGAAGTGCTCCGCTCACAAGGTGCGCCCAAGGTGGTTGTCAGCGACCTCTCTCGCGACGATTTGGCCGAAGTCATCGAGGATGCGTTCCGTTATCCGCGCCTCGTGTGCTGCGCCGCCAGCTACGACGCCAATGTCTTCCCGCCCATGTACGACTTCCTCCACCATCTGCTCATCAAGGGCTTCCAGAAGCGTCGTGTGGCACTCTTGGAGAACGGTTCTTGGGCGCCTTCCGCCGGCAAGACGATGCGCGGCCTGCTGGAGCAGATGAAGGACATCACGATCGTGGAGCCGATGGTGACGATCCGCTCCCGCATGAAGGAGAGCGATGTGCCCGCCATTGAGGCCATGTGCAGCGCCCTTTTGGCGTGAGGCGCACATGAGCCTTATATGACTGTGATTTTCTCTTGACAAAAAACGCCCCAATCAGCGCCTCTGCTGCGGCTCTGCGTGGTCTCTGAGGGGAGTCTGAACGGGTGCTTCGCGAACAAGCCGGTATTGATTTTCAGGTAGTTAAGCCATTCTGGCGAGGCGCGTTTCAAGCCAAATCAGAATCCGATTTTTTGACAAAATCGAGGATGAGTGCGGCGGCGTGACGGGGTGCACCGACGGAGCCCAGACGGCGACGCACGTCGCGATAGCCCTCCAGCATCTTCTCGCGGTCGGAGCCTCCGGGCAGGATGAGGCGCAAGGCTTCCAGAGCCTTCTCGGGCGTCATGTCGGGACCGACGAGTTCCTTCACCACCTCGCGACC
>JAEEGK010015475.1_pt1 | contig 16905 bp, 7 predicted proteins | sample 8958771 | NCBI WGS metagenome assembly JAEEGK01 (sample SAMN16246547, study PRJNA631951) | gut metagenome | biome: gut microbiome; feature: rumen; material: SC-attached | host: Bos | place: Iran: Karaj | collected 2018-10 | reverse complement strand
GGCGTTGTAAGAGGCGACAAGTTCCTCGTCGTCATAGACATAGACCTTGGTTCCGTCGCAGGTGATGGTGAGGGTCACCCATTCGCCGGTGGGCCAGACATACGGCTTGCCATCCTTGGCGACCTGGACCTGGTTGACGCCCAGGAAACCGGCATTGAGGCACAGCTGGCCGTCGGCGTCACCGTCGTTGGAGAAGCGGAGGAGGAGGGCGTTGGATTCATCGTACTGGGCGATTTCGCTGAGGCGGTTGCAGAACAGCTGATACTTCTGTCCGTTCTCTTCGCCCTGGTCGTTGAACTTGTGGTTGTTCCACTTGTTGGACCAGAACTTCCACTGGAAGGTGATGGCGCCCGGATTCAGTTCGGGACCGTCCTGCCAACGGAAGGTGGAGTTGACCTTGTAGTTGCTCATGTCGAAGACCTTGTCCCAGCCGGCGGGCGTCCAGGGCTCCACTTCAGGACCGGGGGCCGGCTCGCCGGCCTTCTGGGCGATGGTGATGGTCTGGAGGACATCTTCGGTGCCGGCGCGGACGATCTTCACTTCGCCGGTGCGGATTTCCTCGGCGGGGTTGTCATCGACCTTGAGGACGATGGTGTAGTTGGTGGCGCGAGTTTCCACGAAGTGGATCCAGTCCACCTGCGGCTTCACCTCGAAGGCGAGGTTGGAGACGGCGTGGGCCTCGACGGTGGCGTCCTTGGCCTCGGCGACGTACTCGATGCTCTGGTCGGTGATCTCGAAGGTGTCAGGCTCGGCTTCGGCGCCGAAGTTGAGCTTCACGATGGAGGTCAGGCCCACCTGGGAGTCGGCATAGGCGAGGGCGGAACCCTTCACCACGGCGAGGGGAGTGATGGTGATCTTCTCGGCATCGACCGCGGCCTCGTAGTTGGCGTCGGTGAAGACGTCCACCACGGTGTTCTCGGTCTTGTTCTCCACGGTGTAGGGAATCTCGATCGGGTCGGTGGTGGTCACGGCGTACTGGGTCTTCGCGATGACGAGCTTGAACGCCTTGGCGAAGGGGATCTCGATCGTGCTGCCGTCGTCCATCGTCAGGACCACGGCGCTGCCGGTGACCTTGATGTCCTTGAAGATGGCATCGCCGAGGCCGCCGCCCATCGCGCCGACATCGGTCTTCTTGCCGTCCACGGTGACGAACAGGTGGCCGTTCTCCACGGAGAAAGTCGGGGTCTGGCCTACTTCGAGGTCCTTGCCGTCCACCTGGATGATCTTGCCGTTCAGGGCCCAGCAGAGCTTGCCCGCGGCGTTGCGGATGGCGGAGAGGTTGGTCTCGGCGCCGGCGCCGGCGATTTCGAAGGTCACGACCTGGCCGGTCGTGTAGGTGACGGTCACGCCGACGACCTTGCCGTCCTTGGTGAGTTCCTCGACCTTCTGGACGAACATGCCGTCGTTAGTCGCGCTCTGGATGGCCTTCATGTTGGCCTCCAGGTTGCCCACCTTGGTCTCGAGCGTGGTGACCCGGTTGCGCAGCTCGGAGTCATCGTACTCCCGGGCGCACCCCACGAGGAGGAGCCCCAGTGCGAAAGCAGTAAATAACTTTTTCATGGAATTATCAGTTTTGTTCATTTATTGTGCACACTTGTTCTTTTCGTCCTTGACCCAGACGATGGAGGCCCCGGCTTCGGGGGTGGTGACGTAGTTGTTCTCGTCCTTCTGGCGCTCGGACTTGTCCCAGTCCATGTCGTTGCCCGCGACGGAATCGTGGAAGACGTGGCCTTCGCCTTCGTTCATCTTCCAGTAGCCGACGAGGCCCTCGGACTTGGGATCCACCGAACACTGCGTGGAGGCGATGTCGCTGGCGCTGCGGGCGATGTTCCAGATGCGCATCTCGGCCATGCGGCCGGTATAGCTCTGGGAAGAGCCGTAGCCGCCCCAGGACATGCCGATCTCGAAGCGGTTCAGGTTGAAGCCCTGGTTGCCGGAGACGGAGTTCTCGGTGGGGGTGTCCTTCTCGCCGTTGATGTAGACGCTCATGTTGGAGCCGTCCCAGACGATGGAGATCATGTACCACTGGTTCTGCTCGAAGGAGCCGGTGGCCGGGTCGCCGGTGGAACCGGTGACGTAACGGCCGGAGGGCGCCACGATGTCCAGGGTCTTCCAAGGCTTGCCGTTCTCGTTGAAGCGGAGCAGCACCTGGCCGCCGCCGTCTTCGTTCCAGCAGCAGAACCGGCACAGCTGGTCGTTGCCGCGGGACTTCATGTTGTACGGGTGGGCCTTGATCTCGAGGGTCCAGGTGTTCAGGTTGTAACCGGCGCCGAGGCTGTGGGTGGAGTACACGCCGATGCCCGGGATGTCCAGGGAGAAGGTCTCCATGGTCTTGCCGATCTTGATGAACAGGTTCTTGGAGGCGTCCAGGATGTCGGCCTTGCCACCGTCCATGTAGGCGACGGCGAGCGGAATCACGTAGTTGACGCCTTCCTGGATGAACGAGTTGTCACGCAGGGTGACGGAGGTCATCGGGGAGGTCGCGGTTCCCTTCTTGATGGTGACGAATTCGTCGTTGATCACGAAGGTGTTGCGCGGGACGGCGGCGTAGTTCGTCTTGTTCACGGCGTTGTAACGGACGACGGCCAGGCTGTCATAGGCGATATGGACCTGGACGTCCTCCTGGGCGACGCCTGTCAGGGAGACGGAGAAGTTGTAGGAGATCGGAATCTCGTCCGCCAGGATCTGGTCCTTGGAAACCGGCGAGGCGTCGGTCCCGGTGATCAGGGCGATCTCCTGGCCATAGTCGAAATGGTCGGCCTTCTGGGTGCACGCGGCGAGGCAGAGGGCCGCGGCGGAAAGGAGTAGGATATACTTTTTCATAAGGCGCGTCTTACTTGGCAGGGTTCACGATCTGGATGGCGCGGCGGAGGAAGGCGTAATTCTGGTAGTTGCCGGAATAGCCCTTCTTCTGGAGCGCGTCCACGCCGTTGTCATAGTCGTTGTCGATGTAGTAGGCACCGAAGCCGCCTTCGCCGTTGCCGGCTTCGTTGGCATAGCGGGCGTAGCGCTCGAGGGTGTACATCTTCGCGCCGCCCTCGGTGGTCATCGAGGTGGGATAGCCGCCGTTGAGGTAGTTCGGGCCGTCCCCGGAGGACTGCTCGTACTGCTCGCAGTAGACCATCTTGGATTCGGGGCACCAGCCGGGGCCGCCGACACCGGAGCCCTGCATGGAGTAGGCCTGCTTCACGAGATAGTCGATGTACGGCTCGACATCGGCGCCGGGATAGCCGCCGAAGTAGTCGATGATCAGGAGCTTGGACGGGTCGGAGCCCTTCGGGCCGAAGTATTTGCCCACTTCGTCGATGACCCAGAAGATCTGCTGGGAGCCCCAGCCTTCATAGTCGAAGTCCACGCCGTCCAGGCCGTGGGTGTTCACGATGTCCACCACGAGGCGGCCGTAGGCGCGGATGCTTTCCTCGTTACCGCCCTCCACCTTCCAGTACTTGCCGTCCAGTTCGAATTCCTGGCCGTAGTGGGAGGCGTCGGCGTGCATCACGAAGCGGGTGCCCTTCACCTTCTGGCAGTACTCGAGGTCCGCATAGGCGTTCGGGGAGTAGTCGAAGGTGTGCATCGGGGCGCGCTCGATCTCGCCGGTCTCAGGGTTCTTCACGTTGCCATAGAAGCAGGCGTCGGTGTACTCCTCCTTCATGGGCGTGCCCATCCACAGGTTCACGATGTCCAGCGAATCCGGCAGGGCCATCAGGCGCGGGCGCATCGTCTTGTATTCGATGAAGAGGCTGGTCGCGCCTTCCGGCGGGGCCCAGCGGGCGAAGTACACGTAGGAGATGGTGTGCTTGGACTGCTTCCATTCGCGGAGGTTCTCGTAGTAGGGATCCTGCGCGTCCTTTTCGAGGTCGTACGTGTTGAAATGCTGGATTTCAAGCTTCTCCACCTTGGTGTCGCAGCTCTGGACCGCAAGGAGGGCCAGGGCGACAGGGATTATGCTCAGTATCTTTTTCATCTTTCACGCATCATTAATTGTTGAACGGCTTGGCATCCCACCACAGGCGCACGCCTGCGTTGTCCGCGCCGCCGAGGGCCGAGACGCCGGAAGCATAGCCTTCGGGGTTGTCGGTCTGTTCGGAAACGGGGTAGGGGACGCGGCGGATGCCCTGCTCGGTGTTCACGATGCCGTTGGAGAAGTTGTTCGCCGGGGCGATCAGGACCGGGTAGTGGAGGCGGCGGTATTCCGCCCAGGCCTCGGCGCTGTTCGGGAACAGGGCGATCCACTTCTGGGTGGCGATCTTCTCGAGCTTCTTCTCGTCGGAGTCGCCGTTGTTCCATGCGATCGTGACGGTGGAAGGAGCGTTGGCATGGGCACGGGCCACGTTGTCGCGGAAGGCGGCCGGCTGGGCGGTCTTGTTCGCGATGTAGTTGGCGGCGCCGTCGGCGCCCCACTCCTCGAAGGAGAGCTTGATGCCCTGCTCGTAGAACTCCTGGGCCGTACCGCCCATGTTCCAGCCCTTCAGGGCGCCTTCGGCGCGGAGGAAGGCCACTTCGGCGGCGTTCAGCCAGCAGATCTTGTAGATACCGGCGTTCGGGGCGGAGACCTTCGCGGCGGTGTTCTTGTAGTTGGTCCAGCTGGACGGGGAGATGCCCGGACGCACGCCGTGGAGCTTGCCGTCGCCGGCGGGCTTGGCGTACAGGAACATGCGGGGATCGTTGTAACCGTTCAGGTAGGAATCCAGGGAAGCGCCCACCTGGGTGTCCGCGTCGTTGAACTCCACGTTGATGGTGTAGATCGGGTGACGGACGCCGGCCTCGGCGATGACGGCGTTGTCGCTGTTGGCGACGATGACGCCGAAGGGGCTGCCTATGGACTTCTCGGCCTCTTCACGGGCGAGGGACGGGTCGGCGTAGCTGACGCGCATCGCCAGGCGGAGGCGCAGGGAGTTCGCGAAGCGGACCCACTTGGCGGCGTCGCCGCCGTACACGAGGTCGTAGTCCTCGAGGAGCTTGGCGCCGGAGGCGGCCACCTTCTCGAGAATCTCGATGGACTCGTCGAGTTCGTCGAAGAACTGGACATAGACCTGGTCGAGCGGGTCGTAGAGGTTGGAGAGGTCGCCGGTGTGGGCGTAGGCGATCGGGCCGTAGTAGTCGGCCACCTGGTGCATCGAGGCCACTTTCAGGACCTTGGCGAGCGCCAGTTCGTTCTCCATCCCGTATTCGAGGGCGGCGGTTTCGAAGTTCGTGTAACCGCCCATCGCATACTGGTACTTGACGGTGAACATCCGGCGGTGCCAGCCGTCGTTCACGTCCCAGCCGGCGTTGTGGCCGTCGCTCAGGGTCGGGGCCATGTAGCCGCACCAGGTCTCGGCGCACAGGTTGTACATGATCTGGTAGTCGGAGTCCAGCCAGGTTCCGTCGCGGTAGATGATGACGGAACGCTCGAGCTGCTGGAGCATGCCGCCGAGGGCGAGACCGTCCTGGGCCATCTGCTCGTCGCTCACGCCGTAGACGTTCTTGGCCAGCTCTTCAAAGTTCTTGGTGCACCCGGCAAGGACGGTCAGCGCTGCGACCGCCGCAAGCATATATTTGGAAATGTTCTGTTTCATAGGGCACATGCTTATTTGACGATGCATACGGCGACGCGGTTGGATTCGGGGCTCAGGGAAGCATCCCGGTCTCCGGCGACGGAGCTCCAGGAGATGCGGTCGCGGGCGATGCCGGCCTTGACGAGCATGTCGACCACCTTGGCGGCGCGCTGCTGGGAGAGTTCCTCGTTGATCTCGTCGGTACCGGTGCCGCTGTCGGCGTAACCGGTGACGGTGATCTTCGCATCCGGGTTCTCGGCGAGGACCTGGCAGATGCGGCCGAGCTTGAAGGCTTCCTCGGGCCGGATTTCGGCCTTGCCGATGACGAAGTAGAGGTCGTCATTGTAGGAATCCACGGTTCCGGCGGGAACCTTGACTTCCTTCACGACTTCCTTGACCACTTCCTTCTCGACCACCTTCTCCACGACTTTCTCGACCACCTTGGGCTCGGAAGGAATGTAGACGGGGGCGCTGGCCGGGGCGGCCTTCGCGGCGGTGCTGCCGCCGAAGCGGAGCTTCACGGCGAAGCCGAGGCTCCGGGTGGAAGGCTGCATGAAGTAGTCGATGCCCTGGTTGTAAGTACCCACGTTGGAGGTCATTTCCGGATCGAACGGGGCCTTGAGGTACAGCATGGCGAGGTTGTTGCCCACCACGGAGAGGGTGATGCCCTTGACCCAGGCGCCGAGTTTCTTGACCGGCAGGTCATAGTTCAGGGAGACCTCGGCGAGACGGGCGTTCGTGGCGGAATAGACGTACTGGCTCATGATGCCGTCGCGGATGCCGAGGGTCTGGTAGTAGCCCTGGACGTCGGAGGTCTTCATGCCGTTGAACTCGAAGAAGCCCTTCTCGCGGGCGTCGGCGGTATCCTGGGACACACCGTAGTAGTCCAGGATGGCCTGCGTCTTGGAGATGGCGATGCCGCCCAGGCGCGCGGTGAACAGCCAGTTCAGGGTGAGGCCGTTCCAGCCCAGGTGACCGCCCCAGGAGAGGCGATGCTTGGCGTCGGTGGAACCGGCGTAGATCATGTCCTTCTCGTCGTAGTCGGCGATGATCATGCCGTCGGCGTTCAGCTTGTAGAAGCCGTGCTCGTCGGTGGCGATCGTGGTCACGTACACGTCGCCGAGGGTGCCGCCTTCGTACAGGAAGTTGTTCACGCCGCCGAAACCGCCCATGGGCAGGCCGTTGCCGTCACGCATCGTGCCGCTCACGGGATCGCGGAACTGCAGGTCCACGATCTTGTTCTTGTTCCAGGTCCAGGTGAGGTAGGTGCCGTAGTTCCACTTGCCGCGGTTGTCGTCGAAGCGGAGAGCCATCTCGACGCCGGTGTTGTCCACGCGGCCGCCGTTCAGGTACATGTCCGTGCTGAGGGAGGTGGTGGAGATACGGGGATCGTAGAACTGGTTGAAGGTCTTCGCGTAGTAGTAAGTCGCGTCGATCTGCAGCTTGCTGTCGAAGAAATGGATGTTCGTACCGAGTTCCCAGGACTTCGTGCGCTCAGGGACGAGTTCGGTGTTGCGGCGGCGGGCGCTGGTGGCGACGTTGCCGCTCACCTGCTCGTGGCGGGGATCCAGCAGGAACAGGGACGGATCCGGCGCGTTACCCACTTCCGAGTAGGAGCCGCGGATCTTCCAGTACGGGAAGAAGGAGCTCTTCAGGAACGGAAGGAGTTCGGTCACGATGCCGGAAAGGCCGATGGTCGGATAGGTGATGCCGCCGGCCGTGTACAGCGCGGAGTTCCAGTCCACGCGGTAGGTCATGTCCAGATAGACCTTGCTGCGATAACCCAGCTGGGCGTTCGCGAACACGGACTGGTTCTGGTAGCGGTAACCGCGGGAGGAAAGCAGCGTGTGGGAGTTGTTCTGGTCGATGTTGCTCAGGTCGAACTTGTTGTTGACGGTCTTCAGCGGACCGGACGTGTTGTCCGACCGGAAGGTGATGTCGTCGATGTTGGCGCCCACCACCCCGGAGAGGTTCACCACGTTGTCACCGAAATACTTGTTGAAGGTGGCGAGGACCTCGCCGAACTTCTGCTCGGTGTACTGGTTCACGCGGCCGTAGAAGCCGTGCTTGGAACCTTCGGTGAAGAGGGTGTTCGTGGAGGCGTCGAACTTGCGCTCCTGGACCTCGTCGGTGCGGTCGTACTTGGCGCGGGCGCTCAGGGTCAGCCACTTCAGGGGCTTGTAGGAGAGCTGCCCGGAACCCATCATGCGGTTCTTCTGGTTCTGCCACTTCTGGTGCTCGGTGATCCAGTAGGGATTCTGCATCGAGTGCTCGAAGTCGTAGGGCCAGTACTGCGTCTTGATGTTGCGGCCGGCGTCATAGCGCTCGTACACGCCCACCTTGGAGAAGTCGTCTCCCGCCGGGAACAGGTACACCGGGACGATCGGGTTGCCGTATTCGCCCTGGGCGATCATGTTCTGCTCGTCCACGCGGCCGTAGGTCATGTTGACGTCCATCGTGAGGATGTCCTTCACGAGGTCGGTGGTGTTGCGGAAGGAGAGGTTGTAGCGGTCCACGTTGTTGTTGTGGACGATGCCACGGGCGTTCGCGACGGCGGCGGAGACGTAGGTCTGGCTGCGGTCGGTACCCGTCGAGAGGGCGATGGAGTTCACCTCGTTCACGCCCGTCTGGAAGAAGTCGCGCGGGTTGTAGGTGGACGGGGTGTCCAGCTTCGCGCCCCAGCTGTAGTAGGAGCCGGGGGAGGACGGGCCGTACGTGTTCTGGAACTGCGGCATCACATAGGCGCGGGAGAGGGTCGTGGAGTTCGAGTAGTCGATGTCCAGCCGGTCCTTGCCGCCCTTCTTGGTGGTGATGATGATGACGCCGTTCGCCGCGTTGGCGCCGTACAGGGCCGCCGCGGACGGGCCGGAGAGGACGGAGATCGACTCGATGTCGTCCTGGTTCAGGGAACCGAGCACGTCACCGGTCTGGCCGGCGCCGGCATAGACGCCTTCCGGCTGGGATCCGCGCAGGGACTGCATCGGGATACCGTCGATCACATACAACGCATTGTTGTTGTTGGAGATGGACTTGGAACCGCGCATCACGATACGGGATGCGCCGCCCGCGCCCGTGGAGGACTGGCTGATGGATACGCCCGCCACCTTGCCGTTCAGGCCGTTGACGAAGGAACCCACCGGACTCACCGTCTCCACTTTGGCCTGCTGGACATTGTAGGAGAGGGATTTTTCCTCCTTGCGGATACCCATGGCGGTGACCACCGTCGCGTTGAGCGCGATGTTGTCCGACGCCAGGGTGACATCGATGACCGAACGGCCTCCGATCTGCTCGACGGCGTCTTTCTGGCCGATGTAGGAGAAGCGGAGGGCCTCCGCCGAAGCCGGGACGGTGATCGAGTAGCGACCGTCCAGGTCGGTGATGGCACCTACCGAGGAATCTCCCTCCACGACGACACTGGCGCCGATGAGCGGTTCTCCGAAGTCATCGGTGACGGTACCCGTGATGGTCCGGTTCTGGGCCAGGGCGAGTCCGCCAGCGATGAACAGCCCGGACAGGACCGCGAGGGTCCTTGTCAAGACTTTCTTTAGTTGGAAACTCATAAGGTTGATTGGTTGGTTGATAATGTGTTATGTTATATTTTGTTCCGTTTTCGTTAAAAAATCTAACAAATATACGGATAATAGTTAAGGAATGAAAGCGTTAATGCTGTTTTTTCCAAGCCCAGATCTCCAGTTTCTCCTCCGTCGGCTTCCCGTCCACCAGGGGCTGCACGGCGAATTTCACCGTGTCCAGGCCGTCGGGCATCGTGAACTTCACGTGGATGGTGTCGCGCTCGTCGGCCTTCATCCTGCCGGGCTGGCGCATCCGCAGGTAGGGCTTCCACGGCTCGGGGATGTCGAAGACGATGTTCGCCTTGCGGGTGTTCCCGTTTCCGTGGCGGAAGAAGAAGTCGCCCGTCTCGCCGGGACGGAGGGCGCCGTAGCTGAGCACCTTGTGGCTCATGTACAGGCCCTCGCCGTAGGCGTAGGGGCGGTCCTCCTCGATGGGGTGGTTGAAGCCGATGACTTCGCCCTTGATGGCGAAGGTGCGGACTTGGACCGGGGAGCGCTGGTAGCGGACCTGGATTTCCTCCCGCATCGGCCCGGGCCGGTAGGCGGGGTTGTAGGTGACTTCCAGCACTTCGTCGGCGCCCGGCGCCACCGGTTTCCGGTCGAACTTGACCTGCGTGCACCCGCAGGGGGTATACAGCTGGGCCGGGTAGAGCGTGTCCGGATAGTCGTTCTTCACCACGAGCCGGACGGTCACCGGGCCGTCGATCTCCTTGATCTTGCCCAGGTCGGCCTCCCGTCCCTCGGCCGTCCGGAGGGTCCGGACGCCGTCCTTGGGGGCGCAGGCGGCTGCGAGGAGCAGCGTTAAGAGGATGTGGAAGGTTGTTTTCATAAGATTTCTCGACTTCGCTCGAAATGACAATCAGAGTCCGCTGGCGGTGTCGTTATAGAGCCCGAACCCGTTCAGGACGGGGCAGGCGAGGGAGGATTTGATCCGGATGCGCACGGCATCGGCCGTGACGGAACTTCCCAGGACGATGCGCTTGTAGCCGATGGTGCTCTTGGTGCCGTTGCCCCAGGACTTCCAGCTGCCGCCGGAACGGACCTGGATCTCGAAGCTTTCCACGCGCTGGCCCAGCGGGATGTACTCCTGGAGCATCACGCGGTTGAAGGTCTTGCTGCCGGCGAGCTCGAATTCGATGTCCACGGCCTTGACATCGTCGTTCGTGGCGAAATAGGAGTCATAGTTCCCGTCCAGCATCTTGGCCGGACCATACTTGTCCGGATTGTCGCCGCGGACGGCCGTTGCCGTGGCGGTGGCCCCGTCGGCGAGGTTCGTGGCGAACACCGCCTCCCGCATCTTCGTGAACGCCTCGATGACCTTCACTTCCTTGGTGTCGATGACACCCTGGTCGGACGGCGGCACGTTCATCAGGAACACGGAGTTGCGTCCGACACTCTTGTAATAGAGGTCCATCAGCTCCTTCGCCGTCTTCCGGCTGTCGTTCGCGCCGTAGAACCAGCCGTTGTGGTCGCCGATCTGCTGGATGGAGAAGTCGCTCTCGGCCGGGCACCAGGAGGCGGCGCCCTTGTCGCCGGAGCCCAGGTAGGACCCGTAGTTGCCGGGCAGGTTGCTCGGGGTGAGCCTGCGGCCCGCGATGTCCAGGGTCGCCCAGTCGGTCTCTCCGGCGACGCCATCCTCGTTGCCCACCCAGCGGCAGCCGGGGCCGCCGTTGGAGAAGATGACGCACTGCGGATTGGCGTCGAAGACGACCTGGTTCACGGACGCCCAGTCGAAGTTCCCGGCGTGGTTGCCGTCGAACCACATCTCCACGACGGGCGCGTATTTCGTCATCAGGTCCTTGAGGGCGTTCTTGTACATCTTCTCGTACTCGGCCGTGCTCTTCCCGGACACTTCGATCATCCGGTCCCAGGGGGAGAGGTAGATGCCCATGTTCACGCCGTACTTGTTGCAGGCCTCGCGGAGAGCCTGGAGCACGTCCGTGTGGTTAGAGCAGCCGGCGTTGGCCACGTCCGTCGTGCTCTCGGGATTGTCCCAGAGGCAGAAGCCGTCGTGGTGCTTGGCGGTGATGATGATCTCGCCGAAGCCGTTGTCCTTGGCGGTCTTCACCCACTGGTCCGCGTCGATGGTCGTGGGCTTGTAGTTCTGGAGCAGGAGGCTCTCGGACCAGGCTTTTCCGTTGCAGTTGGGATTCTCGCCGTCCCAGCCGGAGAAGGTGGCCTGGCCGTAGTGGTAGAACATCAGCAGCTCCTGGCGCTGCCAGGCGAGCTGCCCTTCCGTGGGCACGGCGCCATAGGCGGCCGGCGCGCCCGGGTCGGAGGGCGTGGGCGGGGTCGGAGGATCCGGCGTCGCGCTACCCTTCACCGTGACGGGGCAGGTGGCGGTGAAGCCGCCGTCCACCGTCGTGGCGGTGATGACGGCCGTGCCGGCGGAGACGGCCTTGACCTGGCCGTCCTCCTTGCCCACCGTCGCGACGGCTTCCTGGTCGGAAGACCACGTCACGCGGGGGTTGGTGGCGTTTTTCGGGCTGATGCGGACGCCGAGATGGAACCCTTCTCCCACGTTGAGTTCCAGGCTGGCCCGGGTGATGCTCACCCCGGTCACGGCGACGGAATCGTCCTTTTGTCCGGGCGATTCCGGAGTCAGTTTAGGTGCGCATGCGCAGGCGGTCGCCAGGAGGGTGGCCGTCGCAATCAATTGTCTGAAGTTTTTCATCAAGTTTGGGTCAATAGCGGTAAGTGATGGCTTTCTCGGTTTTCCGGGCCCGGGCGGGCACGAGGGTGAAGGTGAAGCTCCGGTCCTCGTTGGACCAGACGGTGCGGGCGGGCTCGGGGCGGGCGCCCCAGCTGTCGTAGCCGCCCACGCCGGAGGCGGCCCCGTCGATGCAGATTTCGGTGAAATCGCGGTCGGGGACGTCGCAGAGGTGGGTCTGATGGCGCTTGTGGTACTTCGCGGCCTCTTCCTCGTCGTGGACGGGCGGCGTGTCGAAGTTGGTCCACTGGAACGGCTGTCCGGACTCCTCGCTGTCCAGGTCCTCGACGCTGTGGCGGAGGGCGCTGAATTCGAAGGAACCGTCCGCGACGACCGTCAGCGGCTTCGTGGCCAGCCATTCGGTCTCCGTGTGGTGGCCGGTTTCCTGCGGCCGGACATAGGGATAGAATTCGTTGGAAGCCTTCGTCGCGAAGACGGACTTGAAGGTGCCGGTGTTGCGGTCGATGTAATTCTCCACTGGACCGCGGCCGAAATACCGGAAGTCATTCTCCTTCACGCGGAAACGGAAGCCGATGCGGGGAATGTCCACGGGTTTCTTCTCGGCGCCGTGGAAGGCGGCCGCAATCTTCAGGAGGCCGCCGGAGAGGAGGGTGTAGTCCACCGCCATCGAGCATCCGCCCGGCAGGGCGTAGGTGACTCGGATGGTGGTGGGCGGCCCTTCGACAAGCTCAGGGTCCGCCTTCAACTGGAAGGCCTGGGAGGCCTCTTTCCAGGCGTAGGCCCGGTAAGGCTGGTTGTTTCCGTAGTCGTTGTCGGTGGGGCCGCGCCAGAAGTTCGGACGCAGGCCGAAGTCCGGGTCGAACAGGTTGTTCCCCTTGTACGTATAGCTCCGGACGATGCCGAGGGCCTTGTCGAAAACCAGCTCGCCGCGGCCGGCTTCCAGCCGGATTTCCGTCTCGCTTTCCGTCACTTCCGCGGCGCGGCGGGACTTGTATGCCTTCGGCGCGCCCGTGTCCTTCACGAGAACTTCGTCCGCGGCGACGACGGTGCCCTTGGCGAGCAGCGGCAGCGCGCGGGCGGTTTCCGTCTCGAAGAAGATCCGGTACTCGCCGCGCTTGCGGAGTTTCCGTTTCGGAATCTCCACGGTGAACTCCTCGGAACCCTGGGCCGGGGTGGAGAAGGTCAGCTTGCCCTTCCGCACCGGCTTTCCGTCCCGCTCGAGGCGCCAGCGGACTGCATAGTCGCTCAAATCCTTGAAATAGAACCGGTTCTGAATGGCGTACCGGCCTTCCTCCGGGGCGACGCCGGTGATGGCGATGTCCTGGTAGACGTGCTTCACCTCATAGTAGCCGGGGTGCGGGTCGCGGTCGGGATTGACGATGCCGTTGCACAGGAAGTTCGCGTCGGAGGGGGCGTCCACGCCGTAGTCGCCGCCGTAGGTCCATCCCTTTTCGGCGTCGTACAGGCCCTGGTCCACCCAGTCCCAGATGAAACCGCCCTGGAGATGCGTGTGGGCATAGATCTGCTCCCACTGGAGGTCGAGGGAGCCGGTGGAATTGCCCATTGCGTGGGCGTACTCGGAGGGAACGACCGGCCGGCCGGACTCCCGCTCGCCCATCCGGGCGAACCAGTCGGCGCCGGGGTACTGCGGGACGAGCATGTCCGTATTCCACTCCCTTTCCGCCCGCTCGTAGCACACGGGACGGTTCTGTCCGTCCTTCTCCAACGCTTTCAGCACGCGGTAGGCCTCGTAGAAGTTCACGCCGTTGCCGGCCTCGTTGCCGAGGGAGAGGATGGTCACGCACGGATAGTTCGCCGTGCGGTGGTACATGTTCAGGACACGGTCCAGGTGCTTGGCCTGCCAGGCGGCGTTGTTGCCGAGGGTGCGGTCCAGCTTGTAACCCATGCCGTGGGACTCGATGTTCGCCTCGTCATAGACATAGAAGCCGAGGCTGTCGCAGAGCTCGTAGAACTCCCGCGGCTGGGGATAGTGACAGGTGCGGATGGCGTTGATGTTCGCCATCTTCATGAGTTTCAGGTCCTGCAGGAGGTTCTCCTTGGTCTGGTAATGGCCGGTGTAGGGGTTGTGCTCGTGCATGTTCACGCCCTTGAATTTGACCGGCTGCCCATTGACGAGGAGGGCCTTCACGTCGCGTTCCCCGTCCTTGACCGTGGCGATCTCGATGCGGCGGAAACCCACGTGGAAGCGGGTGTATTCCCCGTTGACCTTCAAAAGGAGGGTGTACAGCTCCGGGGTTTCGGCCGACCATTTCCGCACGTCCGGGATGGTGTCGGGGACGGAAGTCAGCTCGCCGGTGAAGTCGTAGAGGGCGTCGGCGACCGTCTCGCCGTTCTGGTCGAGGAGTTCATAGAACACGTCGGCCCGGGCCTCCGAGCGCATCTTCAGCTGGAAGACGCCCTTGGTGAGTGTGGGATCCAGGGTGGAGACGACGCTGAAGTCGAAGCGGACCGGCGTCTTCTCACTGGACAGGTATACGTCGCGCTCGATGCCGCTGATGCGCCAGAAATCCTGGCACTCCAGCCAGGAGGCGGTGGTGTAGCGGAATACCTTGAGGGTCAATTCGTTGTCGCCTTCCTTCAGGGCCTTCGTGATGTCGAACCGGGCGAGGCTCTTGGAGTCCTCGGAGTAGCCGATCTCCTTCCCGTTCACATAGACATACGCGCCGGACTTGATGCCGGCGAGGTTCAGGAACACCGTCCGTCCCTTCCAGCCGTCGGGCACGGTGAACGTCCGGTGGTAGATGGCGGCGGGGAAAGCCTCGGGCAGGGTAGGCGGCTGCGGATCCCTCGGGCAGAAGTCGTACGGATGGTTCACATAGATGGGTATGCCGTGCCCCTGGACCTCCCAGTTCCCCGGCACCCGGATCCGATCCCAGTCCTGGCCCCTGTAGCGCTCCATGTCATGCCAGTCGTCAAAATACTTGAAGTCCCATATCCCATTCAGATCCACGTAGTTCTCACTTTCGCGGAATCCTTTGCGAAGCGCATCGGCGCGGTCGGCGAACCAGACGGATTCCGTCCGTTGCGTCTCCGCATTCACGGATGTAACGTTCACATCCTGCCAGTACGGCAGGTTCTGGGCCGTAGCGGCGACCGGGAGAATGAGCGCGAGAAGGGGCAATAAATTTTTCATAAATAATTAGTTATCGTTTCGGTTAAACGGATGTCTTCGGAGGATGCACCCACTTGGAGGATGAAGTCGCCCCGCTCGGTGACGGTAGCGCCGGCCGCATCGACAAGAGAGAAGGCGTCAGGGCCGAGGTGCAGGGTAACCGGCCGGGTCTCTCCGGCTTTCACGAAGACGCGGGCGAAGGCCCGCAGCTGCTTGCGCGGGCGGACAGTGGAGGCAAGCGGGTCGATGACATACAGCTGGACCACCTCGTCGCCGTCCCGGCTGCCCGTATTTTTGACCTGGACCGTGACGTCCACTTCCGGAATGCGGCCTGAAACGGTCAGGCCGGAATACTCGAAGGTCGTGTAGCTGAGACCGAAGCCGAAGGGATAGAGGGGAGCGGCAGACATCTCCACGTAGTCGTGGCCGACCGGATTCTTCTTGTTGTAATAGACCGGGAGCTGCCCCGCGTCGCGGGGAACGCTTACGGGCAGGCGGCCGGCGGGGTTGTAATCACCGAAGAGGACATCGGCCAGTGCCGTGCCGCCCTCGCTGCCGGGGTACCACATCGTCAGGAGGGCGTCGGCCTTTTCCGCCGCCCACTTCTTGTCCAGCGGACGTCCTTCGACATAGACCACCACTACCGGCCTGCCGACGGATTTCACGGCCTTCAAGAGGTCGTTCTGCAGTCCGAGGAGGTCCAGTGACGCACGGTCGAAACCTTCGCCGGCTTCCATGTCGGAGACGGGCGCTCCGTCCACGACGGCGGCGCCGGTGTCGATGTATCTGGTCCGGAAATCCCGGGCGGAGGAACCGCCGACCACGACTACGGCGACATCGGACAGCATCGTGGCGATGAGGGCCTGGGCGATGGAGGAATGCTCTTCGTCGCGGACGGCGCAGCCTTTGACATAATGGACGTTGATCCCCTTTGCCTCAAGGCCTTCCCGCATCGTGACCACATGGTCTTCCGCCTGCGGGGCGGTGTAGTCGCCGAGCTGGTTGTACTGGTTGTCAGCATTCGGGCCGATGAGGGCGACGGTCATCCCCTTCGTGAGGGGCAGGACGCCGTCGTTCTTCAGGAGGACCACGCTTTCCCGGGCCGCCTGTGCTGCCGCTTCCACGTGTTCCGGCGTGCGGACGAGACCGGCGGCGGCCGATTCATCCACATAGGGGTTGTCGAACAGGCCCGCTTCGAACTTGCGGACGAGGACGCGCTTCACGGCCCGGTCCAGGGCGGATTTGCTCACCCGTCCCTTTTCCACGGATTCCTTCAGCAGCGCAAAGCAGTTCGCCCCGAGGTCCACATCCACGCCGGCATTCAGCGACAGCTCGCCGGCTTCCTGGTTGGAAGCGGCGACCTTGTGGTCCCGGGCGAGACCGTCGATGCTCTCCAGGTCGCTGACTACAAAACCTTTGAAACCCCATTCGTCCCGCAGGACGCCGGTCAGCAGGTCCTTGTTGCAGGTGGTGGGGATGCCGTCCAGGGAATTGTAGGAGGTCATCACGGACAGGGCGCCCGCGTCGATGGCCGACTTGAAGGTAGGCAGCACGTTCTCCCGGAGGTCGCGCATTCCGATGACGGACGGATTGCCGTTGTGGCCGCCTTCCGGGACGCCGTACGCCACGAAATGCTTCAGGGTGGAGATTACGCCCTTGGAAGAGGTACCCCGCACCATGGCGGAGGCCATCTGCGAGGTCAGGTAAACGTCTTCACCGTAGGTTTCCTCCACGCGGGACCAGCGTGGTTCACGGGCCAGGTCGATAACGGGTCCGAAACCGATGGTCGCACCCTGCGCCTGCAGTTCCGTGCCGATAATCCGCCCGACTTCTTCGACGAGTCCGGGGTCCCAGGTGGATGCCAGGCCGATGCCGGTCGGGAACACGGTCGTGCCGATGGCCATGTGCCCGTGCGGAGCCTCTTCGGCCAGGATGATGGGAATTCCCAGCCGGGTACTGTCCATCGCATAGCGCTGCAGGGCGTTGTACGCT
>JAEEGK010015474.1_pt1 | contig 16906 bp, 12 predicted proteins | sample 8958771 | NCBI WGS metagenome assembly JAEEGK01 (sample SAMN16246547, study PRJNA631951) | gut metagenome | biome: gut microbiome; feature: rumen; material: SC-attached | host: Bos | place: Iran: Karaj | collected 2018-10 | reverse complement strand
AAAAAAAAAAAAAAAAAAAAAAAAAAAATTTAAAAAAAAAAAAAAAAAAAAAAACACTTAAAAAAAAAAAAAAATAAATAAAAAAATGTTAACAAATTTAACGAAACAAATAATAACATTAGGAACATTAGGAGAAAGTGGAGTAGGAAAAACAAATTTATCAAATGTATTCATAGGAAATAAATTTAAAGATGATACAATATCAACAATAGGAGCAAGTAGTTTAATAAGAAGAGATTATGAAATAAAACCAAAATCAGAAATACAAAAAATAACAATTAAAATTTGGGACACAGCAGGACAAGAAAGATATAGATCATTATCAACACAATATGTAAAAAATTGTGATGGAATTTTATTAGTTTATTCAATTTGTGATAGAAATAGTTTTGAAAAAATTAATAATTGGATAAAAGAAGTTGAAGATAAAAAATCAAATGAAAATGAAATTCCTGTAGTTTTAATTGGAAATAAAATTGATATTGATGATTTAAATAATAGTGAAATAAAATTAAAAAGACAAATTTCTTTTGAAGAAGGAAAAAAATTTGCTGAAAGATATGGAATAAAATTTTTTGAATGTTCTGCTAAAAAAAATATTAATGTTATGGAATCTTTTCAATTTTTAATTGATCAAATTGTACAAATTCATATTAAAGAATTTGGAAATAATACTATTGATGAAAGTGATAATAGTATTACATTCAATAATAATAATAATGGTTGTTGTAAAAGAAAAAATAAAAAAAAAGAAAATAAAAAAAGAAGTTTAACTATTAGAAAAACAAATTTAAATAATTTATAATTGTTATTATCTTATTTATTAAAAACTTAGTTTTATATATTATTATAAATATAAAATATTATATTTTTTTTTAATCATATAATTCTAAAAAACATATTATTTAATTATTTTGATAATTATAAAATTTTTTTTTAACAATGAAACAAATTTATATTTTTTTTTCATAAATCTATAAATCTATATTTGATAAAAATGGAATTTCATATTTTCCTGAATTGAAAATACTTTTTCCATTTACTTTCTTATAATGACTTATAGGAGAAGGTAAACCTAATTGTTTAACAAAATTAGTTTTATTAATTTTTTTTATAAATAAATTATGTTCTTTTTTCTTTTTTTGTATTTTAATATTTGGAATAATATTTTCTTCAGTATCAAAATAAGTATCATTATTATTTTTATTATTAATACTTGGATAATTAATATTTGTAGTAGAAGTTAAAAAAAATCTTTGAGTAATATTATTTGAATTTGTATTAGTATTTGAATTTGTATTAATATTTGTATTAGTATAATTATTTAAATTATAATGAAAATGATGATTTTTTTGATTTCTATTACTTAATTTATTATTATTTTTAATATCTAATTTTAAAGAAATAATATTTTTTTTTCCTTTTTTTTTATAATTTTTATCAATAGTAGTATAATTATGATTTTTATCATTTAAATAACTTGAAATATTAACTTTAGTAACAATATTAGATAAATTATGTTTAGAATTATAACTAGAATTAGGTCTTATAATTTCTTCTTCATTTTTTTTTTGTCTAAAATCTAAAAATTTATTCATTTCTTTTTTTCTTTCTTCAAATTGTTTAATAACAATTTTATGTTGTGAATAAAGTTCTTTAATAGAATCTTTAAAAGTTAAATATTTTTTATTAATAAAATCAACATTCATTTTTAAAAAAATAGTAAAATCTTTTTTAACAATAAGACAATGTTCATATTTTCCATTTCTTTGACTTGCCTCTAATCCACTAATTCCACCTTCTCTAAAATCAAGAATAGTTTTTAAATCATTTTTTCTATTTAAATAATCATCTTTTGAAATTGGATTATAAGGTAATTGTACTAAAGATGCCTCTCCTCTATATAATAAATAAATAATTTTAGCATCATCAAAAGGAGTATACACAATATCACCAGAGTCAAAAAATTCAGGTGTAATTTTTGTTAATAAATGTCTAAATTTTAAATCTTTTTTTAAAAAGGGAAATTTATTTAAAATAAAATGAACTTTTTTAATATCTGCAGCAGAAAATTTTGGATATAAAAGTTTATCAAAATATTTTTTTTCTAAATAAAAAATATTTGTGTCTTCTAAACAATAAATTGATGATGTTCTTGGAATATTATAAACACATCCCCATTCACCGAAACACATTCCTTGTTTTATTATTAAATTTTCTTCTTCGAAATCTAATATGAAATTATGTAATGTTGTTATATTTGAATCTAAATCATTTGGTGTTTGATTTTTTGTTATTGATTTTATTATTTTTTTTACTTTTGGTTTTATTTTTTTTTCAGTTTCATCTTTCATTTTTTTTAAAATTGATATTTTTGTTATACTTTTTCGTTTTGTTGTAAATATTTTTTCATCTATTATATCATCTATTTGTTCTTCTGTTAATTTTGATAAAAAATTTTCTCTTATTTTATCAATTTTTGCTCTTCTTATTAATTCTTTTTCATCAATTTCATAAGATTTTTTTTGATTAAAAATTGGGGATAAATTTAATTTTGTATTATTTATAACACTTCCAGTTTTTCTTCCTCTTCTTGGAGAAGAAATACTATTTCTTTTAATTTTACTTTTATTATTATTATAATTATGATTATTATTATTTTTAATATTTTGAAAATTGCTATTTTCTAAATATTGATTTTCAAAATTTTTTTTTCTAATTCTTTTAATATAATCATCATCATCACTTTCACTTTCTTCTTCTAAATCACTCATAAAATTTTCATCTGGAATATTATTAATATTTCTATATTCTTCTTCATTAAAATTTCCTCTTATAGAATCCATATAAAATTTTTTATAAGTATCTTTAGGATAAATGTCTCTTATTGCACATTTTCCAGTAATAATACCATAAAGTGCATCACTTTTATCATATTTTCTCATAATATAAGTTCCTTTTTGATAAAAATTATGTTTTAAATAACATGAAGAATTTCTTACATCTTGATTTGATATTCCTTGAAATGACATATATCGAAGAAAGCCTTTAAATTTTAATAAAGATAAATATATTAATCTAACATTTCTTTCTTCTTGATATTTTAAATCTTTTTTGTTATTTGTTTTTTTTCTTTGATTTATAAAAATTTTTTTTGCTGTTAATGAATAATGTGTTATTATTTCTTTTGATGTTTCTTCTATTAAAATTTGAGTTAAGGGTCTTTCGTCTAACATTATTCCTTGAGTAAATTGAGAGTCTTCTATATTTTGATATATTTCTAATATAAATGATGCAAAAACTTTTGCGAATCTTCCATTTTTCCATGTACTTTTTTTATCTTGTTTTTTCATTTCTTTTTTTATTTTTTTTTAAAGTTTTTAATTTTTTAAAATTTTTATTTGTTATTTTATTGTTATATTTTTAATTATTTTTTTAAAAAAAAAGATTTTATATTTTGATTTTTAATTCTTTTATTTTAAATTTTTTTATTAATGATTATTATATTATTATGAAAATTGAAATTATTCTTCATAATTACATTTTGATATATTTTGTTATAAATTGTTATATGACATTAACATTTAAAAAAGAAATTCCAAATGATTTAAATTCAAATAATTTCCTTGATTTTTTATTAGAAAATGAATATTATTCAAATATAAAAGTAGGGACTCCTTATCAGGAAATTCCAATGAAAATTAAATTTTCAATTAATTACTTTATGATAATATCAATTGATCAAAAAGGACTTTTTAACGAAAAAAAATCTAAATCATATCATGAAGTAGAAAAAGGTCTTATAATAGACTATATAAGTGAATATTTTGATAGGGGAATAATATCTTGGGATCATATAATATTTGATAATAAAATTGAAGCATTTAATTTAACTTTTATTTTAGGAAAAAATATAACAAAAAAAGTAAAAGGAGGAATAATTGGATTAAAAATAACACTTCAAAAAACTTTTCATGACACAACAAATTTTCTTTATTTATTAAAAAAGAGAAAAATGATTGATTCATATTGTTTTTTATATCAATATAATAAAAATGATAATTCTGGTGTAATTATTATTGGAAATTTACCTCATGAATATGATAATAATACATATGATAAAGAATTTTTTAAAAGTGTTAAAGTTGATAAATCTTTTAGATATATTAATTGGAAAATTAAATTTGATGAAATTAAATATGGTGATATAAATTTAAATTATGATTTAAATATTGTATTTAATTGTGATTTAGGTGGAATTATTGGAAGTGAAGACGCTTTTAATGAAATTAAAAAAAATTTTTTTGATAAATATATTAAAAGTAATTTATGTGAAATTATTTATGATAAAAAAAAATGGTATATGGGATTTTATTGTGATAAAAATATTAAATTAGAAGATTTTTATAATTTAACTTTTAAAAGTAAAGAATTTAATTATACTTTTGTTTTAAATTATAATGATTTATTTTTAGAAATTAATAATAAAATTTATTTTCTTATGTTTTTTAGAAAAGATACAACTGAATTTTTTTGGATTTTTGGAGAACCTTTTTTTAAAAAATATCAAATTATTTTTGATGAAGAAAAAGGAATTATTGGATTTTATACTTCAAAAAAGAAACAAAATTTTAATAAATCAATTATATATTTTATTGTGTTATTTATAATTATTTTTATTTTAATTGGTATTATTATTAAAATGATTATTAATAAACCTAGAAAATTAAGAGCAAATGAATTAGAAGATCAATATGAATACTTACAAAAAATAAATAATTAAATTATTTATTTTTTTTAATTTGAGTAAAAAAATTTTTTTTCTTTTTTTTTTCCAGATTTTTTTTAAACATTAATAATAAATTTTCCTAAATTAATATTAAAAATAAATAAAAAAATTAAATTATATTTTTTTATAAAATAAAATATTATAATATATTATCATAATTAATACCATTCACTTTTCTTTTTTTTTGAATCAATTTCATCATCATCATCTTGATAACGATCTTCAATATAACCCATTTCTTCTCTTAAAGTCTCAACATCAATTTTTAATTTTTCATTTTCTTTTTTTAACTTTTCATTATTTTTTCTATATTCAGATTCAGTTTTTCTTAAATTTTGAACTTCTTGATTTAATTGATCAATATCAACAGTATATTTATCTAATATATTATTTTTATTTTTCTTTGTTAAATTTTTAAATTCTATATTTTCTAAACTTTTTTTACTTTTATTTGTTTCTATTTTTTGATTTAATTCATCAAATTCTTGAACAAGTTCATCTTTTCTTCTTTGTAAATTAATATTTTCTGTTTTTAAATCCCAATTTTCTTTTCTTAATTTGAAATTTTCATCATTTACTTTATTAAATTCAGTTTTAAATTTAGAAAATTCTTTAAATAAATCTTCAAATCTCAATTTATAATCATATTTATTTATATCTTCAACTAAAGGAATATTTTTATTTTTTTCATCATTTTTTTTTTCATTTTCATTTATATAATTACTATTAATATCAATAACTTTATTATCTTTATTATCATTTATATTAATATTATTATCTTGATTATTTGTTTTTGGAGTTGGTTTAATTGTTTTTTCTTTAAAATCTCTAAATGATTTTATTTTAATTAATTCATCAATAATATTAGACATAACTCTATTTGAAGTAAGTATAACTTTTTCACAATTTGATGGACATGTTTTATTTTTTTCTAAATAATTATTTATACATAATTCACAAAATATTTTATGACATGAAGTACATTCTAATGGTTTATTTAATTCACTTTTACAAATTGGACAAATTATATATTTATCTAAATTATTTTTTTCTTCTTCTTTTTTTTCTTTAATATTTAGATTATTAATATCATTTGTTATTTCATTTGTTTCTTCTATTGGTTTTGAAGTATCAATTTCTTCCATTCAATTTATAAACTAAAAAAATTTTTTTTTTTTGATTTTTTTATTATTCAAAAATTAAATAAAATAAGAATTAATTATACAAATTATTATTCAAAAAAAAATAATTAATTTTAATTACTAACACTGTATATTTAACAAAATAAAATTAAAAAAAAAAGAAATAAAATATTTTACAAAAAAATATAAAATAAAAAAAAATGTCAAAAGTTACTGAATTATATTATCATGAAGAAGATGTTGGAAATACAATTAAAATGACAAAACAACATCATGTTTGGGAATTTAAAATAAATGGAACATATCATATAATTGAATTATTTCATTCAAGAACATCAAAAAAAAAAACATTAGAAGTGGATGGTACTATAATTTCTGAAGAAACTCAATATAAAAATATATTTGAAGAAAATTTTTATATTGAAAATATACCTTTTCAAATTATTCAAACAAAATCTGATAAATTTGATTTAAGAATTGGTCATAAAAGTTTTAATATTTTAATGATTGAAGAAAAAAATAGTTTAAACCAAAAAAATAATAACCAAAATAATTTTAATAATAATAATAATAATTCTAATTATTATTATAGTAATGATAATAATCAAATTGGATTTAAAAATGTTCAAAAAAGTAATTCATTTCAAAAAATTCCTTCTTTTCTTAGAGTAAGATCATCTTCTTATTCAAAAAGTAATAATAATAATACATATAATCAAAATTTTTCTCAAGATGTTAAAAATAATATTAATAAAAATAAAGAAATGGATGATATATTTAATAATAATAGTAAAGTGATAAATAATTTAAATATTTTTAATGAATTTGATAATATGAATAATAATTATAATAATAATAATTTTGGAAATGGAAATATAAATAATAATAATAGTAATAATTTCTTAAAAAGTTCTATGACAAATAATCACAATTTTATTTCACCACAATCACGTAATAATGTTCATTTTTTTAATTCAAATTTTTCAAAGAATAATAGTTTTATTTTTAATAATAATTTAGGAAAAAGTCAAGAATTTAGTAGAAATATGATAAATAATCCTTTATCTCAATCAATAAATTTAACTAATCAACAACAATATAATAATAATGATAATAATTTAAATAAGAGTCATAATTTTTCAAATAATAATCTAAATATGGGAAATTATTTAAATAACAGTTTAAATATGAATCAAAATATGATTAATAACAGTTTAAATATGAGTCAAAATATGAGTAATAATAATTTAAACATGAGTCAAAATATGAGTAATAATAATTTAAACATGAGTCAAAATATGAGTAATAATAATTTAAATATGAGTCAAAATATGAATTATAATAATTTAAATATGAGTCAAAATATGAGTAATAATAATTTAAATAATCCTCAATTTAATATTAGTCAAACAAATTCTTTTTCCCCACATTCAAGTTATAATGATAATATATATAATCAAGTAAATCAAACTAATAACAGTATGAACAATTTTAATAATTCTCAAATCTCAAATAATAATTTCAATACGTCAATTCCAAATTATAATAATAATAATAATATAAATATGCAATTTTATCAATTACAAAACAATAATAATATGATACAAAACAATAATAATATAAATAATTTTAATAATAATATGCAACAACAATTCAATAATGATTTAAATCAAAATTCTCAATTTACTAATAACATTAATAGGAGTTTAACTGAACAAATTAATATGAATAATAATCAATTACAAAATAGTTTTCAACTTCTTAATACAAGTAAAATTATTGGTTCAACTGAAATTGACACAATGGAAAGTAATAATAGTATAACTAATTATATGAATATAAATAATCCTATTATTAATACTAATTCTCCTTTAAATAATCCAATAGAAAATTTAACTTTAAATCAACAAGTAATTAATAATAATATGGTAAATAATAATCAATTGTTAATTCAAAATAATAATAATAATAATAATAATTATAATCAACAACAAGAAAATGTATTAAAAAATGAATTAATGAAAAATAATAATTTATTTGATTTAAATAATTTAGTGAATTCTACTAATATAAATAATTCAACAAAATTTAATTTTTGAATTAAAAGATAATAAAGAATGAATAATAAATTATATTGAGTGAATTTATAAAATTAAATATAAATTAAATTTAAATTATTTCTTTTTAAATTAAAAATTTTAATTTATAAACTATTATTAAAAATTTGAATGCAAAAATTTAAATCTTTTCAACATAATATTGAAATAGTAAATAGGAAAATTTAATTTAATTATAAATATTTATGTATATAATATTTTAAGATAATTATGAAAAGAATTCAAATGATATTGAGGATTAAATACCAATTAATATTAGTGCATTGTTTAATCGTTGAAAAAATGATGATAAAAAATAAATATTATTTCATTAATTTTTAATATTTTTATAATTTTATAAAAAGTTATCTTTTAAACTTTTTTATAATATATTAATTGAATTGATTAACTAAATAAAATTAAGGATTAAGCAAAATTAAAATTTATTTATAGATTTAAATATAACTCATTTAGATTATTTTTTATTAAAATTAATGATTAGATATAAAAATAATCTAACAGAATAATTTTATAGATAATAAAAAATGAATAAAAATTATATTGAGTGGTTAATAATAATTAAATATAAATTATATTAAATTTAAAATATTTCTTTTTAAATTAAAATATTTTAATTTATAATCTATTATTAAAAATATGAATGCAAAAAATTTATATGATGAAGGAGAAATAAATGAATATGAAGAAGAAGAAAATGAAATAATAGATAATGATGATTGTTTTGATGATTCATTATTAAAATCAAAAAAATCACTTGATGAAAAAGAAATTAAAAAAGAAGAAAATAAAAATGAAAATACATTGCAAAGAATTCAAAATGAAGTAAAAAATATTGTAGCAGAAACAACTTTAACTTCAAATGATACTTTAAAAAAGAATACTAATAATATTGAAAAAGATAAAAATGAAATAAATAATGATAAAACTAATTTTAATCTTGATAATTATTCTAAAGAAGAATTAATTGAAATATTAATGAATAATCCAATAAAAAAAGATGATGAAAAAATAGAAAAAAAAGAAGAAAAAGTAGAAAAAAATAATATAAAAAATGAAGATTTAAATTCAAATATAAAAATAAAAGATATATCAGAAAAAGAAGAAGAAGAATCAGATTTTAATAAAGCATTAAATAAAGTATTATCAAAAATGATAAAGAAAAAAAATATAAATAATAATGAATTATATGATTTATTAGTAAGTGATAAAGAAACAATAGAAAATGAATTAAAAAAATATAATTTTAAAAAGAATATAAATTTATTAGAAAAATTTCAAAATTATGATGATATAAAAAATAAAAATTTAAATTCAATGATTCAAAAAAATGAAGAAGAATTTCATCAAAAACATACATTTATTCCACAAATTAATAAAAAAAATAATGATAAAAAAAGGAATTTAAATCAATTTTTAAAAGATCAAGAAGAATATGAACAAAAAAAAATTGAAAAAATTTCAAATATAAAAGATACTCAATCTAAAAAAGAAGAAGAAGAATTAAAATTAAAACCAAAAATACAAAGTACTTCTGAAAAAATGGCACAAGAAAAATATAAAGGTGAAGAAGTTTTTAGTAGATTATATAATCAAAATACAAAAAAAACAATTGAAAAAGAAAATTTAAAAAAAAATGAAAAAAATGAGAAAACTTATAAAACAATGAATAATAATATAAATGAGGAATATTTAAATAATTTATATCAAGATTATAAATTAAGAGAAAAGAAAAATAAAGAAAAAGAAGATTTAGAAAATAAAAAAATAAAAGATGCATTAAATTATCAAGCAAGATCAACTTCTAATAAATATTTATATAATAAATTTAAAAATGCATATAAAAAAGAAATAGAAAAAATATTAACTGAATCAGATAAAAATACAAAATTAAATTTAACTCAATTAAAAAATCTATTTATTAATTTAAATTTTATTCCAAAATCTCAATCTGATAATGAAAATATAAATAATTTAATAAATGAAATATATGAAAATTTAAAAGATTCAAAAGGTTTAATGAATATAGATCATATATTTATTTTTTGTATATCAATTTTAAAATTATTTGAATATTATATTTTATCAAATTATCAAATAAGTAATTTAACTACAATACAAAATGAATCAGTTGAAAATAATAATAATAATAATAATAAAGAAATTACTAATTCTGTTAGTCAAAAAGATTTAAAAATAAGTAATTCTAATAAATTATTACAAAAAAATAATTCAGTTAAATATGTTAATTCAGTTGAGAATAAATTTTCAAAATTAGATTTTATAAATAAAGAATTACAAAATAGAATAATTAAAAATATGAAATATGGTGGATTTGATATAGATAATAATTTTATTATATCTTGTAATCATGCAAAATTAATTTTTAAAAACTTTTTAATTTTTTATCAAAATTATAGTAATCCAAATATTTATAAAGAAAATCCAAATAATGAATTTTCAAAAGAAAATATAAAAAAAAAACAAATGTTAAGAGCATCAACATCAAATTCAGTAGTTAATAGTTGTAAATCAAATAAACAAAAAATATATGAAAGAAATAGTAATAATTTAATTCAAAATAATACAGATAGTAATAATTACATAAATCGAAATGTAAATAAACAAAAAAGAAATAAATCAAATACAAATTTAGGAAGAATTGAACAATTATATTTAGATAATGTAAAAAAGAAAATGAATATAGAAAAAGAAAAAGAAAAATATTTAGAACAAAAAGAAAAAGATGAGAAAAAAAATTGTACATTTAAACCAAAAATAAATGCGAATGCACAATATAAAAATAATATAATTCCAATTGGTAATTCTTCAATATTAGAACAAAGAATGGATTTTTTACATAAAAAAGGAACTGAACAAATATTAAATAAGAAAGATAAAACTTTAGATGAAATTGAAGTTGAAAAATATAAAAATGAATTAACATTTAAACCTCAAATTAATAATGTTAATTATGATGTTTTTAAAAAAAATAATGATATTGATGATTATGATATACAAAAATTTAATCAAAGATTACAAAATGGAAGAGTAGAAAGAGAAATAAGAGAAAGTGCGTTTGAAAGAGGAGAATTTTTAATTCAAAATCCAAGAAATTTTTCAGAAAAAAAAAGTAATAATAGATTTGATTATAATAAAAAAAGAAATGATAATAAACAAAATAAAAGAAGTTTTATTGAAAGTTCTAATCATAATTTAAGTAAAACACCAATTAAAAATATAATAAAATATAAAAGTAATAGTAAAAATAAAAATAATAATAAATTAAATAAAAGTAAAAATAAAGTTAATAGTAATAATACTAGTTTTAATAATATTAATAGTAATAAAATAAATGAATATGAAAATAATAATAATATTAATAATATTAATAATAATAATAATAATAATAATAATAATAATAATAATAATAATATTAAAATTGTAAGAGAAAATGAAAATCCAATTTTACAAATTGATGTTAATTTAAAACATGGTTTAAAAAAAAAAGTTTATGTTTATGAAGGAGATACTGCAGAAAAATTAGCAAATGATTTTTCTATTGAAAATGGTTTAGATGATAAAATGAGAAATAAATTAAAAATTTTAATACAACAAGAAATTGATAAATTATTAACTAGAATTGATGAAGAATCAAGATCAACTTTTAAATCAACTAATAATTTGTAATAAATATATTTTTCTTTATTTATTAATTAAAATTTTAATATTTATTACTTTAAATCTAATAATATATTTATTTATTAGAATAAAAATAATTTATAAAAATAAAAAAGTTTATGTAATAAATTTTTTAATTAATATATTATTATATTATTTTTATACAATAACAATATAATTTAATAATATTCTGAATCATCATTTAAAGAAATTGGTGAATCATTATCTTTATTATTATTATTATTATCATTTAAATAATATTCATTATTATTATTATTATTTGAATAATTTTTAAAATCATCATTAATATAATAATCTTCATTTTCATTTGTTGTATTATTTTCATTAAAATCATTAAATAATTTATTATTTTGAATTTTTCTTTTTTTCTTAATAAAAATATTATTTTCTTTAATAATATTTTCCAACTCATAAATTTTATTTTCTATTTCATTAATTTTTTTTTTATTTTCATTTTCACTTTCATTAATATAAATAAGTAATAATTCATTATGTTCTTCGAAAGCATCTTTCATATGTCTTTTAATTTCTTTTCTAATTCTTTTTGGATATCTACAACCATATTTACAATAAGGACAATTAATAATATAATTATCACAAAATTTTTTATAATGTTCATTTAATAACTTTCTTTTAAATTTTTCACCACATTTTTTAGGACAAAATATTTCTTCTTCACTACAAATATAATTTTTATGATTTATTATTTCTTTATATTTCATTATTTTTTCACATTTTGGACATTTTATTATTCTATAATCACAAAGTGATTTATGATCTTCTAAATCACTTCTAAATATTTTTTCATTACAATTTTTAAAAGGACAATTTATCATTTCATTATTACAATCATTTAAAATATGATTTCTATATTCTTTTACATTTCCTTCAAATTCACATCCTAAAAATTTATTTTTACAATTTAATTTTTGTTTTTCTATTATTTCAAATATTGTATTTACTGAAATTATATTTTGTTCTTTTGATTCAATTAAATTGTATTTTTTAATTAAACAATTTTTACATGTCACTTCTCCATTTTTTAACATTGAAGGATAATTTAATACTCCTTTACAAATTGGACAAATATAATTTTCTATTATTTCTTTTGATTTATCTATAAATAAATTTGGATCTAAAAATTTTGTATATATTATATTTTCATTATTGGACATTTGAAGGAAATTAATTTTATTTTTATTTTAAATTATATATTAACATTTACTAAAAAAAATGTTTTATTTTTTGGTTTTGAAATTGTAAAAAAAATTTAATTTTTAAATTAATTTTAATAAATATTTTGAATAATTTTAATATAAAAATTTTTATTTTATTATTCTTCACCATAAATAAACAAATAATTTTTCATAAAATTATAAAATCTTTCAGCATAAAAATTTGGTTCAACAGAAGAAACATTAACAATATCATCTCCATAAAATAATTTCTTATATTTATTTTCAATAATTTTTTTAATATTATATTCTTGTAAATAATCAATAATTCCAACAATATAGATATACTTCATATTTTTACTTTTAAAAACATGACCAACATATTTAGAATCTCCTAAAAAATTTAATATTTGAAGATAATCAGGTTCATTTTGTTCAGGAAAATTAATAATAATAAATAAAAGAGAATAATCCATTAAATTTAAATTTTTAAAAAAAATTAAATCATTTTCTAAAACATCTAATAATTCTTTTCTTTGATCATTATTAAAATTAACTAAATTTTTTTCAACTTTAATAATCCATTGATAATCGCAATCTTTTAAAGCTTGAGTTTTTTTCCATTTTTCTACATTTGGAGTTGTTCTTGAAATTGTACTTCCTTTTAAATCAAATATTCTAATTATATGACTTGGATCACAATTAATTAAATTTTGCATTAGAATAAAATTTATTTTTGAAATATTTATTTCTATTGAAAATAAACCATATATTTTTGTTATTAAAGTATCTTTATTCTTTGAAATATAATTTGAATAAGAATTCAATATTTTAATAAAAGTATTTAATTCATCATTTGTTATTGTTTTAACTAAATATTTCCTATCATGTGAATAGAAAAAAAAACTTCCACTTTTTCCTTGTGATTCATTCATTTTTTCAATTAAATTTTTATTCTTTTTAGGTGAGAAAGATTTAATTAAATTTAAATCTTTTATTTCATCATCATTTCTAATTCCTTTAAATATACTTTGATAATATTCTATTAATGTTGCATTTCTTAAAAAATTATGTTTTTTTTTCTTTGTTTTGTTTTCATAATAATTTGATTCATTTATATTTAAAATGTCATCTAAATCTGTTAGTTGTTCTGATTCAGTTATATCTTCATCTTCAATTATATTTTGATATTGAATATTATGAACTATTTTATTATTATTATTTGGTTTCTTTTTTAATATAGTTGTTAAACCATATAATATACTACAAGTTAATTCAACATTTAAATTTGATGTTATTAATGTTGTTATATTTTGTTCTATTTCTTTTTTCTATATAATTAAAATAATTATATATAAAATTCTTACAAATTTATCATTGCTTTGAAATGTTTTTGTTTTACTTAAAAATACTTCACTTAATCTAAACATAAATAATATCAATCCAATAGATAATATTAATAATATAGCAAATTTACTTTCATTAAAATATACTTCTAGAAGGAATATAAAAATATTTATTAAAATATATGAACATTGCCTAAAAACAAACATTTTTCTGAAAGTTCTAAATAAAGGATTATTCAAACAAAATCTTATAAATAGCATTGCTAAAGCAATCAATCCTACTAAAATTAAAATGAAATAAAGAATTCTCTCTATCATTATAAAAAAATAAGAATATTTTTTTGAAAGAATTGAATAAACTATAAATATTATAATCATTAAAAAAAATCCTATTGTATCATATGAAAATTTTCTTTTTTTTATTTGACTAAATGGATTTTTTAATAATTCAATTATTTCTTTACTTAAAAAAATATTTAAAATAATACATAGAATTTTAGAAGAAAAATAACAATATTCATTTATTTTAGAAAATTTTTTAGTTTCAACATTCTTAAAAGTTAATTTTAAAAAGAAATTTTTATAAAAATTAAAAATTTTCATATTATATTGAGAAGTACACTTTAAAAATTTAGAAAAAACAAAAGCACTTTCTACAGTTGAAATTGTTCTTAAAAGAATAATATAATTTGATTCTTTCATACTAAATAAAAATATAATAAAAAAATCACATCCAATACTAATAATAGAAAAAAATAAAAAAGCTTTTATAATATCATCATTAACATATTGATAATCAGACATAAATTTTAATTAAATTAATAAATAAATAAAATGAATAAAAATATATAAACAAAATTAAAAAATGTAAAACAAAAAAAAAATCAAAATATTTATGGAAAAAAAATGTCCAAACCAAAGTTAATATTTAAAAGAATAATTGGGAAATCATGTTGAATGTAAAAATTATATAGAGAATTGAAGCATAAACATTTTTTTCTTAAAAAGATGAATCCTTATTTCCTATAATTAATTTTATTGTTTAAATTTAATATTTATTTATTTTTTTAAACAAATTTTATATGAATGTTATTACTTTAAATTAATAAATAAAAATAAATCAATATTAAATTTTTACCTATTTTATTTTTTATCTTATATACAGTTACAAATACTTTTTTAAAATTGTTTTTATTTCATTTATATAATCTAAAATTACCATTCCTAAAGAACATTGTGTTAAACCAAAGAAATATGTTACATTATAAAAGGGATTATTATATTTTTTAAATATAAAAGTTCCAAATAAATCACATATATAAATTTCAAAATATTTTAAAAACTTTAACAATTGAATTTTTTTATTTGAAAAAGAAGTGAAAATTACTAATTGTAAATATATTGCTCCTAAAAGACCAAAATCTATTATTGCATAAGTAAATAATTTTATATTAGTCAACCAACCAAAAAATAAAAAGATATAAAATTTTTTCATATATAAACAATATAATGAAATAATTATTGAAAGCATTATTGTATAATTAAGATAATTACTAAATATTAAATTAAAAGGAGATTCATTTTGAAATTCCTCATAATAATATTTTTGATTTATTTTTTGAGACAAAAATGAAACAAAGAATAAACAAATTAATATAAAAAAAGAGTATGAATTATTTATAGTTGAAAATAAAAATATTAAACCTAAAATAGTTAAAACAAGAGAAAAAATTAAAAAAACTTTTTTTTTGTTTCTAAAATCTTTTGAAATTAAACTACCAGAATAAAAAGGAATAAAATTAAATAAAGAATTTAATAAATAACATAAACCAAAATAATTACTATATGCAGAAATCATTAAAACATAAGATTGAATTAATGATAAAATTGAATAAATTAAATTTCCTTGAAAAGTTAATTCAATTGCTCTACATAAACTTGAAGAATCTAAATAATAAGAAAAAAGAGATATATTTAAAGAAGAATTTTTGTCATATTGATTTATTTCACTAAATTCATTTTGATAAAGTAAAGAATAATAAAAAAAATAGATTAGAAAAAATAATAATATTATTTGAAATTTCCATAATAAAATTATCAGAATTTTTAAATAAAAATTCAGACCATTAAAGAAATAATTTTTTTCATTTACAAAATCAAAATATTTAATAAATAAACCTAATTGAACAGAACCTAATAAAGTTAACATAAATAATAAAATTTTTTCAAATGTTGTTAAATCATTAAAATTAATTAAGTTATTATTATGTTTTTGTTTGTCGTTAAAAAGTATATAAAAAGGTAAAATGCTATCTTTACTTCTTACATCATTATCTTTGTCAAATGAAGAATTTGATTTAAAATCTTTTTGATAAGAAGAATAAGATTTATAATAAGTATAAAATTTTGATTTTTTATTTAAGTGCTTTCTTTCATCATTTTTCAACATTTAACAATTTATTATTTAAAAAATTATTTTTTTGTTCTTCTTTTTATTTATTTGTTTTATTATTTATAAATTTAATCTATAATTTATTATTCAATTATTTTCCTGGGGATTGGGGATTGGGGATTGGGGATTGGGGATTGGGGATTGGGGAGTGGGCCCAATCCCCAATCCCCAAACCCCACTCCCCAA
>JAEEGK010015473.1_pt1 | contig 16906 bp, 16 predicted proteins | sample 8958771 | NCBI WGS metagenome assembly JAEEGK01 (sample SAMN16246547, study PRJNA631951) | gut metagenome | biome: gut microbiome; feature: rumen; material: SC-attached | host: Bos | place: Iran: Karaj | collected 2018-10 | reverse complement strand
GCAAAATCAAGAATTGTTTTTATCTTTGTAGAGAGACTGATAAACCAATTCGCTGCCATGAAACGACCGAGGCCTATTCCCATTAGCTTCAAGCCGCTGTACGAGGGTGTTACCTTCGTTCTGAAAGACCTCGATGGGCATGTTATTGAAGACAAGATCTTCCCCTATTGTTCTGATTTTTCCAAGACTATCGCCCTCCGTACTTTCGCTGCCTGTAGCGGAGTGATGGATAGCGATGGTCTTCGTTATGCCATCCTCGAAGTGATCGGCAGAAATCATAAGGTCCGTCAGCGGATCGCGTTTGACGCGCAGCTCTACCGTGAGTGGAGAGATAATATGTAATCTTAATATACTTATGGCTAAAAGTATCAGGGAAAGCGAGGTTAAGAATCGCATTAAAAAAGAGTATTTTGCCAACTATGACTGGACAAGGGTCATCGGAGACATTGACCTCTGCGTTTGTTCTGAGCCACAATTAGGGATTGCCCCGACAACCTATCTTTGGGCAGAGACAAAGAATGGCTCAAAAAAGGATATTTATGAGAGTTTCATTCAACTGATCTTAACTATTGGGAAAGCCCGCACATTCGAACAGGAGATGCCTCCTTATTACCTTGGTGCAGCGGATGCGGAAAAAATAGCGTTCGTCGAGTATAATAAGGTTATGCATGTCTTTTCTAAAACAGATTTTAATTGGAACGTAACTCCATCCAATCATGAGACAAAAGAGTTCCGTGAACTATATGCTCTTCTTCATGACAACTTAGCCAGTGATGTGGTCATTTGGAAGTACGCTTATGATGATAAGAGCATCAAAGCTTTTATTCGCAAAAATTTCAAAGAAGGGAGAAAAAGCACGGCTAAAATACCTGTAAACAAGAATAACTTCACATTTGTTTACTATGATTGGGTAAAAAGCGTAAAGCCTTCTATTCAGTTTAACTGGGAGAAATACACCAAGAAGGGTGTTCTTGATTGTGATTTCTACCTGGCAGACTTGATGAGCGTTGATGATTGTTCCCTTCGCGATAGTCTTAAGGTCGTTCTAGAAAAGACAAAATACAAGATTTTACAGAGTATCGACGGTGATGAGCTTTTCCAAGAAATCCTCTTCAATGATGGGATGGTAGCTTACCGCCAGTTTTGGAACCGATACCAACGCCCCCCGAAACCAGTTTATCAAAAGTACATTCTTGACCGGCGCGATCTCCTGGTTCCTCAAGATATCAGAGAAGTAAAGGGCTCATATTATACCCCGGAAAAGTGGGTTCGCAAAGCGCAGGAATATCTTGAAATGGTCCTTGGAGAGAACTGGCAGGAAGAGTATTATGTTTGGGACTGCTCTGCAGGAAGCGGCAATCTCCTACGAGGCCTAACAAACAAATATAACATATTTGCTTCTACCCTTGATGATTCAGATATTAAGATCATGCATGATGCCATCGATGATGGCCGTTTAAACTTAGTCAAGCAAAATGTTTTTCAGTTTGACTTTCTTAATGACGACTTTACTAAGTGTCCGGAGAGTTTGCAAAAGATATTAAATGACGAGGAAAAAAGGAAGAAGCTAGTATTATTTAATAACCCACCATACAAAGAAATTGCTGGGAAGACTGTCGGTGTAAACCTTAACAATATTCACGACCGCTATGCAGACAAGCTGGCCGTAGCAAATCGTGAGCTTTTCGCTCAGTTTCTGATGCGAATGTATTATGAAATCCCTTCAAGTATCCTTGCAGTGTTTTCAACTTTGAAAACACTGCAAGGATCAAATTTTTCGGGATTCCGGCACTATTTTCAAGCGAAACTAAAAAGATTGTTCGTTGTCCCCGCAGACACCTTTGATAATGTTGATGGAGATTTTCCCATTGGTTTTCAGATTTGGGACACTAAGGAAAAAGAACAATTCCAATATATCGAAGCTGATGTTTTTAGTCGGAATGGTGAGTATTTAGGTCAAAAAGCCATCTATTTACCTAATGAATCGGAGTATTTTAGCAAGTGGGTAACATCATTTAAGACGTCAGACGGTCTCCGCCTTGGCTGGTTAGATCGGTGCACATATAATGATTTTCAGAATCAGCGTTTGTTGAATATTCAGAACGACAAGCCTATTAACAACACACAACCCCGCGGGGCTTATATCTATGAGCAGAACCTAATTCCTTTTTCTATTGCTTTTGCCGTAAGACTTGTTATTGATGCGAACTGGCTCAACGACCGGGATCAGTTTATGATTCCAGAAGATGGGTGGCAGTCTGATTTTGAGTTTCAGTTTGACTGCTTAATCTATTCTCTATTCCATGGTCAGAATCGTATTACTAATAAGAGGGGGATAAATCATTGGATCCCGTTTTATGAAGAAGACGTGCATTCTCCCGGGACCTTCGAGAGTAGATTCATGGCGGACTTCCTCCATGGAAAAAGAAAGCGCGATTCCCTCCATTATACATCAGATAATCTTTTTTCTGATAGCGAGGTGGATTCAGCAGCAGAAAGAGTCCCGATCAACAATCTTTCTAAAGAAGCTAAAGCCGTTTATGAGGCAGGAAAGAGTCTTTGGACTTATTATATGTCTAAACCTAATATCAACACCAATGCATCTCTTTATGACATTAAGGCTTTTTTCCAGGGCACAAAAGTGACCTCTAAAGGGAAAGAAATGATGAATTCCGATTCTCCTGATCAAGAATACACCGCGCTTCTTACTAAGCTAAAGAGCGCTTTAAAAGTGCTTGCCTCCCATATTCAACCCAAGGTATATTATTATGGGTTTCTTATGGAATAGTATTCAATTACGATACAAAAGACCTCTGTTTATATAGAATAGTTTATCATCCGATTGTATTGATATGGCTGAGATTAAACTTGTTTCCATTGCCGAATTAATGGATGGACGGACATTCCTGATTCCTTCTTACCAAAGAGGTTATCGGTGGACCGAAAAAGAAATGACCGACCTTCTAAGCGACCTCTACAGTTTTGCCTTAAAAGACGACAAAAAAACTGGCGAGTTTTATTGCCTGCAACCTATTATTACGCAGCAATTTACAGACGAAGACACTGTAGAGTACATTCTTATAGAGGGTGGAATTGAGACTGACAATAAAAAAGTCTGGACTGTAATAGATGGACAACAACGTCTTACAAGTATATTCATTCTCTACAAGTATCTTCTCGAACAAAAAGAGTGGGACAAGGCTAAACTGCTTGAACGACAAGGTAAACAGCTATTTCATCTTGCATATGAGACACGGAAGTCCTCTACCCAGTTTCTGGAGAATCTTGGAGCACAAAATCTGAAGTATGACTTCATAGACCACGATCATATTTCTAACGCCTACAAGACAATTGAAACCTGGATTGATGGCGAAGGTGCACGAATAAGCCAACTATATAACCGCAGCAGTTATCGCGACGTTATTGTCGATATTCTCTTCCGATTACTTAACTGTCCGAGAGGCATTAAAGATGAGATTGGTTCTGCCCAATTTATTTGGTATGAACTCCAGTCTACAAATGAAGACTCTCGCGAGATAGAAATCTCGGAATTCATTAAAATAAACACCGGCAAGATTGCTCTTACCGATGCTGAACTTCTAAAAGCTCTTTTCCTTCAAACTCGCAACTTTGAGGGAGGCGAGAAGGAAATCAAACAACTCCAAATAGCCATGGAGTGGGAAATGATTGAGAACACTCTTCACAAGAATGATTTCTGGCACTTTTTCTACGGCAGTACTGATAAACCCAACCGGATTGATGCTTTATTCGAATTAGTGTATAAGACAGAACGGGTTAAAACTTATTTGGAAAAGACAATTGCGAGGGAGATTGACGCTTGCAATAAAGAATTAAAAGTAAAGAACACTCTTTTCCGACATTATTATTCTCTCATGGACGGAAAGAGTGGAGATGCTTTACAGAGTGTTATTCGCGCAGAGTGGGATAAAATAATGAATGCCTTCCACACCCTCGAAGATTGGTATGAGGAAACTAAATTCTATAATTACGTCGGTTTTCTCAGCCATTGTGGAATAGATATAGCGCAACTCTACATTAAATTTTCTTTGATGGATGATAATTCTACTAAAGAAGATCTTGAACAATTCTATATAGGAATCATTCGGGGATTACTTTCTGGCGTTCCTGTCACAAATGGCGTTATACAGGTACGATACCCGGATAACAAAGATTCAATTTTCAACTTGTTGCTTCTCCTTAATGTAGACCAACAAATTATTTTGTATGAAAATGCCGAGAAGGCCAGTAGCACCACCAACGGCGGTATATTTAAGTTCCCCTTTGACGTTTTCGACGGACAAAAATGGAATCTTGAGCACATTGACTCGTACTCGACAAATCTTCTGAAAGATAATAAAGACATGCTGGCTTGGTGTGAGGTCGCAATTGAAGAAGTCGAGAAAGCAAAGATTCCAAGCGTTGATATCAATACGCTTCGAGAGTTGGTTGATCGCGGCGAGTATAAGAATGTAATCGAACATATCAAAGGTTACTTCAAAGAAGACGAAGGTGATTATGATAAGAACATGATCGGTAATCTTACCCTTCTGGATGAGAGCACCAATAAGGGGTATGGAAACAGTCTTTTTTGTCAGAAACAACGCTACCTGCGTGAACGAGAGCAGAACGGAACTTTCATTCCAAGAACAACTAAGCTTGTTTTTGAAAAACAATTCTCCGACAATTCCCACAGTACCGATATCTATTGGACCGATCAAGACAAAATGGATTATCAGGACTTTATCGTCAAGAGTTTGAGCAAGTATTTAACCATAACGAATACCGAAGATGAAAGCGTGTTATTCTAGCATCTTTGAACAAGAGTTTCCCACTGCCGCAGGAGAACTCATAAAGATAGATCGAATCATCATTCCGAAAATCCAGCGTGCCTATGCCCAGGGACGAAAAGACGAAAAGTATATTCGGAATAACTTCTTGAATGAAATCTTTCTTTGTCTTACAGAAGGCAGAGAGATGGATCTTAACTTCATTTACGGCTCCGTTAAGAAATTAGAGAGAACTAATGTGATGGAGCTGATTGATGGTCAGCAACGTATCACAACTCTCTTTTTACTCTATTGGTATATCGGTAATAGAGAGCTAGTTCATGAATCAGAGGGCTATGCTCTTCTCCAAGATAGGCTATCACGCTTTACATACGAAACGAGGGTTACTTCTGCCAACTTCTGCCAAATGCTTTCCTCCTTTAGAGGTGACTTGGAACAAGAACAGCCAAGCATTGTTATAAAGCGTTCAAAGTGGTACTTTAAGGCATATGACAAAGACGCCACTGTTGAAAGTATGCTTACAATGCTTGATGCCATTTGTGAAAAGTATAATGAGCATATTAGCCAATTCCCGGAGCAGAATCTCTATGACAAGCTCTCTCTTCTCCAGTTCCAGGTTCTTTCTCTTGGCGCGTTTGGCCTGTCAGAAGAATTGTATATCAAGATGAATTCTCGAGGTCTTCCTCTAAGTTCGTTTGACAATTTCAAGGCTGAACTTACGGAATACCTTCGTCATACGGATGTAGGTAAAGAAATCGTATCCTTGACTAATTCATTCTCTGGGAACAAGGTGCCCCGTTACCTTGATTTCTCCACAAATTTGGATACTAACTGGATTCATATCTTCTGGAGTTCCAGCAATCAGCAGTTTGATTCGAAATACTTCCGTTTCTTCTATCTGTACTTAGGCTATAAGTATCTTATGGAGGGGTCTAATGAGAAGATGCAATATAGCTCCATAGCTAAGTACTTCTTGGACAAAGAGAGTTTGTCCGACACTTACAAGGGGTTTACCGAATTTAAAAACCGCTTTGATGAACACCCGGAATATTTTAAAACAATCTCCACGGTATTAAACGTTCTGAGCGAGCACTACAAAAAAGACATTATTTCTCAAACCGCGCCCTCATGGGATGATGGAAAGTTTTCCATGGACGTCTTCGAATCTTCCAACAGGAAGAAGGAACTCGTCTTTTTTGCAACAACGGAGTTTATTGAAGCGTATGAGGCTTATTATCCCGAAGAATTTCGCAAATGGATGAGAGTTGCCTGGAGCATCATTGAGAACATGGAAACTGATAACTTGTCTTCTGTTTCCGGTGTTGCGAGAAATCTTTCTAAGATTATCAGATATATTGCTGCAAACCGCCAGTTCTCTTTTTACGAAGCCCTCTTCCTGTATGGTGAGGATGAATCCTCTAAGGCTTCGCCCAAAGCAGTACGCGAAGAGATTATCAAAGCAGGGCGGATTGCAGAGGATCCTAACTGGGAAAAGACCTTCATTCTTGCAGAGAGCCATCCTTTCCTTAAAGGCACAACAAGTTTCTTCTATTCAGATAACATCTCTATCGAACAGTTCAGCCATCGTTTTGATATTTTATCTGAACTATTAACCGCTGATGGGGTCTCGCCAATAGCTCAATCAGAAGGACATATTTTCCTTCGCTCTCTTCTCAGCCAGGTTACCGATTGGGATGAAATTTATTACAAGTACCTGATGGATAGAGCTGAATCGCAACGATTCTTCAAGTTATTCCTCACAAACACGACAAGTATTCACGATTTCATTTGCTCTCTTTTTGATAGTGATACTCTCGATAACGCGTTTGACATGATGCGCATCGCGATTACCAAAGATTCTCAGATGGAGAATCCTCTCCATCGCAGGGTACACACATTATTGTACAAGAACGCCAACCTCCAGGATTGGCTACAAGAACACAATGCCGTACACCTCGCATACTATCATGACAATATCTATATCAAACGGCCCTACCACGCTGTTTTCAAGGTAATGCTGGACACCAAACGAAACCAGTTTGTACCGGATATTATTGATAACTTTGGTTACAAATATGCAGACCCGAATCAAGCTGAGTTTTGGGATAAGACCCACTTATACTTCGGTAACGAATTAATCATTCAGAAAAACACTTCCGCTGCAGACGTAAGGATTAGTTTTAGTGATTTCAGCACTTATTACATTTACGTCAAACCTAGTGGCCGGCTCAAAAAGGATCAATTCCTTGCGTTCTTTAACTTGGATGATTCGTCCGTTAAGGATGGTTCAATCCTTATCACTAATTCTGGGAATTACGCTTCGGATAATGCATACAATGAGATTTGCGAGAAATTCTTGAAGCCCATTGATAAAATCCTTGATTCCGATTACTAGACGTTTATTTATAAAGAATCCGATATGGAACAACCAAGAGTAGAACGAGTCTTCCGACTCATGCGCCTGATGACCGGAAATGCCTATTTCACGGTCGAAGAGCTGGCCGACAAGCTGGAAACCTCCTACCGCTCCATTTACCGGTATATTGATACATTCAAGGAGCTGGGCTTCGTCGTGGAGAAGATCCACGGGAACGTGTACCGCCTGGTGAAGGTCCCGTCCTCCTTCAAAGACCTGAGCAGGCTTGTCTACTTCTCTGACGAGGAAGCTAAGATCGTCTGCAGTCTCATCGAGGGACTGGACAGCACCCATGCCCTGAAAGCCTCCCTGTATAAGAAACTTGCTGCCGTCTATGACTTGACGAGCATCAAAGAATTCAAGGGCTCTAAGTCCAATGCGGCATGCATACAGGCCCTTGGGAACGCCATGGAGGACCATAGGCAGGTAGTCCTTAAGAACTATGCATCCTCCAACTCCGGGGAGGTACGCGACCGTCTTGTCGAGCCCTTCGGGTTCACGAACAACCATATCGACGTCTGGGCCTATGACTGTGAGAAGAAAGAGAACAAGATATTCAAGATTCCCCGCATCGAGTGGGTGGACGTCCTGACGAGCGACTGGGCCCATGAGAAGGAGCATCACCGCGGGAAGATCGATGATTTCCGGATGAGTTACGATGGAGACGGCATGAAGGTCCGCCTGGAGCTCTCTCTACGCGCCAAGAACCTCCTTGTCGAAGAGTTCCCCACCGCCGAGAGTGGCCTGAAAGAAGAGGACGGCAAGTGGGTCTATGAGGGCACGATAGGCAAGCTGGAGGGCGTCGGGCGCTTCTGCATTGGTCTCGCCGGCGACGTGAAGGTCGTGGAGGGAGACAAGTTGAAAGAGTACATCAAGGATTTTGTGAAAAAGAACTTCTAAGCCTATGGTCGGGAAGTACCCTGTCGTAACCCTCTGCGGTAGCACTCGCTTCAAGGAACAGTTCCTTGAGGCTCAAAAGCGTCTGACCCTTGAAGGGAACATCGTCATTAGCGTCGGACTCTTTGGCCATTCCGGAGATAAGGAGGTCTGGACCGAAGGGACAAAAGAGATGCTAGACGATATGCATAAACGTAAGATAGACATGGCGGATTCCATCTTCGTAATCAACGTGGGCGGGTATATAGGAGAAAGCACCCGCAGTGAGATTGAGTATGCCCAGCAAAACGGTAAAAGAATTCAATACTTGGAACCATGAGCAGCATTGATAATATCCTCGCATTCAATCGGGAGTACGTAGCATCAAAAGGCTATGAGAAGCATATTACAGACAAGTATCCCGACAAGAAACTGGCCATCCTCAGCTGTATGGACACCCGGCTGTCCGTGCTCCTTCCGGAAGCCCTAGGTCTTCAGAACGGTGACGCTAAGATCATCAAAAATGCCGGGGCCGTGGTAATCTCTCCCTGGGATTCCGTGATGCGAAGCCTCATTGTCGCCGTGTACGAGCTCGGGGTGAAAGAGGTTATGGTCATAGCCCACACGACCTGCGGAGCCTGCCACATGAGTTTTTCCCATTTCCGTGAAGAAATGCTGGAAAGGGGTATCCCTGAAAGCGAACTGTCTCGTGAGGATATTGACCTACACGCCTGGCTGGAAGGGTTCAGGGACACAGAAGACTCCGTGAAAAAGACCGTTGACACTATTGTTCATCACCCTCTCATCCCCAAAGGCATAGTTGTCCGCGGATTCATCATTGATTCCGTTACGGGAGCTCTGACCGAGATCAGATAGAGAAAACCAAATAAAACGAACAGGCCTATGATTGAGATCTTACACCACTGCGGCGAAGGAGGCGGCGCCTTCCATGCCGAAGAAGACGGAAAACGTATGGGGCACCTTTCCTATGAGTGGTCCTCACCTACCCAGTTTGCCATCATGCACACGGTGGTGGAGAAGGAATACCAGGGCAGGGGCATAGCCAAGTCTCTTCTTGATGCGGCAGCCGCCTTCGCAAGGGAGAACGGGTACACTATCCGGCCGGTCTGTCAGTACGCGGAATCGATGTTCCGCAGGGAGCCCGGATATAACGATATAAATGCGAATAATAGACATGACAACAGTTAATACTCATATGAGACGGAGACTCCTAATCATCCTGGGGATGCTACTTGGCTGCCTTCTTCCGGAAACCCTCCTTGCACAGAGGATCACGAACGGCAGTTACCAGACCGTGGCCCACATCAAGTCCGACGGGACCATCCAGGACAGCTCCTACCGAACCATCGGGCATATCAAGAGTGACGGAACCGTGCAGGACGCTTCATACCGCACCATCGGCCACCTCAAGAGCGACGGCACGGTCCAGGACGAGAACTACCGGACAGTGGGTCACATCAAGGATGACGGCACCGTGCAGGACTCCTCATACAGGACCATCGGTCATGTCAAGAGCGACGGGACCGTCCAGGATTCCAGCTACAGGACCATCGGACACGCCAGCGGAATCCCCATGAAGTGGGCCGCATTCTTTTTCTTTTTCAGTAAATGACACCTATGGAATCACGTAAGCACCTCGCAGCCGAGAAGAAACGCTGCAACTCCCATAACTGCGCGCAGGCTGTGGTCTGCACCTACTGCGACCTTGTGGACCTCCCGGAGCAGACGGCCCTCGATATCGCCGGAGCCTACGGGACCGGCATGGGGAATATGGAAGGGACCTGCGGAGCCCTCGTGGGCGCCGGGATGATCCTCGGCCTCCACACGAAGGACCGCAATCTCTCCCGCGCCCGGATGAAGGTTCTCATGGAGAAGTTCCAGCAGCGGAACGGAGCAACCCGTTGCGGGCTCCTTAAGGGTATCGGGACCGGGAAGGTCCTTCGTGACTGCCCGGACTGCGTTGCGGACGCATCGGAGTTCCTGGAAGAGTTCCTAAGCGAGTAACGCCTATGGATAGCCGTCCTTTCGGAACCTGTTTCTTTGAGCAGTACGCTCAGATCACCCTCGCTACCTTCCTCGGCGGCGAGATGACCACCCTCGTGAACAGGGACCGGCCGGATCTCCAGTCCCCGGACGGCGCGTCCGTCGGCATCGAGGTCACCCGGGCCATGGAGGAAAACAAGCTGGCGCAGGAAGCGCTCCTGAAAGATATCTCGGGCATTACCCCGGGGCCGAAGAATGATGATGACCTTGATATCATCCTCGAAAACGGCTATGCCTTCGGCCTGGAGAAAGGAAAGTATATCGGCGTGAAGGAGCTCTCCTACTGGTCGATGGCCCTCCCGATGAAGCGTATCCTCGAGAGCAAGGTCTCCAAGGTGGGGAACGGCTTCTACGGCCACTTCGGGAAGATGGGCCTTTTTGTTTTCAGCAGGGAGAACCTCGGCGAGACGGAGGCCCGGAAGGCGATGGACTATACCCTCTTTCTCCAGAAGTACCAGGACCTAAGGTACGACAGGCTTTATATCGCCGACGTAAACGACCTTTTCGTCTGTAACCTCGACGACGGGATCAGCGAAGGTTCCCGGATGATCCGCTACCGTATCTTGCAAGAACAGCGGAAAGCCTTCTACCTGGAGGCCATCCGCAGACAGTCATTAGACAACACCTCAACGCCTGAGGAATCGGTATAACGCGGGAACCGCGCTCTAGTCCGTTCCCGCCCCTCATCCCGGACATGTTCCGGGATCCCCTGTTCTATCGTCACCCCCGGCCCCGACCGATTGTCATCCCCGGCCCCGACCGGGGATCTCCCCTGCTGCTTCCGGTGTGCGTTTTGCCCGCTTTTCACACACGCGACGGCTCGTTCCGTCATAGTTAGGGCCAATGGAGGGGCCAGGGACTCTTTCCGAATGAAGTAGCAGGTCGCCCTACGGCGTTCGCGCCGTGGCGTATCTTTTTTAAAATTAACGAACTATTGTTATTTGTTGTATCGAAAATAGTATTAACTTTGCAAAAGCGATTCTACGGATTCGCTGATCTCAAGGCTAGCGATTGTATTCGTTAGCCTTCCGTATTATATAGAACTCTCACTTCACTTCCATCAAAAATCCATACGCAAGATACTGGTACTCCATTATTTATCTGACCGCGTATTTGTTGAGACATATATCCATCAGTGAGAAAACAGTGTCGAAGTATAATCCTTTCAGACTGAGAGAGACCGTTATGTAACATGTTCCTGAATGCTTTTTTATGTTGGTCCGTCTTGTAGGATTCGTATTCCACGTATTCTCCATCCACTTGAAGGTCAGGACACTTTCGGTAATACCGTGTCCCTATCAGCTCTCCAAATATTGCTCGATACAAAGGATCCTTATAATGAACTGCATGAAGTACTTTTACTTCATGTCCTTTTTTTGCCAAGCATTCTGCTATCGCCAATATGTCGTAGTAGTCCGATCCTGTAGTATCTAAACCCAGCATCAGCCAAATCTTTCCATTGTTTGAGTATTGCTTGTACAGGACAAACAATTCATTTGCTTCATCCATTCCAGAATGGTATAATAGAGGGTTATAGGACTATTAATCCTAAACAAATAAGAAATCCTTGTGAAGGGAGCGCCATCCAGAACGGAATAGCCCTACTCCTGGTTTCATTACCGGCCGATTCGACGACCGCTCCACCGCAAATATAGTCATTTGTGGCGATACGGCCAACATAATAATCATAGAAGATAACCTAAAAATGCTGGAACTGCTCAGTAGATGATACACGGCGACCCCATGCCCTTCGGACCGATACGGGCCTACGGCCCTATCCTTCCCTCCCGTTCACGAAGCCACGGGCGGCTACGCCGTCCGAAGGGCATGGGGCAACCTGTGACGCGAGTGATTTAGTGGAGAATACCGGCTTCCGTTTATTCCGTACAAAAAAGAAGCACTTTTTACTATCTAAGGTTTGTAATACACCAACCCACATTATTACGCACGAAGACCTCTCAAATATCCATTATTCTACCGTCTGGGACTACAAGTATTCTCGCTTCTTCGAAGAGGTTCAGTACAACGGAAAGACGCTCTCGGATGAAGAACGCAGAGAGTTCGTTGCCGTCATCGATGAAACCATAGCACAGTACTCAGAAGGTCTACCTCTTGTGCTTGACGCGCTAGAGAGTACCAAGGATCAGCATGACGAATTACACGAGATTAACCGCACCGTAGTTTCCGTGATGCAGTTCGTTCTTATCACAATGATTGACAGCATGGTAGCCAGCAAGTATTTCCTCTTGGCAGATGGAGACTATGACCGCCGCTTTATGAGAGGGAAACTGATGGTTATACTCAACGAGGGGTTTAAGCGGCTCTACGGCTTTGAGGAGAACACGCACAAAAAGTCTGAGTGGGAAAAGCTTCTACCTTTAATGGGGCGCTTCAGTGAGGAGATCAATCGTCAGTATCAGGAATTGACCTTCCATTTGGAGAAACACGCAAAGTCATCTTCTTGGTGGAAAGAAGAGCGTGATCTTGAAACACACCTAGATACAGAGAAACTGTATATTTCCAGGCAGAAAGAAATCATCGAAAGCAAAGTGATGATGGATTCGCTGAAGCTTTTCAACACGCTGCTGGCCGTTGATCACTTTCTAAGTAATGTTCACTCATGTATATACAATTACTTAGTGGGGAAATATAAACGGGGAGAAATAAAAGACGAGTAGTTAAAACTGTAACTGATCATGCTCCATTCCTTACCAGAAATGGGGCTATCTTTTTCTGCGCTATCGCTCACGTACCCTTATCTTATAAGTTTTACGAAAAAATCATTAAATTTGTACAATTCAGGACAAAAAACAACACATAATTATGGCCAAAAAGAACACGGCCGACGTTGGATTTGAAAAACAAATCTGGAACGCCGCAGACGTTTTAAGGGGAAGCATGGATGCATCCGAGTACAAACATGTCGTGCTTGGACTCATCTTCCTCAAGTATATTTCCGACCGTTTTGAGCAACGTCACACGGAGCTTGTTGCCGAAGGCTACGGCATGGAAGAAGATAAAGACGAATATACTAGCGTTAACATCTTCTGGGTGCCAGCCAAAGCCAGATGGGAAGAAATCGCAGCAGCAGCCCATACCCCAGAGATTGGTCTTGTCATTGATGAGGCAATGCGAATGATCGAGAGTGAGAACCTCAAGCTCAAAGGTATCCTCCCGAAGAACTTTGCTCGTCCTGAACTGGATAAGCAGCGCCTGGGCGATGTGGTTGACCTCTTCACCAACATCAACATGAAGGAGCATGGAGATAGCAAGGATATCCTTGGGCGCACCTACGAATACTGCCTTTCGATGTTCGCCTCTCAGGAAGGAAAGAACGCAGGAGAATTCTACACTCCCGCATGCATTGTACGCACGCTCGTAGAGGTTCTCAAGCCCTACCATGGCCGCGTTTTTGACCCCGCCTGTGGTTCAGGCGGTATGTTCGTCCAGTCTGCAAAATTCATAGAGCGCCACCAGGGAAGAATAGCTGACATCTCTGTCTATGGTCAGGAAAGCAACCCGACCACATGGAAAATGGCCCAAATGAATCTTGCCATTCGTGGCATCGATGCAGACCTTGGAAAGGCCAATGCCGACTCTTTCCTCAACGACCAGCACCCCACTTTGAAGGCAGACTTTGTGATGGCAAATCCGCCATTCAACATGAGCGATTGGGGTGCAGACAAGCTCCAGGATGATGTACGTTGGAAATATGGCATTCCTCCTGCAGGAAACGCCAACTTTGCTTGGCTCCAACACATGATTCACCATCTTTCACCAGTCGGTAAGATTGGCATGGTACTGGCCAATGGATCTCTCTCTTCACAGAGCGGCGGCGAGGGTACCATTCGCGAAAATATCTTAAAGGCAGACCTCGTAGAATGCATCGTAGCACTTCCCAGCCAGCTCTTCTATTCAACGGGGATCCCGGTATCTCTCTGGTTCCTCAACCGCAGCAAAAAGCAACCCGGCAAGATCCTCTTTATTGATGCCCGCAACCTTGGCACTATGGTAACCCGCCGTCTGCGTGAGCTCACTGAAGAAGATGACATTATGAAAATAGCTCAGACGTACGACAAATACGTTGCTGGAGAGCTTGAGGACGAAAAGGGCTTCTGTGCCGTAGCCACACTTGAAGACATTGCAAAACAGGACTACATCCTCACCCCTGGCCGCTATGTAGGCATCGCCGAGACCGAGGATGACGGGGAACCATTTGAAGAAAAAATGACCCGTCTCACCGGAGAACTCTCCGAGATGTTTAAGAAGTCCCATGAGCTGGAGGAAGAAATCCGCAAGCAGCTAGCCTCAATTGGTTTTGAACTGAAATAATGTATTTTTCCTTACTGAATGTATCATAATTTAACAGTAAGGATATGAAAGAAACATTTATTACTCAGATTACGGAAGCCATGTCCGGAACATTGACAGTAGACCAGATGACTCAGCTCAGCAGCGTTCTTCTTCAAACGCTGTCCAGCTACACGCTCATCCATGAAGGAGGCAAGGCCCAAGAGGACATTGTCACCAATACTCGTCTACTGGAAATATTCTTGTCAGCAAAGCTTGTAGAAGGTTGTTCCGCCAAGACTATCAAGTATTACGAAACCACTATCAAGCAGTTGTTCCGGTATATGCCTAAGGCCGTCAAAGATTACACGACTGATGACCTTCGTGCCTACTTGGCTGTCTTCCAAAAGAAACATAAGTCCAGTAAAGTCACTATTGACAACATCCGCAGAATCTTCTCATCCTTCTTCTCTTGGCTAGAGGATGAGGACTTTATCCTAAAAAGCCCTGTTCGCCGTATTCACAAAGTAAAAACCGGAGAACAAGTGAAGGAGACTATATCTGACGAGAACATGGAGATCCTACGAGATAACTGCAAGAATATCCGAGACCTGGCTATCATTGACCTGCTGTCGTCAACCGGCATGCGAGTTGGGGAATTGGTCAAGCTTAACCGTGCAGATGTTAATTTTAACGAGCGAGAGTGCATTGTCTTTGGTAAGGGGAACAAGGAGCGTGTGGTATATTTCAATGCGCGTGCAAAGATTCATCTACAACAGTATCTCAAGTCCCGCAAGGACAAGAATCCCGCATTGTTCGTGACGCTCGATAAGCCTCATGAGAGGCTTCAGATTTCTGGCGTTGAGGTCCGCCTTCGCCAGCTGGGACGCAGTCTAAAGGTGCCTCGCATCCACCCTCACAAGTTCCGCCGTACGTTGGCCACAATGGCCATTGACAAAGGAATGCCCGTGGAGCAGGTACAAAAGCTTCTGGGGCACGTCAAGATTGACACTACCATGCGCTACGCAATGGTGAATCAGACCAACGTCAAGCTCTCACACCGCAAATTTATTGCCTGATGACAGCCCTTCACGCATACAACCGTCGCAGGCATCGTTTCTTGACCCCAAGGAGGCCAAGAAATCATAATTTAGAGGAACAGGCCCGGGCTTTGTATAAGTCATGGTTTGTTGATTTTGAACCGTTTGAAAAAGACACCGATGGGATACCGATTGGTTGGAAACAGGTATCGTTATCTGATATTATGGGATATTCTGGAGGTAGCCAACCTCCGGCATCTGAATTCATTAGTGAACCCTTACCAGGTTATATACGATTCATTCAGATACGTGATTACGAAAGCGATTCTCATATTACGTACATTCCTATTTCTAAGCGTAATAAGCTCTGTGATGAAAATGACATTCTTATTGCAAGGTACGGGGCCTCTCTTGGACGCATTTGTTATGGTCTAAAAGGAGCATATAATGTAGCTCTAGCTAAAGTAACTCCCGTCAAATCTTATTATCGGGAATTCCTTCGCTGTTACCTTTCTGATTCAAGTTTTTATGAAGGTATTAATCTAAAAGGAAATCGAGCCGTACAAGCTGGCTTTAATCAAAGTGATATTAATTCTTTTAAGCTTTTATTTCCATCGGATGATCAGGTTATGCAGCATTTTGAGTTACGCCTTAGTGTTCTTTTCTCATTAAGACAAAGAATTGCTGTGGAGAATAAGGAATTAGTTGCCATCCGAGAGACGTTGTTGCCTGTATTAATGTCAGATAAATCATTGTTGCTTGATTAAATTCTCATTTATGGAAGAGTGGAAGACGTATAAACTTGCGGATATCTGTGATTTAATTCCAGGTTTTGCATTCAAAAGTGCAGATTTTGGTGATTACGAAGATAGAGCAATCAAGATTGGTGACATCCAGCCCCCATACGTGAACTACAAAACCACGTCTGGACTAGATGTCCATCACTATACTCCTTCAAAACTCGCAAAGTATATTGTAAGAAAAGGGGACTTTGTATTGGCAATGACTGGTGCGACGATTGGGAAGATTGGTCGCTATATTCACGACACTCCGGCCTATCTTAACCAGCGTGTTCTTCTATTCAAGCCACACTCCAGTGTTAATAGCAAATTTGTTTATTATTCGCTCCTTTCTCCGCTGTTCCAAAAGTATGTATTAAACCACATTGATAGTGAGACCGCTCAACCAAATATTAGTGGCAAATCAGTCTCTGGTTTTGAGATCAACCTTCCCTCACGCAAAGTGCAAGATCGAATTGCTGATTTAATGTCCGCTATTGATGATAAGATTGATCTCAACACTCGCATAAATCATAATTTGAATTAAACAAAGTGAAGTGGATCCGGGAAAATATAGGCTATATTCCCAGCTTTTCTGCATATGAAAGGCAGGTCTCTCTTATTGAAGAATCC
>JAEEGK010015470.1_pt1 | contig 16907 bp, 19 predicted proteins | sample 8958771 | NCBI WGS metagenome assembly JAEEGK01 (sample SAMN16246547, study PRJNA631951) | gut metagenome | biome: gut microbiome; feature: rumen; material: SC-attached | host: Bos | place: Iran: Karaj | collected 2018-10 | reverse complement strand
TACTTGCCACCTGCTGTATTGGCTTGAATATTGTAATGAAAAAATCCTCCGAGGAAACGCTCGGAGGATTTTTTTTGGTACGGTTTTTGAATAATTCGAAAAATTGTTTGAAAATTTGGAAGTTTTGAACAACGAACAACAATAATTACTAATTTTGCAACAATTTTAAATCAATAGAAAATGAAGAAAGTGATTTATCTGCTTGGTATCATGCTCCTTATGGCTGGCGTGGCCAAGGCTCAAGACAGCAAAGTTCCGATGGGACCAGAGATTGAATTTGAAAAAGTCGTCCACGACTACGGTGATGTGCCTTACAACGGTAATGGTGAATGTGAGTTCCGTTTCACCAATACGGGTACTGAACCTCTGTTGGTGCAGAAACCCAAGTCTAGCTGCGGCTGCACGATTCCCTCATGGCCTAAGGAACCCATTCTTCCTGGCGAGTCTGATGTCATTAAAGTGACCTATCGTACCAACCGTGCTGGCAACATCAATAAGACTGTCACGGTCACCTCTAACGCAGTTAAGAATTCGACCGTGGTGTTGCGTATCAAGGGCCGTGTGCTTGACCAGCCTACCGAGGCACTGCCAGAAAAGAAGAATGATATGAACGGTTCTCCCGTCAACAACCATTAATTTGAAAATTAAGTAATTATCATAAAAGCCGTCTAATGTTTGCGTTAGATGGCTTTTTGTTCAAAATCAAATATTTATGCCAACAATATCCAAAAAAGGTATGGAATTGCCACAGTCGGCAATTCGTAAACTTGTCCCGTTTGCCGATGCTGCCAAAGAGCGCGGCATTCATGTGTATCACCTCAACATCGGTCAGCCCGACATCGAGACCCCGAAGGGCGCCTTGAAAGTTCTGTCTGAGACCGCCAAGGAACTTCCGGCAAGCAATGGCGTGTTGGAATACAGCCACTCGGCTGGTATCCCTTCCTATCGTCGTGCGCTCTGTAACTATTACCACCGCCACGGCATCGATGTGACGCCCAACCAGATTCTTGTCACCACAGGCGGTAGCGAGGCCTTGCAGATGGCTTTCACCGTGTGCTTGAACCCTGGTGATGAAATTATCATCCCGGAGCCTTACTACACGAATTACAACACCTTTGCCAAGTTGTGCGACGCCAAGATCGTCACCATCCCCAGCGACATCAAGACAGGCTTCGCCCTGCCGCCCATCGAGGACTTCGAGAAGGCCATCACGCCGCGCACCAGAGCCATCATGATTTGCAATCCCAACAACCCAACAGGTTATCTTTATACCCATGAGGAATTGTTGAAGGTGGCTGGTCTGGTCAAGAAGTACGATTTGTACCTCTTTGCCGACGAGGTGTATCGTGAGTTCTGCTACGACGGTCACAAGCACTTCAGTGTGATGCAGCTTGAGGGTTTGGAGCGCAACACCGTTCTGTTCGACTCTGTTTCAAAGCGTTACAGTGCTTGTGGTGCCCGTGTGGGTTGCATGGTGACCCGCAATAGCGAAGTCTATGCCACCGCCATGCGTTTAGCTCAGGCTCGTCTGTCTCCGCCGAGCTTTGGACAGATTTTCGCTGAAGCTGCAGTCGATACTCCGCAGTCCTATTTTGATGGTGTTTACAATGAGTACATCACTCGTCGCAATGTCATCGTCGAGGGCGTCAACAAGATTCCTGGCTGCTACTGCCCGATGCCGAAGGGTGCTTTCTACACCGTCATTGACCTGCCGATTGACGACAGCGACAAGTTCTGCCAGTGGCTGCTGACCGATTTCAGTTACAACGGTGCCACGGTTATGTTGGCTCCTGCCACGGGCTTCTATGCCGATCCAGAGAAGGGTCGCCATCAGGCTCGTATTACCTACTGCCTCTGCATTGATGACCTCAAGGCCGCCATCAAGTGCTTGGAGGAAGCTTTGAAGGTTTATCCTGGTAAGTTGAGATAAAGTAATATATTGTTGTAGGGCTGTCGTATCACGGCAGCCGCTGTTAAAAACAACGGCGGCTCCGACAATGTGACAGCCCTACATGTATTAATTCAGAATTCCATCCAATGCCGCCCGAAACTGTGGCATGGGACATTGGGTGTCGCGCTCTATGATGAGCGTTTTTAATCCGGCAAAAGGCCTGATTTCTTCTTCAATGTCATTTAATGAACGGTCTCTGCCAAAATAAGCGAGAGCAAAGGCTTCCCATAATTTGATGGCAGTAGCCTTCTCCATGTGGAAGGTCTCTTTGATAAAGGATTCTTCACTAAGGTTGCAGCTTAAGTAAACCATCCCTATGTCAAAAAGGGGGTAGCCATAGCAAAAGTCGCCGAGGTCTATGAAGTAGCGATGATCACCGGTGAAAACAGCATTAGAGAATTGGAGATCTCCATGGATGGCCGTGTCGGCGTCGGGAACATCAGTGATGAAACGGTTAAGCTTATCTTTCTCGTCAGCAGTAAAGAATGGATTCTCGGACAATAACCTGTAGTAGCGTTCTTTCACGCTCTCAAACTGATTGGTATCGACATGTGTGGCGTGCAGTTGGAGGCACATTTCTGCGAACTCTTCGGCATATTGCTTTATCATTTCGGGATGGTCGCCCGTGGCGCGAGAATAGGAGACCTTGCCAGGTATGCGACGGAAGCGGATGCCATAACGACCATCTTCGGTCACCACATATTCGCCAGGCTCGGGCGTAGGAATGCCTATGTCGTACACTTTGCGGGACAGCATCATCTCGTCCAAAGGCTGTTGGACTTTGCCTGAGTGATAAAGCTTAAGCATGACCGTTGGGTCGGTCTTGTGGTCGTAACTCTCACCGTTGGCACCACCGCCAGACAAGACATAGTCGTCTAAAGATATCTTGATTGCTTCCATCTGCTTCGCATAGATTACAGCTGCAAAAGTAGAAAAAAGAATCTGAAATCGTTTTGTTATTCAAGTTTTTGTAATTTTGCTGCAACAAATCGAATCGTAATGAATGGCAAATCGTTTTCAGTCAGGCTGAGTTGGTGGATTATCGGCATCGTGTCGGTTATCTCGATCCTTGCTCAGGTGGCGGTGTTTTTTGCTTATAGATCCTTTCTAGAATCACCGCTGTTGCGTTTTGTCATGATGGCCATTGGTTTGGCCAGCCTTGCAGCCATTTTCTTTGCCTGTCGGGCAGTCATCAATCACATGTCACGGCCCATCTCTGAGCTTTCCAATGCCGTGCTCAAGATGGCCCAGGGTGACTTGAAAGCAAAATTGCCCGAAATCAAGAGCGAGGATGAGATGCAACGTCTGCGCAACAGCTTCCAAACCATGCAAAACTCCCTCCATGATTACATTGAAGAGCTGAAGGCCACAACAGCTGCCAATGAACGTATACAGTCAGACCTTGCCTTGGCCCGCAATATCCAGAGCGGGATGCTGTTAAAGGAATTCCCTCCGTTTTTATATGCGATGCTCGATCCTGCCAAAAAAGTGGGTGGCGACCTATACGACTATACCTTAAAGGGAGACCAGCTTTATTTTGCTATTGGCGATGTGTCGGGCAAAGGCGTCGCGGCTTCATTGGTGATGGCTATCACGAGGGTGATGCTCCGTTTCGTTGTGGGACTGGGACTGCCTTTGGATGAAACCTTGCGCCGTATCAACGACAGTTTTAGCGAATCCAACGAGATGGGAATGTTCGTGACACTGTTCGTTGCCCGCCTTGACCTTAAGACAGGCCACATGGACTTTTGTAATGCAGGGCATAACCCCATTCTGATTATTCCTCCAGATGACGAGCCTTATTTTCTCCGTTGCAAAACCAATATTGCGATGGGTGTGTATGGGAATTTTGAATATGAGGCCGAGCAAATCGACTTGAAACAAGGCACCCGCATCATTGGCTATACCGATGGTGTGACTGAGGCCGAGAAAGCCGATCAGAGCCAATATGGCGAGGAGCGCTTATTGGCATGGGCGAAAAATTTGTCAGAGACGCTTCCCGAAACGTCTCCCCAAGAAAAGAGTGTAGTGGAAAGTCTGCACAATTCGGTGACAGCCTTTGTTGATGGCAACCTGCAGAATGACGACATAACCATTATTAGTATGAAGTTATGATTAAGAAACGATTCAACCCAATAACGGACCGAAGTAGCGAAATCATCGCCTTCCTGATGGCCTCGCCCGACATGCCCAAGGACGATGATTTGCGCTTTAAGATAGAGTTGTCTATCGAGGAAGCCGTAGAAAACGTGGTGCAGTATGCCTACGAAGGCGGTATCGGTTGGCTTGAGGCGGGCACAAGCTTGGATGATCAATCCTTGATTCTCACCATCGAGCTACGTGATGCAGGTGTGCCCTTCAATCCCTTGGAAATGGAAGATCCAGATATCACCTTGAGGGCTGATGAGCGTCCCGTTGGTGGACTTGGCATCTATCTCTGCAAAAGCATGATGGATCGCATTAGCTATCGATATGAGGACGGGAATAACATATTGATTATGGAAAAACAAATAACAAATTGATAATATGATTGTCACAATAAACAAACAAGACGAAAAGACCTTTGTGGTGCTTGATGGGCGCATCGACAGCTCCAACGCCGACCAGTTCCAAAAAGACGTCGCCCCACTGATGGAAGGAGACAATCCCGACATCGACATCGACTGCACGGACATGACCTATACCTCATCGCAGGGGCTCCGTGTGTTTCTCCTGTTGCAGAAAAGCGTCTCGTCGCGCAATGGCAAGATGGTGATGCGCAACATGGACCCTCGCGTGAAGGAAGTCTTTGACATCACTGGATTTTCCAACATTATCACCATTGTCTAAAACAGCAGACCACTATGATGCTCGACATGCAAAGTGAGATGATTCTCAACGAATATCGCGAGAAACTGCCCATCTACGAGAAGATGAAGACGGTCATTCTCCAGTTGTTGCGCACTTATCTCGACGAGAATCACGTCATCGTTTCCGGACTGGAGGCTCGCGTCAAATCTGAGCAAAGCCTTGCTGGAAAGATGGAACTGAAAAGCTATAAATATCACAGTTTGGAGGACATTACCGATGTTGTTGGTGCCCGCATCATCACTTATTACTGCGACGAGGTCGACATCATCTCAGCTTTGGCCGAGAAACTGTTTGAGATCGACTGGGAAAACTCCGTCGACAAGCGCAAGATGTTAGAAATTGACCGTTTTGGTTATTTGTCGCTTCACTATGTCTGTCGCATTCCCGAGGCTTTGTATAAAGACCCGGAAATTCCTCAAATTAACCAAATCCGTTTTGAGCTACAGATGCGTAGCACTCTGCAACATGTGTGGGCCAACATGTACCATGACATCGGTTACAAAAGCGATGTGGAGATTCCTCTTGAATACCAACGCAACATGACTCGACTCGCGGGAATGCTGGAATTGGCCGACGAGCAGTTCAGCCATATTCGCAAGGAAATCAACGGCTACAGACGCATGGTGCAAACGATGGTGACTAACGGCAACTTCGATGAAGTGCCACTCAATGGTGATACATTCCGAAGTTTCCTCAAATTGATGCCTTTCAAGAACCTCGCAAACAAGATTGCTGCCATCAACCAAGGTGAAGTCTACGAGGACAATCTCATGCCTTATTACAACGTGCTGCTGCACATGAACATGAAAACCATTGGTGACATAGTCAGGATGTGCAATGACTACAGCGAGAGCGCTTATCAGTTGGCACTTATTCAGTTGGCAGGCACGGGATTGGACATCGTGGCCTATTCGGTGGCTGTCCAGAATCTATGTATCGTTTTCATTTTGGAAAAAGGCTATGGCGAGGCCGGTTTAGTACGTTTGTTTGAAGCGCTTTATGGCGAAAACGACTACCATCAACAACGTGCCAAACGCATCTACGAGCAAGCTAAAAAAATCAATCTGATTTAATAACTATGAACAACCCATTGGAAACTACTTTCTTCGACAAGGCAGCGAAATTTGCCGTCGAAGCCCATCGGGGTACCGAGCGCCGTGGCAAAGGATACCCCTACATCATTCACCCTATGGAGGCCGCTAGCATTGTGGCCACCATCACTAACGACCAAGAAATGTTGGCCGCCGCCATTTTGCACGACACCGTCGAAGACACCGACGTGACCCTTGAGCAGATTCGTGATTTGTTTGGTGACAGGGTGGCCGAACTCGTTCAACATGAAACTGCACCTTCGAATGAAAGTTTGACTTGGCGCGAGAGAAAAACGGCACAAATCATGCAGCTGGCCAATGCACCTCATGACAGCAAAGTGGTAGCGCTTGGCGACAAGCTCTCCAATATGCGCGGCATCGCTTGGGATTATCGAAAAATTGGCGATGAGGTTTGGAAATTATTCCACGCTTCGAATGGCAAAACCGATGTGGAATGGTATTATCGCTCCTTGGGTGAAGCGATGTCTGATTTGTCGGAAACGCTAGCTTATCAGGAATTTGTTGTTTTGCTCGAAGAAGTATTCGGGGAAAAGGTTTAGGCTCATTTTTTGTTATTGCAGGCTTCTGAAAGAATGTCATTCCTACGCTGGGTTGTGCGAGGGCATGGAATCTATTCTTTCTGAAGCCGTCAAATAAAGTACATGCCTTTTGAACCGCCTCCTATAGATTCCCGCCTTCCCCACATGCCTGTGCTGGAATGACATAGGAGGCTAACTGTTAATATAACAAATACTTCGCTCTAATAGTCTTGAAAGCCTCAAGGTCGTTTTTCCATGAAGCGCGAATTTCGTCTGCGCTTTTCCCGCTTTCGATGTCTCGTTGCAATTGTTTGTCGCCAGAAAGCAGACGGAAATAATCTTTGAAGAAACCTTTGTCTTTTAACTGCTGATAGGCTTCGATAATCCATTCCAAATGGAGTTGGTTGTCGTTGTGAGCATAATCGTGTGCATATTCCACAAGCTTTTCACCGCGGCAACGCTGCCCTTCAAGCAAAGGTTTGGAGGCACCACTAGTACTTTTAGGCGTGAAGGTATAGCTGCCTCGAATATCTGGATGACCGTAGATCTGGAAAGGCGTCTCCGTGCCACGACCCACACTGACATTCGTGCCTTCAAAGAAGCAAAGGGTAGGATAGAGGTACACCGATTCCCAGTTGGGCAAATTGGGCGAAGGCTTCAATGGCAACTCGTAGATGGTGTTACGGTTATAATTATTAATAGGTATCACGGTGAGGTCGCAGGTGATGCCGTTCTTCAACCAGCCTTCGCCGTTCACCATCTTGGCATATTCACCTATGGTCATGCCGTAGACGACAGGCACTTGGTGCATTCCAACAAAGGACTTGTTTTCGGGTTTCAAAACAGGCCCGTCAACATAAAAGCCGTTTGGATTTGGACGGTCGAGGACGATGACAGGGAGGTCGTTTTCTGCTGCGGCCTCCATCACGTAGGTCATGGTGGAGATATAGGTGTAAAATCGCACGCCGACGTCTTGCAAATCAAATAGAATGATGTCGATGCCTTGCAGCATTTCTAGCGTAGGTTTCTTGTTTTTGCCGTATAAAGAAACTATTGGCAAACCAGTCTTCTCGTCCTTACTGCTGTTTACCTTGGCACCAGCATCGGCAGTGCCGCGGAATCCATGTTCTGGCGTGTAGATTTTCTTGATGTTGATGCCCAAAGAAAGCAAGGTGTCCACCAAATGTGTTTCGCCGATGATGCTGGTCTGGTTTCCGACGATACCCACCCGTTTGCCCTCGATTAGTGGCAGATAGTCTTCGAGTTGCATGGCGGCAGAGACATAATGCTCTTTATCAACAAAAGCCAATGAGGGTTCATCGTCCATTTTGAAGATTTGGGCTTGTGTTGGCATCAGAAAGGCCAGACAGAAGGATGCTATAGCAAATAATAGTCGTTTCATTTCGGTTTTATTTTTACTTTTGCAAAATTATTGAAAAACCTGCAAATGTCGGGCCCAAAATTCATAGCAGACCGGATTTTTTCGCTCTCAAAGGAAAATCTTTCATCGACGGTAATGCGACTAGCCGTCATGAGCGTGGCTTTGGCCATCATCGTGATGCTTATCGCTTGGGCGGTTGTGGTAGGTTTTAAGAACCAGATTCGCGATAAAGTGATTGGCTTTGTGGCCCCGATTCATGTGCAGGCCTTGGACAAGAACGAGTCGGTGGAGGAGACCCCGTTTGTATTGGACTCGTTGTTAATCAGTCGGTTAAATGCCGTTGATGGCATTAGCCATTATCAACAGGTGGCCAACAAGGCGGGCATGATCAAGACCGAGGAGGAGATTCAGGGCGTGGTGCTGAAAGGCGTGGATGAGAATTATGACTGGACGTACTTCAACACTTGCCTCGTTGAAGGCCAAACACCTAAATACACGGCAGAGGAACGCTCTACTGAGGTGCTGGTTTCCAAAGTGATTGCCAACAAGATGTTGCTGAATGTGGGTGACGATGTGCGTGTGTGGTTCATCGATAAGGACAATCAGGCGCGTGGACGAAAGTTCACGGTTTCAGGTATTTTCGAGACAGGGCTTTATGAGTTTGACGAGCGGTATGTCTTCGCCGACCTCAACCAAATCCGCAAACTGAACGGATGGGAGGACAATGAAGCCGGACTGATGGAAATCGCATTGACCGATAATGCCAATGTGGACCAAGTCAACGAAAAGCTGTATTATGCCTTGCCTTCCGAATTGGCTTCTTATACTGCCCGCGAGAGCAACCCTCAAATTTTTGACTGGCTCGACCTTCTGGATACCAACGTTTGGCTTATCATGGCATTGATGTTGCTTGTGGCAGGCATTACGGTCATTAGTATGTTGCTGATTATCATCATTGAACGTACTTCGACTATTGGCTTGTTGAAAGCCATGGGAGCCAGTAACAAATTCGTTCGCGAGGTGTTTTTGCGCCGTTCGTTACGCATTCTGCTTATCGGAATGTTAATTGGCAATGTCATCGGATTGGGCTTTTGTCTCTTGCAGAAATACACCGGGCTCATCAAATTGGATGCTGCAACGTACTATTTGTCTGCTGTGCCCATCGAGTTGCATCTCAGTACTGTCGTTTTGATCAACTTGGGCACTTTCCTGCTTTGGGTGTTGATGCTGCTCATCCCGACTTCGGTCATCAACCGCATCAGTCCCACCAAGTCGATTCGGTTTGAATAAGCGAAAAATTCTCGTTTTTTGACTGACGTTCCAATAAAATGCCTATTTTAGCGGCCGAATCAACATAATTATGATGAAAGACTTTACCATTCAACCGCTGAAAGGCTACGGTGAAATACCTTTCGGAATGACCCTTGACGAGACCGTCAAGAAATTGGGTATGCCTGACTTCTACGAGGAGTTGAGCGACATGGAAGAGACGGGCAACCGCTCTATCTTTTATGAATATGAAGAACTTGAGACGAACATTTATTTCGAGGGTGTGACCAAGTCGGTGGTAGCCTGCTTCGAGACCGAAAATGAAGAGGCTACGCTTTACGGTGAGAAAGTGTTCAATCTCAACAAGGAAGCGATCATCGTTTTGATGGAGGAGCATGGCTTCAAGGAATTGGAAGAAGAAATTGAGGATGAAGAGCTGCGTGTTTCATTCGAAGATGGTTTGATTGATTTCTTCTTTGAAGATGACATGCTGACGGCTGTAAGTTGGGGTGTGTTGGTTGACGAACAGGGGGACATCATTTGAGAATCCAAGATAAATACGACGCTTTTGTAGCCTATTTTGAGGAGCACATGCCTGTCGCTGAGTCGGAGTTGCATTACAAAGACCCGTATCAGTTGTTGGTGGCGGTGATCCTCTCGGCGCAGTGTACCGACAAGCGTGTGAACATGACCACACCAGCCTTGTTCCAACGTTTCCCGATGGCACAGGACATGGCAAACTCGTCGGTGGATGAGATTTACACCTATATTAAAAGCATCTCTTATCCGAACAACAAGGCGAAGAACCTGTTGGGCATGGCGCAGACTTTGGTTCGCGATTTCAACGGCATCGTTCCCAATAATCTGGAGGACTTGCAGAAGTTGCCTGGCGTGGGACGCAAGACTGCCAATGTAATGATGGCGGTGGCCTTCGACCAGCCCGCTATGCCGGTAGACACGCACGTTTTCCGTGTTTCCAACCGCATCGGCCTCACCAAAAACTCAAAAAACGTGCTGGAAACGGAAAAGACCTTGGTGGCGCATTTGCCGAAAGCTGTGATTTCTAAGGCGCATCATTGGCTCATCCTTCATGGGCGTTATGTTTGCCTTGCTCGCAAGCCGAAATGTGAGGAATGTGGCATCACGACAATTTGCGATTATTATAAAAAAGTGTTGAAAATCAATAAATAATAAGCATCATGGAAGATTACGATAATTACTCAGAAAAACCCAAGAAAAGAGGTATCGGGAAAAAGATCCTTACCACTTTAAGTATTATCATCGTATTGGCTGCGGCCGTCTTTATCTTCTTCAAGTTTTTCTACGTCTTTGGCAGTGGTGTGAAGGCGGGCGAGCTCAACTTGTTCGTTTACAAAGGCTATGTGTTCAAGACATACGAAGGCAGGCTTATCCAAGCAGGCTACAACTCCAAGAACAGCAATAATACCATCCAATCGAACGAGTTCAACTTCTCGGTGAAGAGTGAGAGTGTTGCCAAACAATTGGAACGTTGTACAGGTAAGATGGTAGAGCTGCACTATAAAGAGTATCTTGGCACCCTGCCGTGGCGTGGCATGACCAAGTATGTGGTCGACAGCGTCTATTCGGTCAGTACGCCGAATGAGCCAGTGGAGTTGCCGGTGGCTGTACCGACGGAGGTGTTTTAATTGCTCCTTGAAACCTCCAATTTACCGATTTCCACTTCGTTGTTCTCGGAGATAATCTCAATCCAGGTGTTGTCTTCGCTGAACCACTTGTATTGTGAGCCGATGCGGAAGATGAAGGTCTTCTCTTCTTCGACGGCTGCGATGGGCAATACGAAACCACCATTCTTACCGCCGGCACCGCCGAAAGATACAATCATCGGGAAAGTCTTCTCAGGGTGCGGGTTACGCACTTTGATGATGATGTAGTTGGAACGGCGCACGGCCACGTCAATCTTGTTGAACTCGAAGCGTTGGGCTTGTCCCGCAGCCAACAGCATAGGCTCGCTGTTCAGTTCATACAACTTGTTTTGCTCAATGATTTCGCTGATGCGGGCAATCATTTCGGTGGGGTAGGTTTCCAAACCAAGTTCCTCGGCCTTGGTGTAGGCCTCAATGGCTTTGTCGAAAGTGTTGGTCTTGAAGTTGGCGTCGCCCTCCTTAATGAAGGTGTTGTATTGGGTGCGTAAGGCAGCAATACGGTCGCTCTCCGACTTCTCTGCGATGGCCAACTGTGCCATGGCAGTCGGGTCCTCGGGCTTATAAGCCAAAGCGGTCTGATAGTGTGTGATGGCCTCGGCGAATTTCTCGGCACTTAAAGCGCTGTTACCTGCATTCATGGCATTGTTGAAGTTGGCTTCCAGCTCAGCTGCCATCTGTGCGAAGATACCGTCGATTTCTTGTATTTTGGCTGTGGCAGTGGCATTGCCTGCATCAAAAGCCACGACCTCTTGGTATTTTACTTTGGCGTTGGCATAGTCCTGTTGGTTGAACAGTGCATCAGCAGCATCCAGCATCGTCTTGATGGTGGCTTGACGTTCAGCTTCGGCAGCGGCGAGTGCGGCTTGTCGTGCGGCTTCCTCTTCTGCAGCTATTCTTGCCGCCTCTGCCTCTGCAGCCAAACGGGCAGCTTCTTCCTCTGCTGCAATGCGTGCAGCCTCTTCAGCGGCCAGACGAGCGGCTTCTTGCTCTGCAGCAATCCTTGCGGCCTCAGCTTCTGCTGCTAATCTTGCCGCTTCTGCCTCGGCAGCCAATCTGGCAGCTTCCGCTTCTGCTGCCAACCTTGCAGCCTCTTGCTCTGCGGCGATACGAGCCGCCTCAGCCTCGGCAGCCAAACGCGCTGCTTCCTGTTCAGCAGCGATGCGGGCGGCCTCTTCTGCATCTTGTTCAGCGATGAGCGGGTCAAGGCGGGCAATCATATCGGTGGCATAGGGGTCACCTTTCACCACTGCAAGCGCACTTTGGTATTGGGATTTAGCCTCCTTGTAAGCCTTGTTTTCATAGAGTTGGTCTGCAGTAGCGATGATGCCGTTGTATTGGTCAGCGATGCCTTTGGCTGTTTGGTATTCATTGCGTTTGGCATTGGCTTCCATGTCGTTGGGGAAGAGCTCCAAGGCTTGGTCGAGCTTGCCAATGGCGGCCTCATAATTCTTACGTAATCCAAACTGACGGGCTTCTTCCATGAGGTTGTCGAAACGGGTAACTTTCTCATTGTAGAGTTGTTTTTTCTGCTTGGCTTCTGCCAGTTTCTCCTTAGGAAGCTTGTCGTTAGGGAAGATCTCAATAGCCGTTTCAAACTGCATGATGGCGGCGTCGAAGTTGTCCTCGGCAAGTAATGTCTCACCTTGACTCATGGCGGTGTCGAAAGCGTCCTGCTTGTCTTGGCGTTCCTTCAGGATGGCACGCACCTCAGTAGCTTGACCGCTAACATATTTGTCTTCGGGGAAAACCTTCAAGGCTGCTTCGTATTCCGTTAATGCTTCCTCATATCTCTGTTGGTTGTAGAACTGGTCGCCTGTGTCGAGGTGGGCATAGAACACCTCTTGACGGGCACCGTCTTCTTGAATCTTTTTGACGGTTTCGTCCAGTTTCTTTTTGGCTGTCGGGTCGTTGGCTTTTTGTTTCAGTGCCATCTCATAATAGGTCTTCGCGCTGATGAAGTCTTTGGCGGAAAACTTGTCGTTGCCTTTCTTCATCAACGACTCGTAGGATTCGGCGTTTTGGGCAATGACGACATTGGCGCTCAACAACAACGATGCGCCAAAAAGTATAGTAAAGAAAAAGGATTTTCTCATTTTATTCGTGTATATTTGTTTGTTAACGATGCTCCTTTGTTTTTATTGTTTTTAACACCATGAAAACGTCATTGCGGACTTGATCTGCAATCTCCTAAACGTTTGGGTGTCGTCTTCGCGATTAGGAGATAGCGGATGTTCCTCCGCCATGACGACATAAGGGTGAAGTGCATTGCTTTCCAGTTAGGTTTGTCATATCCTCCCGTCTTTAATGGTAATCGTTCTGTCCGACATTTTGGCCAGTTCCGGGTTGTGCGTGACGATGACAAAGGTTTGGTTCATCTCGTCGCGAAGGCGGAAGAAAAGTTTGTGTAGCTCTTGTGCTGATTTGGAATCAAGGTTGCCCGAAGGCTCGTCGGCCAGCACTACCGCAGGTTGGTTGATTAACGCTCTGGCCACGGCAACACGTTGCTGTTCACCCCCTGAGAGTTGGGATGGCTTGTGGTCTTTTCTGTCTGTAAGATTCAGGTAATCAAGTAGTTTTTCGGCTCTTTCCATGGCTTCTTTCTTTCCCATGCCGCCAATGTAAGCAGGAATGCAGATGTTTTCGATAGCAGTAAACTCGGGCAAAAGATGATGGAATTGGAACACAAAACCAATTTTCTGGTTGCGGAAGGCGGCCAAGTCAGTGTCGTTCAGTTTGCCGACTTCTGTGCCATCAATGGTGAGTTGTCCATGGTCGGCTTTGTCCAAGGTGCCGATGATGTGGAGCAGGGTGGACTTGCCTGCGCCCGAAGCACCAACGATGCTCACGATTTCACGTTTGGCAATGTGGAGGTCGATGCCTTTGAGAACCTCAAGGTCGCCGTAGGATTTATGTATGCCGGTTGCTTGAATCATACCTGTCAAATTTGGCTGCAAAAATAGGCAAAATGTTGCAAAGTGGGTGAGAAACAAAACAAAAAGGACTTCCGAAGAAGTCCTTTTGTATGGTGACCCGGTTGGGATTCGAACCCAAGACCCACAGCTTAGAAGGCTGTTGCTCTATCCAGCTGAGCTACCAGGCCATCCCTTTTGCGGGTGCAAAGATACGGAATTATTTTCAAGTGTGAATTGACTTGCATGAAAAAAAATGCAAATCGGCTATATTATTCCTCCGTCTTCGGAACGAAGGGGATATGCGGACGCTTCGGTCGGATGGGTTTTTCTTGCTTGGGAGCTGCAGTCGTTTGTGGACGTGACTTCTTGACTTGCAACTCGTTACCCATGAAAACTGTCTCGTCAGTCTCCACGATGGCCTTATAAGCCTCGTTGTCATTGGGCATCTCAACGAAACCGTAGCATTTCGAACGTCCCGTCTCGTGGTCCATGATGACCTTACATGAATCCACGGTTCCGAACTGTTCAAACAAGGCCCTTAAATCTTCTGCAGTAGTCTTAAATGCAAGTTTGGCGACAAAAATCTTCATAATGAAAAAATGTTAGTTGAACTGCAAAGATATTAAAATAATTGATTGAGGAGAATAAAAATTTCAATTTGTTGGAATATTATTCAACTCGCACGGACATTTTGGTTGGAAATAGAAATGAATGCGTTGGTTGGAACATAAAAAAAGACCACTTGAGCGGTCTTCAGCTTCTTGTGGGGGAGGGTGGACTCGAACCACCGAACGGATTCCCGGACAGATTTACAGTCTGTTGCAATTGCCACTATGCGACTCCCCCAAGAATGAAAGAACTTTTGTCTTTGTTTGAGCTTGCAAAAGTACATCTTTTTTCCTTTACCACGGCAAAAACCGCGAAATTTTTCGCAACTTTGCGGCATCAAACCTATACGACAATGAAATACGATTTCGATAAAATCATCAATCGCGCTAATACCAACTGCGTGAAATATGACTTGCGCCAACAGGTGTTTGGTAATCCCAACGTTTTGCCCATGTGGGTGGCCGACATGGACTTTGAGACCCCCGACTTCGTCCGTAAGGCCGTCATCGAAAGGGCTGAACATCCCGTGTATGGCTACCATTTCAAGGATAGACCTTATTTCCAGTCCATTGCAGGATGGCTAAAGCGTCGTCACAATTGGGAGGTGCCGACGGAATGGATGTCGTTCACTCCAGGCGTAGTTTGCGGTTTCAATATGGCAGTGTTGGCTTTCACCCAACCTGGTGATGAAATCATTATCCAACCACCCGTGTATCCACCATTCCATCATGCCGTTAGTAGCCATGGACGGAAGTTGGTTTACAACACCTTAATTGATAGAGGTGATGGCTATGAGTTCAATTATGACCAACTGGTTGAGCAAACAAAGACAGCTAAAATGCTGATTCTCTGCAATCCTCATAATCCCGTAGGACGTTGCTGGACGCGGAATGAGTTATTGCTTTTGGGTGAGATCTGCATGAAAAACAACGTGTTGGTCATTTCAGACGAAATCCACTGCGATTTGGTGTTGCCTAGCTACCGACATCATCCCTTTGCCTCGTTGGATAAGGAATTTGCCCAAAATAGCATCACTTTCCATGCAGCTTCAAAGACCTTCAACCTTGCTGGTTTAGCCACCTCAACGGCAATCATTCCCAACGAGGAGTTGCGAAAGACTTATGTCGATTATGTTGAGGCCTTGGAGGCTCATCTTGGTAATATTTTCGGCAAAGTGGCGACACAAACCGCCATGAACCAAGGTGACGAATGGCTGGAACAACTATTGGAATATGTGCAAGGCAACATCGACTATGTCTCCGATTTCTTGACCGAGAACTTACCCAAGGTCAAGTTCCACAAGCCACAGGCAACCTATATGATGTGGCTCGACTTCAACGGCTATGGACTGTCGGAAGAAGAGCTGTGGCACAAAATGACGCAAGAAGCACAATTGGGTTTCAACCGAGGCAAGGACTTCGGCGAGGAGGCAGGCAGCGGCTTTTTCCGCATCAATCTGGCTTGCCCGAGGGCGACCGTGGAGGAAGCGATGCGGCGGTTGAAGGCTGTGTTTGGATAAAGCTATTTTCTTTTTCTCCGTTCCATCCGTTTCAGCACCAATATGCTGATTTCATAGAGAAAATATAGTGGAATCGTAACCAAGACTAAAGTCATCAAATCTGGCGGTGTGATGACTGCCGCCACAATCATGATGACGATGAAAGCGTATTTGCGATAATGCTTTAATTGGTCAGAACTGATTATTTCGAGTTTGCCTAAGAAAAAGGCGATGACGGGGAGTTGAAAGACTAATCCCAAAACTAAAGTCAAGGTGGTGAATGTGCTGATATAGGATTTCAGTGTGATATTGCTTTCTACCATACCAGAAACGCTATAAGTACCAAGGAATCTGAACGATATAGGAAACAGGATGAAATACGACATCAGCACGCCAACGATGAAGAGCAGGTACATCGTAGCGGCAACACTCACGGAGTATTTCTTCTCGTTCTCGTACAAGGCAGGGGTGATGAAGCGGAACAATTCAATCAAAATGTACGGCGAAGCACAGAGCAAACCGAGGTATAATGCAGTTGTGATGTGTGTCATAAACTGACTCGACAACTCCGTGGCAATCAGGTTAATGTGGTATTCACTAAAGGTAAAGTTGGAACCTAAATAGTGCAGAAACTTCTCAATATAGCGATAAGTGACGAAATTCCATTGGCTGGGTGCGAGGAGGAATTCAAAAGTCTTGTCCTTGAAGCAGAAGATGACAACAGCCAACACCATCACCACCGCGATGATACGGAACAACATTCGGCGGAGCACCTCGAGGTGTCCGCCGAAAGTAAGCATATTGGGGTCGAATGTGGAGTTATTCTCCTTTCCCGTCGTCTTCTTTTGGTTCGACTTGTGCGTCATCCGTCACTTCTTCCGGTTGTTCTTCCTGTATTGGCTCTTTCATGCCTTGCTTGAAACTCTGTACGCCCTTGCCCAAACCTTTCATCAACTCTGGCACCTTTTTCCCGCCAAAGATGAGCAAGGCCACGCCCGCGATGAGCAGAAGTTCTGTTGTGCCTATGAATAACAGTGTCATGCTACAAGATAGATTTCGTTGGTTTCAAAGTTGATTTCCCAGTTGCCGTTTTCAGCGGATTCCCATTGGTATTTCTGCGAC
>JAEEGK010015466.1_pt1 | contig 16909 bp, 11 predicted proteins | sample 8958771 | NCBI WGS metagenome assembly JAEEGK01 (sample SAMN16246547, study PRJNA631951) | gut metagenome | biome: gut microbiome; feature: rumen; material: SC-attached | host: Bos | place: Iran: Karaj | collected 2018-10 | reverse complement strand
ATAGGTGGCGCCAGTGTCTATCAACAGGCCCTGCCATTGGCTGACCGTCTCTGTCTGACGGAGATCGACGATACCCCTGCGGAAGCCGACACCTTCTTCCCTGCCTACGATGACTGGCAGGAAGAAAGTCGTGAGAACCACGAGACTGACGAGCGTCACGCCTATCCTTATGCCTTCGTAGATTACATCAAGAAAGCTTAAATATGAAGCAAATACTATCAACCATAGCCGCCATCTGTTGCATGGCGACTGCCTTTGCCGATACTGTTCCCTTTGGTAACGGACAACTGACTGTCACTGCCATTGCCCGTAATGCCGTCCGCATCCAGTATCAGGAGGGCGAAGTCAAGCAAGAACTCCCTGAATGGATCTACGTCAACAACGTCCCTGTGAAAGAGGCCGATGTAAAAGTTGATGTCGATCCCCAACAGCAGAAGTTGTCTGTCAAGGATGCTGCTGGACGCGTGGTCTTCACGGCAACCAGGCATCAGTTCTGTAAGGGCAAGGCCACTCTGGCATTCAGTTCCCCTCAAGATGAATGTCTGTTCGGACTCGGCCAGTTTCAGGACGGCTTTTCGAATGTGCGTGGCCTCTCGCGACGCCTCACCCAGGTGAACACGCAGATCTCCATCCCTATGCTGTTGTCGAGCAAAGGCTATGGTATCCTGTGGAACAACTATGGTTTGACGGAATTCAACCCAGCCGACCAAAGCGTCAGATTAGAAAAACGTGAAGGGGCTGGTGCCCAGGAAGTGGTGGATGTCACCTCCACAGAAGGTGGCAAGCAAGAGGTGCGCGAACGTCATATCTTCGAAGGCACCATCTCTATCGCTGAGGAAGGCGACTATGCCCTGTTGCTCGATGTGGGGCAGAAGATGGCACGTCGCCATAACCTCTGCATCGACGGACAGACCGTTATCGAGATGCAGAACCTGTGGTTACCCCCTACTGCTTCACAGATCGTACATCTGAACCCAGGCCAGCATCAGCTCACGGCCGAACTCACCAAGGACGACCAACCGACTCTCTATTATCAGAAGGTAAACGATGAGACCGTCTTCAGTTCGCCTGTGGCTGAGCGTGTGGATTACACCGTCTTTACAGGCACACCCGATGAGATCATCGCCACCTATCGCGAACTCACAGGTAAGGCTCCCAAGATGCCTTCATGGGCTTTGGGCTATATCCACTGCCGTGAGCGTTTCCACTCCTCCGATGAGATCCTGACCACTGCCAACCGCTTCAAACAAGAGCATCTGCCTATCAGCATGATCGTGCAGGACTGGCAATACTGGGGTAACACAGGTTGGAACTCCATGCAGTTTGATGCCGACAACTACCCTGATCCCAAAGCCCTCACCGACAGTCTGCACCGGATGGACATCCGTCTGATGCTGAGTGTATGGTCAAAGATCGACAAACGTTCGGTGGTGGGACAGCAGATGGAGCGTGACGGCTTCTATATCCCTGAAACCGACTGGATAGACTTCTTCAATCCTGAGGCTGCAGCAGCCTATTGGAAGAACTTTAAGGAACGTCTGCTGCCCCTTGGCATCGATGCCTGGTGGCAGGATGCCACAGAGCCAGAGAACGATGACCTCGAAGGGCGTCCCGTCAACAAAGGGCTTTGGAGCGGAGAGCAGGTACGTAACGTCTATCCCCTACTCGTCTGTCAGACCGTTCACGACGGTCTTGTGGCAGCTGGTCGTGAGCCGATGATCCTCACCCGTTGCGGATTTCCTGGTATCCAGCGCTATAATGCAGCCCTCTGGTCAGGCGATGTAGGTAACGACTGGGAAACTTTCCGTCGACAGTTGACGGCAGGACTGGGTATCCAGGCGGCAGGTATCCCCTGGTGGACCTATGATGCAGGTGGTTTCTTCCGTCCGCAGGATCAATACACCAATCAGGATTATATTGAGCGGATGCTCCGTTGGATTGAGACCAGCGTCTATCTGCCACTGATGCGCGTACATGGTTACATGAGCAATACGGAGCCCTGGAACTATGGTGCTGAAGCCCAGCAGATCATCGCCGACTGTCTGAAAGAGCGTGAACGTCTGCAACCTTATATCGACTCATGCGCCACAGCCGTTTCCGAGAAGGGTTACACGCTGATGCGCCCGCTGGTGTTCGACTTTGCCGACGACCCAGAGGCTTTGCAACAGAAATATGAGTATATGTTTGGCCCAAAGTATCTGATCAGTCCTGTGACAGAACCCAACGTGACGGAATGGAAGACCTACCTCCCCAAGAATGAAGGCGGCTGGACCGACTATCGCACGGGCATCCACTACAACGGCGGTCAGACTGTCACTACCCCCATCACCAAAGCCTACATCCCAGTCTTCATTAGAGAAATGCTACGGTGATACGGTGATACGGCGATACGGCGTGGATCCAGTGGGAATACTGCAATCTGCCAGATTGAACTATTCTTCGAGGGAGATTGAACTATTCTCTCTCCTAGCGCGCAACCTTATAGAAAAAGCGGCTGAAACAAGCCCAATTTTGAGATCACAAGAATCATATAAGGACAACACAAACAACAGCAAATTATTAGATATCATTTATTTACAAAATAAGGACTAAAAATAATTGGATACAAAACCAAGAAATGTTTGGTTGGCGTTGATTATTTGATTATCTTTGCAGTGCATTTAGGGGGGAATGCACTGCAAAGATTAATCAACTCAGATGAACATCACACTGCGGGAATGGGATGGTGATACCGGCGGCGGTCAGGGATTCGTAAATCACCTCCTTGGCACGATCCACGTAGCCGATACGCTCAGCCACCAGCACATACTGCTTCACATTGATATCCACAGCGCTGTCACTCATATTGCCAACTACCACATAGACGCCACGTTTGGGATCCACGATCTCGCGGCCGTACTGATCTTTGGTACGCATCTTCTGCATCCCCTCCACCAGCACCTTGCGTACCTGCGTGATGTCGGTTCCATAGGCCACACCAACAGTGATGACGGTAAGTTCGTAGGAGTTGTTGCGGGTCAGGTTGTTGAAGTTCTTGCCAAAGAGCGATGAGTTGAGGAACGACATTTCTGTGCCTTCGATGGTCTCGGCCTGTACGCACTGATAGTTGATGGCGGTCACTTTACCACGTACGCCTTCGCACTCAATCCAATCGCCTACACGCAGTCGTCCACCCATCAACTGAATGCCGTAGATAAAGTTGTTAATGACATCCTTCAGCGCAAGACCGATACCTGCCGACAAGCCTCCCGCTATCAGTCCCAGTGAACCTGTAGGGATCTGCCATACGGAAATGACGACTACAGCGAATATCATCCAAATAAGTACGCTGATGATGCTGTTGCCCAACGACAGGTTAATTTCATTCGGACGAATGGATGTACGGTTATGTTTGCGCATAAATGCAAAGTAACGGACATATTGCCAGATGGCGTGGACGGCCCGACTGATGTAACGCAAGACATAGAAGAGTATCAGCAGATAGATAATACTCTTTACTGAGACGCTTAATGTCTCAACACCATTCATGTCGGAGAGATGGATAAACGGCTCCTCGTAGAATTTTACGAACAGATCGTCAAAGTCGAAAATGCTTAACGACAGACGCACGCACAACGGCAAGGAGAGCAGCACGATGGTGGGGATAGCCACCTGACGAATGAGGTCGTAGAACCAGGTGGCACCAAACAACAGCGACTCACGGTCTTCGCCCGACACGTAAGTAATGCGATTGCGCATGTTGTCAATCCGCTTGTCGAGCCAGCGTTCTTTGTATCGGCTCATCAAGTCCAAGATGCAGACCACTGTCAGCCAGACTGCCAACAGGAAATACCACCACACCAGAATGAGCAGAGCCACAAAGGTATAGCCCAGGAACGCGAATACGAAGGCAACAAGATAGACGGCTAATGCCCCCCAGCCCAACGTGAGGTCGATGGATGTAGCCTTACCGCTGACCCAGATACAACAACATAACTGCCAGATAGCAATCAGCAGCAGGACGGGCGGGAACAGGAGCACCATCAGTTTGTCGGGCATGAAGGTGATGCGGCAGGAGATAATCATCAGCACCACTAAGAAAGTGGCGGAATAGAGCAAGAATCCCTGCCGGAACTGGTCGGGCTTTACACGAAGCAGCAACGAGCCTGTAATGGCAATGAGCAGCCACAGGAAGGTGTTGATGTGCTCCACACCCAAATTGATATATTCATCACCATACAAGGAGAAGCCAAACACCAGGAAGTACACGATGGTACCCATCAGTATCGAGATGATAGACAGTTTCTTTTTAGGAACATAACGCTTCAACCTGGTATAGCGGTAGAGCAGCCAAAGGATCAGGAAGGTCAGGAGCCAGAAGAAAGCCAGTACGACCACTTGCATAACACAGACAATCACCAACAATGTATTTTCCGCTTTACTGGAAAGATGCTGGAAGAACTTAGTATCATCCTCTTCTTCAGAAGCATTTTCATCAAGATCGCTTTCATTAATACCGTCACTCAATTCTTTGAGACTATACTGCCCACGCAAGTCCACCTTGGTCTTGTTCCAATAATAGCCGGGATTCGCCAGAATTTCCAAAAACGGTGTCTGTCCGTCCACAAAGATATAGCGTTCGAGCGCCCGATAACGCGTCTCTGCATAGTCATAGGTCTCCTTCAAGCGCAGGTATGCTTCCTGATAGTGCATGCTGTCAGCAATCAAGGTAGCCCGGTTGTCGGCATTCATCTTCAGGATTTCCGAGACAAAGTAGATACAGGAGTCACGAAGCACCACGCCCGTCGAGTCCAAGACAAAGGGGGCAGAGAGCGAATCCTTAAAGGCAATCCTAATGACCTCTTTTTCCAACGAAGATATGGAATCCGAGAGATGGACATCGAGTGAATCGTTGTGGTACATCAGACTATCTGGTACGACTTCCAACTCTATTTCCTTCTTCATCGGCGGCAGTCGGCGCAAGGCCTCAATGAGTCGGGCATTGCGGTCAATCTCGTAGTTCAGATTGTTGACGATGTGATCGTACGGCCGTCGGTCTTTGCTGAAGTCCTTGTAGTTGGCAGTCACTTTCTTCAAGGCATAGGCCAAATCGAACGTCATTTCCTGTTCCTGCGTGTAGAGCAGGATGGATAGTTCATTCGACTCGGTAATGACGTCGATCATCCGTTGGTGTTGGCGTTCAAAATCTTCGTTGAAGCGCTGCTGTGCATCTGAACGTTGTTGGTAGGCTGCTTGCAACTCCGTACACAGGTCTTTTAACGTATTAGTCAACGACTTTCCGCTCACCACAGCCATGAGCGGGAGAGCGCACACACATAGTGCGAGGACTATCGTCAGCAGATATTTCTTCATTTAATCCTGGAAATAGACGCGCTTCACACGATTCGAAACACCCGTCAGTACCTCGTAGGGGATGGTGCCGAGTACATCGCTGAGTTCTGTGACGGGCAGATGCTCACCGAAGATCTCCACCTGATCGCCCTCAACGCAAGGAATGTCTGTCACGTCGATCATCGCCACATCCATGCAGATATTACCAACGTACTCCGCTTTCTGACCGTTCACCAGACAATAGCAACGGCGGTTGCCAAGTCCACGGTTCAGTCCATCGGCATAGCCGATAGGAATAGCAGCAATCACGGAGTCGCGCTCGATCTTACCCTTACGGCTATAGCCTACCGTCTCACCAGCAGGCACATGGCGCATCTGAAGAATGGTGGTCTTCAGCGTAGAGACGGTAGAGAGCATCCGGTTGTTACGCGGATCAACGCCATAGAGACCAATGCCGAGACGGCACATGTCCATCTGACGCTCCGGGAAGTGCTCGATACCTGCCGAGTTGTCCATGTGACGGAGGATCTTGTGAGAGAAGGCTGCCTGCAACTGCTGACTACCCTCCTCGAAGAGTGCAAACTGACGAGCAGAGAACGCATCGAAGTCGTCGCTGTCGGACCCCACGAAATGGCTGAATACCGAGCGCGGTATGATGGCTGTCTGATGCTTCAGCCGGTCGATCAGCTTAAAGATATCATCCACAGGATCGAAGCCCAGACGATGCATGCCCGTATCAAACTTTATGTGCACAGGCCAGCCCGTGATACCCTCCTTACGAGCCGCCTTGACAAGGGCATCCAACAGACGGAAGGAATAAACCTCAGGCTCCAGATCGTAGTCGAACATGGTCTTGAAGGCTGTCACCTCAGGATTCATTATCATGATGTTGGCCGTGATACCGGCCTTACGAAGCGTCACACCCTCATCGGCCACAGCGACTGCAAGATAATCGACACGCTGATCCTGCAAGGTCTTGGCGATCTCCACAGCACCAGCGCCATAGGCATCGGCCTTGATCATGCACACCATCTTCGTCTCAGGCTTCAGGAACGAGCGGAAGTAGTTCAGGTTGTCCACCACCGCATTCAGATTCACCTCCAGGATCGTCTCATGCACCTTCTGCTCCAACTGCTCAGTGATGAGATCGAAGCCGAACGGACGGGCACCCTTCAACAGAATCAGTTCGTTGTGCAAAGCAGTAAAGGCATCGCTCGACAGGAAATGGGGCACGCTGGCAAAGAACTGCTTATCGGCAATCTGAATCTTATCAGCCTGCGCCATCAATTCTGGTCCGATACCGATGAACTTCTCAATGCCGCGCTTTACAGCCAAGTCGCTCACCTGGGCATAGAGCGCTTCAGGCGTAGTACCTGTCTGGAACATATCCGAGAGGATCAAGGTCTTCTTCAGCATCCGTTTCGACTCACGACGGTTCATGAAGTCGAGGGCGATATCAAGCGAGTTGATATCACTGTTATAGGAGTCGTTGATCAGCAGACATCCACGCTGACCTTCCTTCACCTCCAGGCGCATGGCCACAGGTTCGAGCTTCGGCATACGGTCAGCCAACTGCCCTGGTGTCAGTCCGAGGCGCAAAGCCACCACCGCACAGGTAATCGTATCCTCGATAGAAGCCTCATCGATAAACGGAATAGAATAGGTATTCTCCTCCTGTTGCCAGATATATGTAATACGGGTAGTTTGTCCTTTATTTTCAATATTCTTCACGAAGAAGGAAGCCTGCTCATCGCACTGCGACCAAGCAATCTTCTCACCTTGGTACTGCATACGACGGATACAACGGCTCACGATATCGTTGTCTGAGCAATACACCATCGCCTCCGTGTCGTGCATCAGTTCGAGTTTCTCCAGGCACTTCTCCTCCATCGAACGAAAGTTCTCCTGATGGGCGGCACCTAACGAGGTGAGCACGCCGATGGTGGGCTGGATGATATCACGCAGGGCCATCATCTCACCAGGCTGACTGATACCTGCCTCGAAGATACCGATCTCCGTGCGTTCGTTAAGCAGCCATACGGACAGAGGCACACCGATCTGGGAGTTATAACTACGCGGCGAGCGTACAATCTTCTGCGAAGGGAGCAGCAACTGATAGAGCCACTCCTTGACCATCGTCTTACCATTCGAACCCGTGATACCCACGATGGGCACATTAAACTCATCACGATGGCGCTCGGCCAGTCGCTGCAAGGCTGCCAATGGCGAAGGAACAATCAGGAAGTTGGCATCTGGCATGTGCTCCGTACCTGATGTACAAAACTCCAAAATGCCTTTGGCCTCCACCACAAAGTTTCGGACACCACGACGATAGAGGTCTTCAATATATTTATGGCCGTCATTACGGGCTGATTTCAAGGCAAAGAATAAGGTCTCCTCTGGGAAACAGAGTGAACGACTGTCAGTCAACAGCCAACCGATCTGGGCATCAACTTGACCGATGCGACGCGCTCCAATGAGCGTAGTGATCTTTTCAATCGAATATTTCATCTCTACAATTGTTTTGTTTTAGACTGCAAAGTTAGGGTATTTTTTCTGCAATTCACCCACTTTTAACATAGTTTTATCTATCAACGCCCGATATTCCTCGGATTCAGGGTTGAAGGGTTTGTGATTCAACACGGCTTTCAGGGGTGCCCACTCCTTCAGGAACTGCTTGGCCTCATCACTCAGGTAAGCCTCGGACAGGCGCTCCCAGATATACGACACAGCCTGGTCAGAGGGGTGCAGCATATCTTCATTATAGAAACGGTAGTCGCGCAGTTCGTCGTTCACAATCTCATAGGCAGGGAAATAGTTTTCATTCAATCTCTCCACTGCTAAGAGAAGGGTGGCTTTAGACAGTTGGGAGCCATGATAGCCGTATTTGCGATAACGGATGGGACTGACGGTCAGGACGACATGCATCTCAGGATTCTGGGCATGAAGCATATCGACGGTCTGTTGCAGATAGTCGGCACATGCATCGACAGAGAGTTCTTCTTCCTGAAAGAGCGTCTGCGGCCGCTTCTGACAGTTATCGACGATCTCGCCCGTATCCTTCAGACGATACACATGATTGGTGCCTAATGTGAGGAAAGCCGTCTTGACTGACTTCAGATCTGCAGAATCTGCCACCAGTCGTTGTACGGTATGCAGGACCGATGCAGGATTATACATAACGCCATAGGGATTGACCACAGCCCTGAACTTCTCTTCCAGAAAACGCTGACCGATGGCATCGGCAAAACAAGACCCCACGAAAAGCAATGATTCGCAGGCATCAATCTGAAAGCCAGGTGAAGGCACCTCAACAACCGTACGGAATTCCATAGCCATCTACTTCTTGGAATTACGCTGGCGCACAGCCTCAAACAAGAGGATGGCCGCACTGACACTCACATTCAGGGAATCAAGCTGTCCCAGCATGGGAATACGAATGTGCGCATCAGCAGCCTGACGCCACACCTCAGTAAGACCCGTTGACTCCGTACCCATCACGATGGCTGTACCTCGCAGCATATCCGTGTCGTAGTAGAGACTGGAGTCCTGCAACTGTGCCGTGAGGATCTGAATACCATGTGCCTTCAGGAAGGTAATACACGCCTCAGAGGAACAGGCCACACACGGCACACTGAAGATCGCCCCGATACTGGAGCGGATCAGATTGGGATTATAGAGGTCTGTCAACGGATCGCAGATGATCACGGCATCGGCCTTTGCCGCATCGGCACTACGGAGTACAGCCCCAAGATTACCGGGTTTCTCCACACGTTCCAACACCATGATGAGCGGTGCAGCGCCCAGTTGCAGATCCTCAAGCGAGCGGGATTTCTCCCGCACGACAGCCATCACCCCTTCCGTACTGCCACGATAGGCCATTTTCTCATAGACCTGAGGGGAGACTTTATAAATTATTCCTAGCCGATCAAGCATATCTAGCCGATCTAGCATATCTAGCACAAAAGTCTCTACCACCTCATAGCCTGCTTCTACGCAATGCATCAGTTCGCGACGACCCTCCACCACAAAAAGGCCTTCCTTGCGTCGCAAGGCCGACTTTTGCTGAAGTGCCACCACATGTTTTACCTTCGCATTCTGCGTGCTTGTAATAATCGATTCTTCCATAATTTGCTGCAAAATTATAAAAAATCTGCGAAGATGCCTTGAGAAAGCCCAAAAATTTGTAACTTTGCACACAGAATTAGAAAACTTGCAAGTTATGACATTATTAAAGAAATGCCTGCCTGATGTTTTGGCAGTGCTGTTGTTTGCCGTCCTGGCCTTTGCTTATTTCTTCCCTGCCGACATCGAGGGGCGCATCCTCTATCGCCACGATGCCTCTGCAGGACGCGGTGCCGGTCAGGAGGGTATCGAATATCTGCAGAAGACGGGTGAGCGCAGCCGTTGGACAAACGCCCTCTTTGGGGGCATGCCTACTTATCAGATGGCACCATCGTATGGTTCTACGAATCTGTTGACGAAGGCTGTCGATGCCTATCATCTGTGGTTGCCGGAAAACGTATGGTTCGTCTTTGCCTATCTGCTCGGCTTCTATATCCTGCTACGTGCCTTCGATTTCCGTCAGCATCTGGCAGCATTAGGTTCCATCATCTGGGCCTTCTCCACCTATTTCCTCATTATCATCGCAGCCGGACATATCTGGAAGGTATGGGCACTGGCCTATCTGCCGCCAATGATCGCAGGACTGGTGTTAGCCTATAAGGGGCGCTATCTGTGGGGCTTATTGCTCACGGCGATCTTCACAGCCTTTGAGATCAATGCCAACCACGTGCAGATGACCTATTATTATCTGTTCATCATCCTGTTCCTGATTATCGCGTGGTTCGTGGAAGCCATCCAACAGAAACAACTGGTGCGCTTTGCCAAGGCCACAGGCGTATGTATCGCTGGTGCCGCCATCGGAGTGTGTATCAACCTGTCGAACCTCTATCACACCTGGCAGTATAGTCAGGAGTCGATGCGCGGCAAGAGTGAGTTGGTGAAAAAGAACAGTCAGAACCAGACCAGTAGCGGTCTGGAGCGCGACTATATCACACAGTGGAGTTATGGTATCGATGAGACCTGGACGCTGTTGATTCCCAATACCAAGGGTGGCGCGTCGATGCCACTCAGCGAGAGTAAGACGGCGATGGACAAGGCCGATCCCAACTACGAGAGTATCTACCAGCAGATCGGACAGTATTGGGGTGAACAGCCTGGTACATCTGGTCCTGTGTATGTAGGTGCGTTTGTGATGATGCTCTTCATCCTCGGTCTCTTCATTGTGAAGGGGCCTGTGAAATGGGCTTTGCTCGCGGCTACCATCTTGTCGATCCTCCTCTCATGGGGTAAGAACTTCATGGGCTTCACAGACTTCTTCCTCGACTACGTGCCGATGTATGCGAAGTTCCGCACGGTGGCGTCGATCCTGGTGATTGCAGAGTTCACCATCCCCTTGCTGGCGATGCTGGCACTGAAGGAAGTGATGAGTGGCGAAGTGAAAAAGGAGAAGTTGAAGGTGCCTCTGATTGTGAGTTTTGTCCTGACGGGAGGCGTCGCCATGTTGTTCTCGCTGATGCCGTCGTTCTTCTTCGACAGTTTCATCTCTTCCAGCGAGATGCGCGCCTTGCAGACACTTCCTCCAGAGCATATCCAACCGCTGATTTCGAACCTGACAGAGATGCGCGAAGCGGTCTTCACGGCCGATTGTCTGCGTTCGTTCTATATCATCTTAGTGGGAACGGGGCTGCTCCTGGCTTTCCTGTGGGGCAAATTGAAGAAGGAATATACCATCGGCATCATCCTCGTGCTCTGTCTCGTTGATCTGTGGACGGTGAACAAGCGCTACCTGAACGATGATATGTTTGTGCCGAAGAGTGAGCGCGAAGCACCACAGGAGAAGAGTCAGACGGATGAGCTCATCCTGCGAGACACATCACTGGACTACCGTGTGCTGAATCTTGCCTCGAACACCTTTAATGAAAACGAGACCAGTTATTATCATAAGAGCATCGGCGGTTATCACGCTGCCAAACTGCGTCGCTATCAGGAGATGATCGAGACGTATATCAACCCCGAGATGCAACAACTATTCGGCGCTGTGTCGGAGGCTGGTGGCGACATGACACAGGTGAACGGCGACAGTATCTGTCCTGTGCTTAACATGCTGAACACGAAGTACTTCATCTTCCCGCTTCAGGGCGGACAGACCGTACCCATCCAGAACCCCTATGTCTATGGTAACGGTTGGTTCGTGGATCAGATCACTTATGTGGATAATGCCAACAAGGAGATAGAGACAGTCGGCAAGATCGACCTGCGTCATCAGGCCGTAGCCGATGTGAAGTTCAAGACCCAGTTGGGCGAGGCTGCCGTACAGGATACTGCCAGTATTGTGAAGATCACCAGTTATGAGCCCAACCGTCTCACCTACGATGTGAACTCAGGTAAGGGCGGTGTTCTCGTCTTCTCTGAGATCTACTATCCAGGATGGACGGCTACCGTCGATGGCGAGGCTGTCGAGTTAGGCCGTGTGAACTATATCCTGCGTGCGATCCACATCAAGCCAGGTCAGCATCAGGTGGAGTTGGCATTCTTCCCGAAGTCTGTGGACATGACGGAGACAGTCGCCTATATCGCCTTCGCCATCCTGTTGTTGATACTCATCTATGTGGTAGTCAGTCAGTTCAGGAAAAAAGAAATTAAATAAAGACAGTTATGAAAATAGGAATGATTGTAGCAATGGACAAGGAACTCAAACAGCTCCGTCCGTTATTCCCAGAAGACAAAGTGATTCTACAGAAAAGCGGCATTGCCACAGTGAATGCAGCGATCCAGGCAGTAGAGATGATCCGTCAGTATAAACCCGACTGCATTATCTCAAGCGGCTGTGCTGGTGGCAATGGTGATGACATCAACCTGCAGGATGTGGTGGTAAGCTCTGAACTGACTTACCACGATGTGTATTGCGGAAAGGCCATCGATGAAACGACGGTCTTTGGTCAGGTACAAGGCCTCCCCGCCCGCTATCAGGCCGATCCCTACCTCTTGGAAAAGGCCAAACTGACAGGCGCGAAGCCTGGTCTTATCGTCACTGGCGACTGGTTCGTCGATTCCAAGGAGAAGATGCGTGAGATTGTAGGCCACTTCCCTGAGGCGAAAGCCGTGGATATGGAGTCGTGCGCCATCGCACAGGTGTGCTATCTCTATAAGGTGCCGTTTATCTCCTTCCGTCTCATCAGCGACATCCCCCTGCGCGACACGGATGCCTCGCAGTACCACAATTTCTGGGACACCGTCGCTGAGAAATCATTTCATACCACCAAGACATTTATCGAAAGTTTATAATTATGGAAGTTATACAAAGTTTTACGATTGACCACACGCACCTGAAACCAGGTATCTACGTATCGCGTGTGGATAAGGGTTTTACCACGTTCGACCTGCGCATCACAGAGCCCAACAAGGAACCTGCCGTTGCCCCTGCCGCCATCCATAGCATCGAGCACCTGATGGCTACCTGGTTCCGCAACAGCCGGGCGAAGGAGGATGTGGTATATGTAGGCCCCATGGGATGTCTCACAGGCATGTATATCATCATGACAGGTTCATACACTGTGGAGGATATGCGCCAGTTGACCATCGAATGTCTGGAGTGGATTCTCACTCAAACAGAAGTGCCTGCTACCCGCCCTGAGGCTTGTGGCAACTATCTGCTGCACGACCTCCCCATGTGCAAATGGGAATGCGCTCGCTATCTGGATCGCCTTAAAAACGATTTCCACAGCGAGTACACCAAACTTCAGATTACGCTCGAAGACGGAAAAGTCTTTGCAGACGCATAAAACTTCACAATGGGGACAGTCCCCATTGTGAGTTATTTGTTTTCTTTCAGGCAGCGACGGCCTTGGTAATTGATCTTGCCCTGATGCTCCAGGTAGTTCTTGATCAGGTCAGGTGTCGTTATACCGATGCTCTTTCCCTCGTCTTTACGGTTTGTAGGACTTACGGCTACGGTATAGCTGTTGGACACCACCCGATAGGTCTTCTTCAGGTTCAACTTCTTGCCTGCTTTATCCAACAGCACCAGTTTCTTCACCTTGCCGTCAGCAGGATCATACGTTACCTCACAGGTGAATCCACCTACATACGGGAAACGCTGCTTATCATTATTGTAGCATGAGATGAGCATGTCTGCCAGTTCCTTTCCTGTGCAGAATACCTCCACAGCATCGTTCTGAAATGGATCCATCTTCATCACATCGCCCACGGTCATGTCCCCAGTCTCATGCGCCTCGATACGAACACCTCCTGCATTCTGGTAACTCAGGTCGGCACCCGTCTCTGCGAGATAGGCATCGCAGACCATACAACCCAGTTCCTCTTTATTCATTGGTGTCTCAGCCACAGCCAAGGCACGTTTGAAAGCAGGATTCTCAGAAAAGTAGCGCACCAGTTCTGCCAATGTCTTATTCACAGCCGTCTGCCCTTTCAAAGCAATTCGCTCTGCCTTCTTCTCCACAATCTTCTGATCCTTAATGACCAGTGTGGAATGTGTGGCGAAAGGCAGGTTCTTTGAATTCTGAGTGATGAGGATGCCGTTATGGATCTCACCGCCGTCGAGTTGCGTGTGCGAGTGTCCGCCTACGATGATGTCCACCCAAGGCAACTCTGCCGAGAACTTCACATCCGTTTCATAGCCCAGGTGCGAGAGCAGCAGCACCACATCGCACTTCTCGCGCAGAAACTCATATTTCTTGATGGTTTCCAAAGGATCCATGAACCTGATGTCTGTCATACGGGTTGGATGGCTCTCCGGCGTACCCATTGAACCAAGAGCCGTCACACCCAGCACACCCACACTCACGCCGCCAGCATCGAAAACCTGATATGGCTTCACGTGCATATTGAACTTCGGATCAGGTTCCATATTGGCACAGAGTGTCGAGAACGCGCTGAGCGTAATCAGACGCGCCAGTCCATATTGGTTGGAGTCAAATTCATGGTTACCAACAGCTGTGGCATGGAAACCCACTTGATTCATCAGTGCCACCATCGGATAGGCAGGAATCTCGAACATATCGTTGACAGGGTCTCCTGAACGGTTGTCACCTGCCGAAAGAATCAGCAGGTCAGGATAGAGTGCACGCAGCGAGTCAGCCACGAAACCGAGACGTGGGAACTGTTCGATGGCAGCGTGCGGGTCATTGATCGACAGGATATGAACCTCTTTGCAGTTCTGTGCCGATATGGTCAGTGCGACCAGCATCAACAGGATTGACAGAAATAGTTTTCTCATTGGTCTTTTGGCTTTGGAATATTAATCTTAATCATATCAAATTGACTGGCAGGCGCGCCGAGGTCGATCTCATGTCCCCAGCGATCGTACACCGTCAGACTGTCGGCCAGTCTCACGTCCATCCCTTTCAAGGCGAGGTAGGACAACACGGCATGTCGTACCTCCGCTCCCTCGAACACAGTGACGTTCTTACGATTGACCTTCAGTTTCATCGCAAAAGGTATTATACCTTATTTGCTTTCTTACGCTGATCGTGATCGAGGATGGTCTTGCGCATACGCATCGACTTCGGTGTGACCTCCACCAACTCGTCTTGCTTGATATACTCCAGACATTCCTCCAGTGACATCACGGTCTTCGGAATGATACGAGCTTTCTCGTCTGTACCAGAGGCACGCACGTTGGTCAACTGTTTCGCCTTGCAGACATTCACCACGAGGTCGTTGTCATGCACATGCTCGCCAACCACCTGTCCCATATAGACATCCTCACCTGGATCGATGAAGAACTTACCGCGATCCTGCAGTTTATCGATGGCGTAGGCAAAGGCATTGCCTGTATCCATGGAGATCATCGAACCGTTCACACGACGCTCGATCTCCCCCTTATAGGGCTGATACTCCTTAAAGCGGTGGGCCATGATGGCTTCACCCTGAGAGGCAGTGAGCACGTTGGTACGCAGACCGATGATACCACGTGAGGGAATATCAAACTCGATGTTCACACGCTCACCCTGACTCTCCATTGAAGTCATCTCACCCTTACGGCGAGTCACCATATCAATCATCTTCGAAGAGAACTCCTCAGGCACATTGATCGTGAGTTCCTCTACAGGCTCATGCTTCACACCATCAATCTCCTTATAGATCACCTGAGGCTGACCAACCTGCAACTCGTACCCTTCACGACGCATGGTCTCCACCAATACAGAGAGGTGGAGCACACCACGGCCAGATACCACCCACTTATCAGTAGAGTCCTCAAACGGCTCCACTCTCAGGGCAAGGTTCTTCTCGAGTTCCTTCTCCAGACGGTCGTTGATATGGCGCGAGGTCACAAACTTACCTTCCTTACCGAAGAAAGGCGAGTCGTTGATCATAAAGAGCATCGACATCGTAGGCTCATCGATGGCAATAGGAGGCAGCGGCTCTGGGTTCTCCAGGTCACAGATGGTATCACCGATCTCAAACTTCTCCAGTCCGATAACAGCACAGATATCACCACAGTCCACACCGTCCGTACGCACATGGCCCATACCGTCGAAAGTGTGCAGTTCCTTGATCTTAGTCTTCTCCATCTTACCGTCGCGATGGGCAATCGTCACCTGCATGCCGTCTTGCAACGTGCCACGATGGACACGACCTACGGCAATACGACCCTGATAACTGGAGTAGTCCAACGATGTAATCAACATCTGAGGCGTGCCCTCAATCTGCTGCGGAGCAGGAATCACCTCCACAATCTTATCCAGCAGATAGGTGATGTTATCTGTCGGCTTCTTCCAATCCTCACTCATCCAACCGTTCTTGGCAGAACCATAGACCACAGGGAAGTCCAACTGATCCTCAGTGGCATTCAGCGAGAACATCAGGTCGAACACCATCTCGTACACCTCCTCAGGACGACAGTTAGGCTTATCCACCTTATTGACGACCACGATGGGCTTCAGTCCGATCTGGAGTGCCTTCTGCAGCACAAAACGGGTCTGAGGCATCGGCCCCTCAAAGGCATCCACCAGCAACAGACAGCCGTCTGCCATGTTCAGCACACGCTCCACCTCACCACCGAAATCGGAGTGACCTGGAGTATCAATAATATTGATCTTCGTTCCTTTCCAGTTGATGCTCACATTCTTCGAGAGGATGGTGATACCACGCTCACGCTCCAGATCATTTGCATCCAACACCTGATTGCTGAGATTCTGTCCCTCACGGAAGAGATTTCCAGCTAACATCATCTTATCGACCAAAGTAGTCTTTCCATGATCGACATGCGCAATAATTGCTATATTTCTGATATCCTGCATACCTTATTATTATAAAAACGGCTGACAAGAATGGTGCAAACCGAGTGCAGAAAGCTCGCTTTTTGCCGAGGTGCAGCCCATTCTCGCTGCCGAATTATTAAATTCGGCTGCAAAGGTACGAATATTTTTCGAAAAAGTTTGCAGTATCGAAAAAAAGTTGTAACTTTGCACCCGCATTTCGGAAAATCCGAAGCATTTGATGACGTAAACCACCAGTGATTAGGCAGGATAACGCGTCTGAAAGATGTTAT
>JAEEGK010015464.1_pt1 | contig 16912 bp, 11 predicted proteins | sample 8958771 | NCBI WGS metagenome assembly JAEEGK01 (sample SAMN16246547, study PRJNA631951) | gut metagenome | biome: gut microbiome; feature: rumen; material: SC-attached | host: Bos | place: Iran: Karaj | collected 2018-10 | reverse complement strand
AAAATTTATTAAAAAAAAATGAATCTTTAATTTCTGAAAAAGAAGATTTAATTAAAAAAAATGATAATTTAAAAATTAATATTGAATCAAAAAACAATGAATTTAAAAAATTAAATGATTTATTTGATCAATTAAGTGAAGAATATACTAAATTAAATTCTAAACATAATACTTTAATGGTTTATGCTTCTGATTTAAAAAAGGAAAATGATATTTTAAGAATTGAATTAAATGATATTAAATTATTAAATGATAAGAATAAAGATGTTAATAAAATTATTTCTGAAAAAGACAATGTTATTTCTATTTTACAAAATGAAATTAATTATTATAAAAATTTAGTTCAAAATCCAAATGAAGATAATTTAAATGAGAATAATAATATTCCTTATAATATGCAGAATAACAATAATATAAATAAGAAATTAGATTTATTATTAGAAAATTATTCAAAAGAAAATAAAAAATTAAAAGAAAAAATAAATGTATTAAAAAATCAATTAAAAAATAATGAAAATAATTTTGATTATTCATATTATGAAAATCAATTAAATATTCAAATTGATAAATTTAATGATATCATTACAGATTATAATAATAGATTAACAGAAGCATTAAAACAAATACCAGAGTTTTTTGATAAAAATAATAAAGAAGAAGCTGCAAAGTTTTTAGTTTCTCAAATAAATGAATTTATGAATCAAAATAAAAACTTAATAGAAGAAAATACAAAATTAAATTCAAAAGTAAATTTATTAGAAAGTGAATTAGAAAATTATAAAAATAATTTTGAATATCCTGATAATAATAATAAATCTATTATAGATTTAAATCAAAGAGTAAATGATTTAGAAAGTGTAATACATAAATTAAGAGTAAATAATAATCATAGTCATTCTAATAGTTTTATGCAAAATGATGAAAATGAATTGAAAAATGTTTTAATGAATACTGTAAATGAATTAAAGGAAAAAGATAAAATTATTGAAAGTTTAAAATTTCAATTAAAAGAAACTATTTCTAAAAAAAATATTAATTTTGATGATAAAGTAATTGTTTCTTCAATGTCACAAAAATTAAGAGAAAAAGATTCTGAAATAAATAACTTAAGAAAAAAGATTGATAATGAATTAGATAATAAAATAAATAAATATGAAGAAATTTTAAAAAATAAAAATGAATTTTTCTCTCAAATAAAAAATGATTAAATATTTTTTTAATGTTTTTAAATTTTTGAGATATTTGTAAGAAAATCTTTAATTTATTTTTATATTTTTTTACTTATTTATCATTTAGATTTTAAGAATAAAAGTTAAGTATTTACTTTTAATAAAATAAATTGCATTTATCTTTAGAAAATATAAATATCATTAATGAATTAAAAACCTATAAAATTGTTAAAATATTATTATTAATTAAAAAGACCTAAGTTTAGAAAATGAAGTATAAAATAAAAACTTTTTTATATTAATATTATATAAAAAACAAATTTAAAGCTCAGAAAATAATAATACACTTAATTTTTCAATGTTCTTTTAAAATTTTTAATAAATAAACGAATTTAAAGAAAATCAATTTAGTTAAAAAAACATTGAAATTATTATCATTAAAATAAGAATTGATTATAAAGAATGTTTCTTCATTGGATAATTATAATTTTTTAATTGAAGAAAAAGAAATATTATAAAACTTTAATTTTCATAAAAATTAAAAAAGTAAAAAAGATTAAGACTTTAAATTAATTTCTTCACAATTCTTTTTATCTTTTAAAAGTCTATAAATTTGATTATCAATTCTTCTCATAACACAATCAACTTTGAGTAATTTTTCAATGCAATTATTCAAAGGAGGAATAATACAATGCATATGTAAATGTTGAACAGAATTAAAAGGAGGAATATGAAATCCCATAATAATAATATTAGAATCAATATAATATTTTTTAGTTAAAAATTGAATTGTTGTTTCTTTCATATGATATAATAATGGAATATGTTTATAAGTTAAAGAATTAATATTTTTTATATGAATTTTAGGTATACATTGCATATGTACATAAGCAATTTGAGGAATACTAAAAAAAATACAAATTTTATCATCTTCAAATAATTTTTGTTCTGGTTTATTTTCGATTATATCACAAAATTTACACAATTTTTTTTCCATAATTGAAAAAAAATTAAAAAGTGTTTTAAACAACTATAAACATTATAAAAATAAAAAAATAGAAAATAAATAATTTCTATTTAAAACCATAGGAAGAATTCATAGAAGAATTAGAAGATTGTGAAGCAGAAGAATTACAATCAATCATTCCTTCCTTTTCAGCTCTTCTTTGAATATTTAATTTTGCATTAAATCCCATTCCTACAAAATTTAAAATAATAAGTTCAGATAAAATACATAATCCCAAACCAATTCCAACAATACATATAAGTTTCTTTAAATTTTGACTTTCCAATTCAAATTTGGGAATTAAATAAAAAACAGAATATAAATAATTTGAAACAGGATAAACAAATGGAGGATAATAATAAATAATTAAACTATTTAAAATTGGGTTTGCAGAGTTTCCAATAATATACATTAAAGATTCAGATAATATTGTTGAATTTTTCATTAAAGTTAAATTAAAATAATCAGAACTCAAAAAAATTATGTCTTTCTTAATATAACTTTGAGTAACAAATCTTATAATATCCAATACCATCATCATTGATGCATTTGCTATTGAAATAATATGAGGTGAAACATAATATTTTACCATCATTATTTTATGAAAACATTGTATTGCTCCATTGTAACCATAAAATAAAAATGAAAAAAGATATTTTTTATTTATTTCGAATTTATGATCTGGATGAAAATATGAAAATACAATGATAAATAATAATCCAACTGAATGATGCCTATATAATTTTTCTCTTAATAATGTATAAAAACATATTAACATTACCAGATTACTTAGATATTCATATGATAAATAAATGGTTTGAGAAAATATTGACTTTGAAAATGGAATAATATTTAATATAAAATAATAAAAAAATATAATAGGATAAATTCTATATATATTTATAATTTCATCAAATCCATATGTTAAATCTTGTTTTTCCTTTACTTTAGTAACTATAATTTGATTTTCATTTGTTTCAACGTTTTCTTTTGTTGTAGATTCTTTGATTTTATAAAGTAGTGATTCATTTGCACTTTTTTTATCATAATGATATAAATAAATTGATATTATTATTGTTAATGTACATGATATATTTAAAGAAAGTATATTTCTATTTCCTTTATTACAACAATATGTAGCAACTATATTTACTAAAACATATAATAAGTGAAATGAACAATCAAATTCTATAAAGCCCATTATTTTTTTTCTTTTTACTCCTAAAATTTAATTATTTTCATTAAAAAAATAATCAAATTATTAAGAAATTTATTTCCCCTTAAATAATATGTTAAATTATTAAATAATAAAGCTTATTACCACAATATTTATTTAAATTCAATTTTTTTAAAACCCAAAAATAACCTTTTAAACATAACTCATAATAAGTTTAAACAATTTTGTATATTTTTCTAATCCAGTATACTTAACAATAGCATTTTCTATTCCATTCTTCTTAATAAAATCTTGAATTTCCATAGCTTCTTTATCTTCCTTATAATCATATTTCAAAGCAGCAGCAACGACACTTGCAAGTGCTTCGGGAGTTCCTCCAGAATCAATGATTTCTCGAGCAGGTAAAATTAAACGATCTTTGTGAGAAATTTTCCTTTTCGGACCTCTAGCAACACGAGTAACATCATCAGATAAGTAGGGATTCTTAAATCTATTTTCACAAGTCTCAACATATTTCCAATGACTTATTGGATCAAATCCAAATTTATTAATTAAATGTGTTCCAGTTTCTTTCCAAACACGTCTGACAATATCAAGAATTTCAGGGTCTTTCATTGCTTGTGCAATATCAGTGTATCCTTTCTGATATGCAAAATAAGCAATAGACGCATGACCTGTATTAATTGAGAATAATTTCCTCTCAATATAAGCTTCTAAATTTTCTACTAGAGACATTCCTGGAATATTAGGTAATTCACCTTTAAATCCTTTTTCATCTACATCCCATTCTGCATAAGGCTCTACTTGTACAATTAGCTTCTCTTTCCCTTTCTGAGCAGGGACAATCCTATCTACTGCTGCATTAGGGAATCCAACAAATTGATCAACTTTATCTTGAATGTCATCATCTAATAATTCATAAATGTAGTTTTTTAAAGATGTAGAACCAGCAACCATGTTTTCACAGGCAATAATATTTAATGGTTTTTTATTTACTTCAATTCTCTTTTTAAGTCCCTTAGCTAAAGTAGGTGCAATTGTTTTAAGGACACTTGGTCCAATTGCAGTGGTAATTATATCTGCTTTTGTAATAGCTTCTATTAATTGATCACTATTTTTTTCACTGTTTATTGCATCGATATCATCTACTAAAATTTTTTCTGGTTTATCTCCAACTATTTCAACATTGTATTTTTTGAGATTGTTAATGTCGTCTACTAGACTACTTATCACATCCACGAATGTCACATGGTAACCTGCCTGGTGAAGGAGAATGCCAATGAAACCACGTCCTATGTTACCTGCCCCGTACATTAAGGCTAGTTTCTTTTCAGATTTCACTATGGTTAAGTTAAGAAAGATAAGTATTATGTATATTTGTTTTAACATTTTCTTTTTTTTTTATTTTTTTATTTTTTTTCTTATATATTATTTTTAGGTTGTGATGTAAATTGGGTATTAATCAATTTTTTATTATAATATTTTTTTGGGATTTTCAATAAGGTTTATTTCATTTTCTGTTTTTTTTATTTTATATATTTATATATATATGTTTTATAATTATAATGTATGGTTTAACATTAATTTAGAATTTATTTCAAATTGGAGTTGTTTGATAATTAATTATATTTATTTAAATATTTTTAGTTTAGAATACTTTAAGATTCAAAATTTTTATTTCATACAATATTCTTCATTATTATTTTGATTTTAATGTATTATTTTGTTGTGAATTATTGATTTTTTCAAAATTAATTTTATTTATATTATCAAAATTTTTTTATTGAATACTCATTATTGTAATTATAACATAAAAGGAAAAGAATTTAAAGATTGAAATTTCATTTTATAAAAAGAATATTTTAAGGACAAAAAAAATCAATCTTTGTCATTCTTTTATTTTTTAGTTTATTCTTTAAAATTAATTTTGTTTTTTTTTTTTTTTTTAATAAAAGTGTTAATTCACTATCTTAATTTTAAAAAAAAATTTTCTTGATAACTGGAAGATTTTTTTCCCAAGATTGAATTGCTTTAAGTTTATATTTCATTTTGAATATTTTTTTATTTAGAATAAAAAAAAGATACTTTTTGGATTTAATAATATATAAAAAGATAAAACAATAATAAATATTAGATAATTTATAATATATTGATGATGAATTTGGAAAAAGATAGAAAAATTTTAGGAATATTTATTATAAATAAAGTTTATTAACTTCATAATTATCATTATTATTTTTATTATTATTATTTAAATTATTATAATAAAAAATGATTTTATGACTTAATAAGTAATCACATTTCCTCTTTTTCTAGTATAACTTCTTATTTATTTAATATTATTAATTAAAATTTTATTATATAAACTTCATGAAGTTATTTAATTTGATAAAATTTTCTATTATTCTATTCTCATCTATTTAATCTTTTTAAACAATGTTTTATCTAATCATAAAGTGTTTTTAAATGTTTATTTTTATTTTAACTTTTATTTATTGATATATTTAATAGTTATATTTATTTAATAAGATAATCAATATATTTAAAATAAATTTAAAGAAAATGAAGATTAAATCATTGTATTATTAAAATAATTATTCTTAAGAAATAATAATTATATATAATTAATATATAATGAATTAGAAGATTATTTATCAATTAATAAAAAGAAAAATCAAAATATAAAAAAATGATAATAGAAGAATTAATTAAGTAAAAACTAAAAAATATTGAAGATTAAAATGATAATTACTGTTTCAAAGTTATCGTCGAATAAGTTATATTCATTCAATCAATTAAAAGAAGATTTAGAAAAACTTTCTAAAACCCATAATATAATTTTAGATAATATTTGGATTTTTTAAGAATGATTGAAGAGGAAAAAAGTGTTTACATTTATTATATCTTCAAAATTAGTAATTAATTTTATATGGTTTTAATTATTAATTAATTATAGTTATATAATAATGATAAATTATTTTTCAAAAAGGATTTATCTGTCATTAAAGTTTATTATTATTTTTTTTTTCTATTCGTTCTCTTTTAATTTTAAATCATCTTCATCATTAATTGATAATTTATTTGGAAAAATATTTATAATTAATTCTCTCTTTATTTTAATTCTATTCTAGAAATCTCATTTAAAAAGTAATTGAAAGAATATATTGTTCAATGATTTAATGTCTTTGATATTCAAAATTTAAAAACAATGATTTTTTTAATTAAATTTAAATTTTATTTTAATTAATTTCACTATTTTTAATATTGTAAACATTTTTTTCTAAAATTGAGATTAAATACACACAAAAAAATTTCATTAAAATATTAATCATATCTTAATTTGTGTATTTTATTTGTTGTTAATTATATTTTATTTTTTTCAACTTATTATTAATAAAATATTATAAGTATTTATAACTTATTCAAAAATTATTTAAATAATAATATAAATTAATTCAGTTTTTTATTATATTTTTTTTCTTAATCAAATTTCAGGATTTTTTTATGTTAGTTATTTTTTTTACTTAATGAATAATTAAACCTTTTAAATTTATTTTTCTTTTCATTATAAATAATGAATCTTTTTTAATAATTTTAGTTTTTAAATTGAATATATTTAATTTTATCTAATTAAAGTCTTATTATTCATATTTTCCCAAAAATATTTATACCCTTTTTTTAAAACAATGAGCTAAAGATTAAATCTAACTCAAATTTTTTCAATTTTCTATTCTTTATTCTCATTCTTCTGAAAGATAAATAAAGTTAAATTCCATTTAATACAATCAAACTTGTTTAAAAGAAATAGTATGAGATTTTTTTTCATCTTTTAAAAAAAATAAAAATTTTTGGTTGTCATTTTAAAATAAAGGAACAAAAATTTTATTTTTGTGAAACAAGTGAAGAAGAAAAAATCTAAAATCAAAAGTTGTTTTAACTGTAATAATATAATTTGAGAAGAAGAAGAATAATATATTTAATAGATTTTATAAAGATTTTAAAAAAGAGATTTGTTATAACAATTTTTTGGATTTAAATTAAGATTAATAAGTAATATATAGGTTTTTTTAGTTTTTGAGTTTTTTTATCTTTTTAATCAAAAATATAATCATAAAAAAAGAGCAAAATCTCAGAAAAAAGAAAATTTTTGATTTATTTAAATTTAAATTATACATTAAATACTTAATGAATGTTAATTAAAGAATTTTTTATAATTAGTGAATTATCTCTAGAAAATAAAAGAGAAACATCTAACAAATTAAGAAAACATACACAATAAGTTTGTGGTAGCTAAGAAAAATATAGATATTTCAATTTTTTCATAAATGAATTTCTAATCTAATTTCATTTTAAAATTCAATTCAAAGAAATATCAATTGATTAAAAATAGAAAGGTAATAAGAAGAAAAAGAAAAGAATTTTGTAATATTTTTCATTCTTTCTTTTTCAAAACAAAAAAAACTAAATCATTATGAAATGAAAAATTAAATATGAAGTTATTCCATTAAACTTATGGATAATTATCCTTAAATTAAATATAAAAGAAATCAAAATTAAAAAGAAGAAATCTTAAAATAAAAAATAAGTACGAAAAAAACTTGATAGAAAAATTAAATCATTTCAAAACTTTTTTTATTCTTTTTAGGAAAAATAAAAAAACAAAATTTTCGAAGGTTTTAATAATATTGATTAATAGAATATAGGTGTATTAAACATAATCAAAAAACAAAGATTCATAATGAAAAATGGAAAAAATAAAATTAACCTTGGTTCTGGATATAAGAACTTAAAATACAATTAATTTCCAAAAAAATGGAAACAAAAAATGATTTTTTTTTATTAAAAGATCCAATACATAAAGGAGAATCAGACAGTCTAAACCTGTGTTCAGAAAATGAAGATGGAGATAATGATCATATATTTAATTTAGAATCTACTGAACCAAACACTATGGGTAATAAAAAAAAATCAAGTTATAAAAATAAAAGAATTTATTTTCTGTTTAAACTTTATCTTATATCATTTATCAATGATAATGTCATGAAATATAATAAAAACATTAAATTCAAAAAAATTGAATATCGATGTGTTAATGATCAAATAATAAAACAATTTATGGAAAGTAATTATGAAGAATTTTTAAATCAAAATATTTCAAAACATTATACAAGATATAAAAAAGATACAAATAAAAAAAATCTAAAAGAGATTAAAAAAAAATTATTAAAAGAATTTTTAAAAATTAAATTATATAAAATTTATAAATTTTGTTTTCTTATAGAGAAAGATCAAATTCCTTTACAAAATTTAATTGATTCTGAAAATAAAAATGAAAATAAAAATCTTGATTTTCTCATAAATAATAATAATTTTTATAAATTAATTGAAAAAAAAAATTTTAATTATAAAGAAGAATTAAAAAAATATGCTAAAGATGATTTTTTAAGGAATTTAAAATTAAATAATTAGATTATTTAATAAATACAATATTTATTTAGATTTAAATATAAATAATATTTAAATAATAATTCCTTATAATATCAAAGTATTTAATAATTAAGAAAATATCTTTTTTTCTTTTATTATTATTAAAATAATTCAAAAACAAATTATAATAACTGAAAAACACTTTTTAATTAAATTAAAAAAATATTATTTTCTTAATAAAACAATAAATATGTCAAAAAATATAAAAAAAAATAAAATCAAAAATCTCAAATCTCATAATAATAAAAATAAAAATCAATTAAATAATAACATAAAATTATCATCAGAAGATCAAAAAAAAATAAAAGAAGCTTTTGATTTATTTGATTTTGATTCAACAGGAAAAATAGATCCTTCATTAGTAAGAAAAGCAATGGATGATATGAATTATAAAGAATTAAATCCAACAATATATAAAATTATATTAAATTTAGATACTCCACAAAATGAAAAGAAAGGAATAAATTATAATGAATTTCTTCAAAGCTTTAATGAAATTTTAGGGGATCAAACTTCTAAAGATGGTGTTCAAAGAATTTTTAAAGAATTTACTTTTGAAAGTAATTCTGATACTATTACTCCAGAAATTTTAAAAAGTATTTCTGAAAAAATTGGGGATAAATTATCTGATGAAGAAATTAATATTATTATTGAAAGTGCTAGTTCTAATGGGAAAGATATTAGTTTTGAAGATTTTTATCGTGTTATACAAAATGAGCATTTGTAAGAATTATTTATATTATAAAAGTATTAATAAATTTTATATTTAATTTGTATTTTTTTTTTCTTTATTTATTTAAATAAATCAATATTGTTTTCTAAAAATAAAATATAATATTTATTCTGGTTAAAAAAATAAATATATATAATAAACTTAAAAAAAAATAATAAAATCTTAGAAATTTGCTTTTTTTCTTTGATTTAATTCACAATAATCAACTTTATATGTTGTGTCACCTGTTATACTTTTTTTTAAATATTTACTCATTTTATCATAATATTCTTTATTAGGATCTTCAATTTTTTTTCCACTTTTACAAAATTTAATAGTATCTCCTACTCCAAAAGTATTTATAATTCCATAACTTTTACCTTTATTTTTTAATAATTCTTTTTTAGTATAATCTTTCATATAAATACTTTTTAAATTATCATTATTTAAATTATTATTATTTAAATTATTAGAATATCTATTATTTTCTTCTTCTTCCATTAATCTCCAAGGTTCTTTACCTTCTTCATATATTATTTTATTATCATCATTTTTTACTAAATTATTACTATTAAAATTTTCAAAAAAATATGATTTTCCAATATCTTCTTTTTCTCCTGTTTTTTTATTTTCAATATATTTATTTTGAATTGATAATAAACTTTGCATTTTTTCTCCACTTGTAGTTAATAAATCTGTTGTTTCCTTTGGATAAAATCTATCTTTATAATTTACATATGATTTACTTATTAAATATTCATTTACCAGTTTATTTTCTTTTTCTTTAATTGACAATTTATCTGTTATTTAATTATTATCTCTTTTATTAAAATTAATATATTTTATATTCTATATATTAAAAAAATGTTTTATGCATGAATAAAAATTACCATTATTATAAAATGTCTAAAAAAGAAAAAATAAAAAAAGCAAATTTAATAAGAACCAAATTAATATTAATAATAGCCCAAGAGAATGAAAAAAAAAAATCTCTTAATAAAAATGTAATGATGTTAAACAGTAAATCAGTTGAAGAAATAAATGAACAATATCAAACCAATAATTTTAAAATAACATTGAATAATAAAATAATAAACGGTGGAAAAAATCTTGAAATTAATTATTCTTCAAAGGAAAACCCAAGAAGTTTAGTTAATACTCCTCAAAAAATAGAAGAATATTTAAAAGATAAAATAGAAAATAATAATAATGAAAATCAAAATATTAAAAAAAATAATGTTTTAAAAGAAAATATTAACTTTCCTTTTATAAATTATGATAAAATCTTAATTAAAGCAAAAAGAAAAATATCTCAAAATAAATTACAGAATGAAAAATTTTCACCTGAAAAAAAAAAAAGAGATTTTAATATTAAAAATCAAAAAATAATTGAAATACAAAAAAATAGTATTTCAATATTAAGAAATTTGGCTAATTTATATAAAAATTATAATTTATGTAAAAAAACTTCTTCTTTAAAAAGACAAAAATCAGTTTTAATTCAAATGAAAAATAATAATTTAAAAAATCTGAATCAAAATATTTTTTTTTCAAGTAAAGGAATGCCAAAAGTGAAAAATTCAAGTTTATTTTCTAAAAATCTTTTAAGAATAAATGAAAAAAAAAAATCTCATAATTTAAAAATAAAAATGACAAATGATAATTCTTTTGAAGAAGAATTAGATTCAAAAAAATATCCTTCAACAACTAAAAAAAATAATCAAAAAAAAAATAAAACAAAATTAATTGAAAGTTTTACTTTTTATTAAATTATACTCATTATTATATATTTAATATATTTAAATTTATTAGAAGATTTTCTCTGGTACTTTTATATTTATTGTGGATGTTTATATCATATTATAACAATATAATGTAATATAAAAATTTTTGATATAAATTAAAAGAATTTAAACTCATTTAAAACTAATTTAAGTAATTTTAAAAACTAATAAGTAATTTCTTTTATTTACACTAAATAACATCTTAATAAAATATAATCATACACAATAATTAAAATATTAATATTTTCATGAACCATCATGACCAGAACCTCTTGATTTTTTCTTTAAAACATTTAAATTAAATCCACTAAATTTTTCAGCAAAAACACTTTTTTTATGAACTTTACTAACACTTCTTTTTTGAGGAGGAGAATAAGTTTTACTATTTTTAAAATCATGTAAATGATTATAGTCAACAAAAATTTGATAAAAATTAATTTGATGATTATAAATAATCCCAGGCCAATCATTTATATCATTTTGAATTAATTGAATAAGTAATTCTTCTTCTATTTCTTTTTTTGCATATAACCATATTTTTTCTTTTTTATTATTATTATTTTTTATATCTTTCATTTGAATAATTTCAAATTTTGGATTTGTGATAAAAATTTGTATTTTTTCTGGTTTTTCATTATTTATTAAATTGTTATTATTATAATTTAATTCTATTCGATTAAAATATTCTTCTATTTCTAATATTGAATAATCGTTAAATATTGAAAAATAAGAATAATCTAAATAAATTTTTTTTGAGTTTATATGTAATAATTTTAATATGAAATATTCTAAATTTTCTCTTTTACTTCTTAAATACATTATTTTCATTTGTTGAAAATTTAATTGAAATTTATAAATATTATTACCAAAAGTTTTTGGATAATAAACATAGATAAAATAAGAATAAATTTTAAATAAATAATTTTTATCTGATTTATTATCTGTTAAAATAAAAGAATATTCTAAATCACTTAAAGAATTATTAAAGGAAATATTATATTTATTTGGAACAGAAAAAAATTCATTATCTCCTATTTTATTCAATTCAAAATTAATATTTGAATTTTGTTTTAAACCAAAAATAATATTCCTTGTTTTTTTAGATAATATATTTTGAATATAAGCTCTAAAATATTTTATAGAAAATAAATAATGAACAATATAAAAATCCCAATTAACAAATTTTTTTTCTAATAAATAAACAAATAATTCTTTATCTATAAAGTGATTAACGAATTTTTTTAAATTAATAAATCTTAAAAAAACATTAGGCATACTAATTTTAACTAAATAAATTCCTTTAGGATTAATCCAATTAAATTCATATTTTTTATTTGAAGAATTAAATATAATTGAATTTCTTCTTCTTTCATAAATTTTATAATAATCATCAATAATAACATTTAAATCTTTTTCTTTTTCAATTTCCATTTTTTCTATTTCATTTTCACCTTTTAAATACTTTAAATATTCTTCATTTTGAATTTCAAATCCTATATGAATATCCTTTTTATAATCTTGAAATAAATTTAAATTTTTACGATAACTTATTATATTTCCTTCATTATCAATTTGCTCAAAAATATTATTATTTAAATAATCAATATTAAAACTAATTGGTTTTATTTTATTATTTTCTTCTATTATATTACACTGAAGAAAATCAATTAAAATTTGTTTTAATTTTCTAAAATCACATAAAAGAAATAAAGGAACATAATCAAAGGGAATATCAAAAGTATATATTTTACTTTTGGGATTTTCTAAATTTTTTATTTCTATTTTTATTGATGTTAACGTTAACTCAATTTGACCATGTTTTTCATTAATAAATTTATGATGTAATTCTGATGTTTCATTTAATCTATTTTCATTTGAGTTTTTTAATAATAATAATTTTTCCTTTAATAATTCTATGTAATATGATTTTCTGTGAAAAATGAATTCTTCTTTATACTTTAAGTCAATATAATAAGGTTCTTGAAATAATAAATTACATAAAATAAAATCAGATGTTAAATTATTTTTTTTCTGTTTTATTTTTGGAATAAAAATACTTTTAAAAAAAGTTTGAGTATAAGTTTTATTATTTTCATTTAATGATGTGACTGTTAAATTTCTTGTATGTATATTTTTATTATCATCTTTTTTAATATGAAAATTTAGCATTATTTTTTTATTATTTTTCTTATTTTTTTCTTTTTCTTTGCTTTTTTCTTTCAAAAAATGATTTTGTTTTTGAAGAGAAATATATTCTTTATTTTTTAAAATGGGATAAATTTCTCTGTTTGGTTCTTTGTAACAAATTTCTTGAGTTTTTAAATAATAATCATCAACATAATTAGTATAATTTTTATTATCTAACGTTAAATCTTTGGTACTATGTAAAATATCGTTAACCTTATTAGTATTATTAAAAAGGAATCTCCTATACATTGACTAGGTTTTACCTTTTCAGAAATCTTAATTAATTATAATTTATAAAAAATAAACTAATAAAATATAAAATTGACAAATGAAAAATATTCATAAAATAATTTAATAAAATATATTTAATTACTTCTTCAAATTATTCATTCTTTGTTTATTCATATTATAAAATCCACTACAACAAGAACTTTCTCCTAATTTTTTCATTGTTTCTTCAACATCTTCTTTTTTACTACTTAAAATTATAGTTTTTAATTTCTTAGAACTATTCTCTTTTTTATTCCCATTATTTTTTTTTTCTTCTATAGAAAATAATTTATTTACAATATATTCTATCATAAAATCCATACTTTCATTAACATTAATATTCTTTTTAACACTTGTCCTAAAACATTTAACAAAGTTATTTTTACTGGAGAAACTCTTTAAATAAGCATCATCTTTAATTACACTTTCATCTACTAAATCAATTTTATTTTGAATTAATAAACAAGGTAAATTACTTCCATCCTTAAATTTAGAATTTTCATCTATTGCATTTTTCCATTTAATTGTACTATAAAATTAATAAATTTTTTACGCCTCTAAAGATTTTTTATCTGTTATATCTGAAAAAATAATACATCCATGAGCATCTTTAGTTAAAAGTTTTGTAGTTCCTATATTTCTATCTTGTCCTGCAATATCCCATATTTGAACTTTATAATATTCACCTTTATATTCTTTTATTTTATAATTGAAATCTGTCATTATTGTTGCTTTATATTTTTCTGTAAATTCATTTTTAACCCATAAATGACAATATGATGTTTTCCCTGTGGCACAATTACCAACTACTACTATTTTTAAATCCGCTTTTGTTTTATGTAACATTTTTTTTTTTTTTTGATTATTCTTTTTTTTATTTAGTTTTTTTTATTTTATTTTATTTAATTATTTAAAGAGAATAATTTAATGTTTGTTTTCTTTCTATTTTTTTCCTTTAAAAGTCATTCTTATAAATAAATTATAATTTTTTCGTTTGAATAAGCAAAGGAGGATTAAAGTATCTCGTTTATAAAAATTATCATTGTTTACATTAATTTATTTTTTTTCATCATCACCCTAGATTATGTTTTTTATTTTCTGAATTAGGAATTGGATTTAATCTTAATATTTACCTTTATATTTTTATTTAATTTAAATAAGAGATTACTTTATAAATAATGTAAAAGTTTTAATAATATATTTATTTATTAAAGATTTAGTGTTATATGATTTAAAAATAAAAAAATGATTTAAATAATTCCTGTTTGTTTAATTCTTCACATGATTAATAAAAAAGTTGGTCATTTTATTTACTAGACAAAAATTTCTAAACAATTCCATCAAATGATAATTTACTATTTTTATTTAGGATTATAATTTTATTTAGATATTAATCAATATATTAATAACATAAATCTCTTCATAAATATTTTCCTTAAAAAAAATTTAATATTTAAATATATATTTCATTTTTTGTGTTCTTTATTATATAATAAATTGTCGAAATAAAATTTGTATTCTTTTCTCTTAAAAATAATAGGATTATTATTATCTGGTTTTTAGTTTTAATAATTATCTTTGTTTTTTTTAAAATTCATAATTTGAATTATTACCTCCAATTAAATATAACTAAATTTAAAAATTTATATCATTAAATATGAATAATTATATATTTTTAAATATTATCTATAATTTTTTTAAAAGTTACTTACTCCATTACCATATTTTATATCAATTATCTTTTATTTAAATAAATTATAAAAAAAAGAAATAAAAAATGGAAAATAAAATTATAAAAACTTAAATTTAACAATAAATTATTATTTTATTCAATTATATAATCATATTCATTCATTTTATGAATATTATAAAAAGAATCAATTAAAAAATCTTCTTTAACTAAAAAAATAGGATTATTATTATTTTTCATTTCAATAATTTTATTTTTATCTTTTTCATAAACTTTCTTTCCTATTAAAGCATAAGAAGCTTGTTTAGCATTTAAAATTTCTCCACCTAAAGTTTCTATCATCAATTTTAAATCATTTTCTATTTCTTCAGTACAATACTTTAAATTAAAAGAATAACCATAAAATAAAAATCCTCTTATTAAAGAAAAAGCAATTGAAGTTTTAATTTTTAAATTATTTACCATAATATAAATAATCTGTATAATTCTAACTAAATAATATAATTGTCCTTCATTATTACAATTTTCAGTTTCTATAAAATCATTTATACTATTTTCATATGTTTTTTTTATATTTTCTATTTTACCTTCTTTTATATTATTATAATTATAACATATTAAAATTTTTTCTTGGTTTTTATCTTTATTTATAAATTTTTTCGAAGGTAAAATTATTGTTTTTTCATTTTTCCAAACATTTACCATATCATCAATAATTAAAGTATTTTGTTTATTTAAATTTAAATTTTTTAAATCTTTATTATTATTTTGAGAATCATAATAACTAATTATTTTAATAGAAAATCTTTCTTTTAATTTATCTATTATTATTTTTCCTAATTCATCTTTAATATTACTATAAATATAAATATTACAAAATTTTGATAATTCATTAAAAAAAAAATTTATATTTTTTCTTAATCCTACTTTAATCTCTTTTTCTTCATATTTAAAAATAAATTGATTTTCATTTACTATATTTTCATTTTCTAATGTATTTCCATATACTAAAGTATTAAATAAATCAACAACTAAATTTAATTTATTTTCAGGATTAAAATTTAAAAAATAATTTGAGTAATTATAAGAAAAAAAAAATTTATTTATTTCTGAAAGACATTTTTTTTCTTCTTTATTATTTATTTTTAAAAGAGAATTTAAATTATGTTTTAAAATATTACTTAATTGTTGTTCTTTTTCTGAAAGAGAATTAATTGTATTAATATTAAAATCCTCTTTTACTTGATTTTTAATTATACTATTGTTATGTTTTATTTTTTGTATTTTTATTGGGTTTTCTGATTTAGAAATTGTATTATCTCTTTTATTTTTTGAGTTTAATTTCACATAATTTTTAACTGGAATATTATTTATTTTATTAGGAATATTTTTATTATTATTATATTTATGATTAATATTATTATTATTTT
>JAEEGK010015462.1_pt1 | contig 16915 bp, 12 predicted proteins | sample 8958771 | NCBI WGS metagenome assembly JAEEGK01 (sample SAMN16246547, study PRJNA631951) | gut metagenome | biome: gut microbiome; feature: rumen; material: SC-attached | host: Bos | place: Iran: Karaj | collected 2018-10 | reverse complement strand
ATAGTAATTTGAGTAATAATACTTTAGATACAAGTGCTGGAAGTAATATAATTAATAATAAATGTTATGATAATTTATCTTTGTTTAAATCAAAAAATCAATCTAGATTCTTTAATAATAAAATTGATATTAATATAAATAATAAAATTAATAATAATGAAATTGATAATTCAATTAATAATAAAAATAATAATAATGATATTAATAATATTAATAATATAAATATTATAAATATTGATATTTCTGATAATTTGAAAATTATTATTAATAATATATTAATGAGATATGGATTTTTTAAAAGATTTGATAATTTTTTCAAATTAGATGATCTGGAAAATTATTTATGTAAAAATATTTATAAAGGAACTAATGATGATAATATTAAATTTGTGTTTGAAAATATAAATTAAATATGAAATTCAACATAATTTTTTTGTAGGTAATTAAATATATCAAGTAAAAAAAATTAAATAAATTAAAAATTTTATGATAGTTGTATTTTATATGATTTCTGTAAAATAATGATGTCAAAAAATTAAAATATATAAAATGTTTGCTTGAATGAAATAATAATATATTAATATTATAAACATAATATTAAATAGACTTTTAAAAAAATAAAAAATAAAAATATACTTTAAAAAAATTATTTTTATTCTCCATTAAAAATGTCATCTTCAAATTCAGATTCATTAAAAAATATTCAAATGTTTACAGAAAAAATGATAATATCAACTTCTCAAAATCAAAAAGAAATAGAATTATGGGCAGAAAATTCAGGAACAATTGCATTTCAATATAATGATGAAAATTTAAGAACTTTTATTCCAAAAAATAAATTAAAAGTAATTGATTCCAATTTATTTAGTGAATATTTTATTTATTTACACGAAAATAAATCTATTTTTAATATTTGGTTAACTTCTTCTACTCAATTTTATAATAAATTTTCAGTTACTGATGAAAAAATTTCTTGTTTTGAAATTTCAAATGATAAAATTTTTTTATTTGTTGGAACTATTAATGGTAATTTATTTATTTATAATTTACATTGTGGAATATTAATTAAGAATATTAAAATTTGCAAGGATGAAATTTTTAAAATTGATTTTGTTAAATATTATATTTTAATTTTAACAAAAGAAAAATTGTCTTTGTTTTTATTTGGTAATATAATTCAAGGACAAAAAGAGTTACCAAGAGAAATTTATTTTTTTGAAAATAATAATTCTATTTATAATAATTTTATTATACATAATAAAAAATATATCTTTTTATATGGTATTTCTTCTCAGATTTTAATTTTGGATTTAGATAATTTTCAAGTTGAAAAAATATTTATTATTGAAAATTTAATTAATAAAATTGAAAATATAATAATTGATTTTGATAATAATATTTATTTTTCTAATGGTACTTTAGAAATTTATTCTTTTCAATTAAAAAATTATAAAAATAATGAAACACATCAAATTAAATTATTAAAAGATCATTCAATATTAATTCAAAATGTTAAAAATTTCAATTCTAATATTACAATTTTTATTTTAGGAACCAGAAATAATATTATAACTGGACATGAAAATGGAAAAATTTGTATTTGGAAAAATAAATCTAAAGCCAATCCTTTTTTTCATTTTGAAAAAATGTATCAAATACATAAAGGAAGAGTTACTAATTTACTTTTAATTAATAAACCTATTTCACAATATGGTTTAAATTTTAATAAAAAAATAAAGGAATGTATTATATCAAATAAACAAATTAAAGATTTAAAAGATATAACTTTAAAACAAAGCAATTTATTTGAAAATGAAATTGAAAATTATATTAGTAATTATAATGATAACTTAATTAATGAAGTAATGTTATATTATTTAAAAGATGAAAGAAAAATACAAAGAAATAATAATTTAGAAAATAATAATTTAAAAAGTAAACAAAATTCAAAGAAAAAAATAATGGAGAAATATATAAATTAATGATAAATATATAATAATTATTTAAACTAAAATAAAGATATATAACATTTATAAAAATCCAATTTAAATAATAAATTATAAAATTAATTAAAATTCAATCTTGAAACAACGACTTTATCACTATAAGTAGCAAATAAATTATATTTTTCTGAGAATTTAACTCCTTTACAAGAACTATAATGAAGTCTTTTACAAATTGAAATTTCTAATTTATCAAAAAAAGTACCAAGAAACTTTCCAAATTCATCAGTTATAATAAACATTTGAGAATCAGGTGAAATTTCTATATTTAATAATTTTTCTTTTCTAATTATATTTTTAATTTTTTTAAAGTCATTTTTATTACTTATATCAATAATTTCAATTAAATAATCATATAATAATACTAAACAATTGTTATCATTAGAAACTTTAATTTTATTTACTTTTTCATTAGAATTGAATAAGTGAAAATTATGATTTTTAATATATAATTCATTATCATTATTAAAATTGACATTTAAAATCATAATTTCAATTTTATGAGATTCTAAATTTTTAACTGAATAAATATTTTCACCATTATAATCAACGACACAACTAGAAATACTTTCTAAACCATATTTTGAATCTAAGAAAATCTCATCCTGAAAACTTGAAATATTCCAAATATATGCAAAACCAGAATCATCTTTTGTTATTAAAATATTATTAATTCTATTATAATTTATTTCATTAATAAAATATAAATGACTAAACATTTGAAATAAAGATTTTTTCTTTGAATAATCATATAATATAATTGAATAATCTGTTTTAGTTGTATAAATAATTGTATCATTTCTTTTTAAAAATTGAGCATTAAATGTTCCATTTAAAGAATCTGAATATGAAAATATATTTATTCCTTTTATTATTTCATATATTTCTATTGTTGAATCATCTGATGATATTAATAATAATTCATTTTGAAAATCTATAGAATTGATTGATAAACGATTTTTATTTAGAGAATATATAGGAGTGGAGTTTCTAAAATTTTTTTCTGAATAATTTATTTTTATTAATGAAGAATTTTCCATTTTTTATTTTTTTTGAAATTTTTTTACTTTAATAAAAATATGGCAATATTTTAAAAAATTTATAATTTTTATGATTAATTGATAATAAAAATATTGAGTCAATTGAATATATTAAATTATTTAATATTTAATTGAACTAAATAATATTATTCTAAATCATCAAATGTAAATATTGTATTTTGTTTCAATAAATAATATGAAATTTCATTATTTATAAATTGTGTAAATGTATTTATAAATAATTGAATATTATTTTTATTTTTAATACTTTTAATTAAAAATTCTTTAAAAATTTGTTCCATAAATTTAAATTTTGGACAAATAGAACTAATTAATTCAAATAACATATTTTCTAATTTTTTCTCTTTTAAATTAACATTATATAATCTTTCTTCTAATTCATTATTTTTTTGAATTAAATCATTTTGACAAAAACTTAAAAATTCTTGTTTACCTTCAAGTAAATTAATTTGTTTTTGTATTATTTTCATTTGATTAATTAATTCTTCAATATCATATAATATTCCAATATTATTTATTAAATTTAAATTTGAATTTTTTTTCCTTTTCATATCTTGTAATAAATTCTCATTTCCTTTTTTAAATAATGGATGTTCATATTCATATTTATTATTATTAATTTTGGTAAAATTATATGAATTTAATTGTCTATGAAAAGAGGAATATAATTTAGTTTGATAAACTTTTGGTAATATTTCATAGCAAAATTTTTCAAAATCATTTATAATAAATGATGTTCCTTTTTCATTCCAAGATATAATATTATTTGTTTTTTCATCATTAATTAATAAATATAATTTTAGTATAAAATCATTTACTTTATTTGTATATTTTTTCATATTGAAATATTAAAAATTAGACAATTTGAATCTTTTTTTTTTTTATTTATTAATTAAAATCAATTAAAATAATTATTATAAAAAACAATGTCAAAAATAAATGATAAATTTATTTATAATTTTTATGAGCTCATTGAAAAAGTTTATGTATATAATCATATGAAAACATATTTAATGGATAAACAATTACAAACAGAACAATATATCTATATTTTAATCTTAGGGTTAGGAACATTATTAATAAATATGGCAATACTTTTAAAATTATTTTTAATTGTTATATATTTCTTTGTCATTCATATAATAATAAATTTTATTAAATTTATTAATTCTCTTTTTAAAACAAAATTTCATATTAATTGGAAATCAACTATAAAAAATACATATATATATATTACACAAATATTCTCAAGAGTGTATTTTTATAATTTTTACAAATATAATAATTGGTTTATTTCTCTTTTTTTAATTACCATTTATTTAATATTTATATTGTCAAATTGTCTTTTTTTAATATCTGTTTATAGTTATATTGAAGAAGAAAATAAGAATGATATTTTTATATTTTTTCATTATTTAACTTTTGAAAGTTCAATTATTATTGAGTTTTCTTGCTGTATAATTTATTCTATGAGAAATTTAAATTATCAATTTCTTATTATTCTATTTTATATAATTATATTTAATGCAATATTATATATTACTTTTTTATATCAACAATTATATATTAATTTAGAAGGATATAAAGGAACAAAAAAACCAATTATAATAGTAAATATAATTTTCAATGTTATATTTTTCATTTTGCATATTAATTCAATTATAAATATAAAGATTCAGAATAGAACAAGTAAAATCTTTTTTTTTATACTTTTAGAAACTTTATTACAATTATTATTTGAAGAAAGAGATGAATTTTATTTATCACATTTTCCAAAATATGAAGAACAATTATCATTAGATGAATCACAAATGGTAAAAATTTCTCAATATTATTCTTTTGAAGAAGCCTTTTATATAGTCAATAAAAATGATATTATTTATAGAGGTAATTTATAAAATTTTTATTTATTTTTAGAAGATAGATTTAAACATAAAAAAATTTTAATTATACTTTTTATATTAATTGCAATTACTAATTGTTTTGAATTATATTATTATATTTCAGAATATTATCAACTTGATAATTATAATATAGAGCCTATAATTATTAAATGGATTAAAATTTTGCATTCTTTTATTCTTTTAATTTTGGGATTTATGGCTTTTGTAAAAATGAAAATTAAAACGACAATATTTTATTAAAATATTAAACAAATTTTATATTTTAATTTTTTATTTTTTTTCATATGTATAATTCTTTAATTTTATTTATATCCATATTCTTTTTTAATTTAACTTAAATTCAATAAAATATTAAAATTATTTAAATTGAAAATGAATAGTGAAGCATTATTTGTAATTATTTTTTATAACTGAATTAATAAAGATATCCCAATTAAAGCTAATTGCAAAATATTTGTTGAAAAATTTAAAAAAAAATTGAAATTAATAATACAATAAAAAAATAAAATTTATTTTAATCTTAAACCAAAAAATCAAATTGAATTATGTGATGAAAACAATTATAAATATGATTTTACTTCAGAATATAATAAGAAATCTCAATTTTCTGCAATTATTGGAGAAGGATTATTAAATCAAAAAGTAATACTAAAGAATAGAAATTAAATATAAATAAAAAAGAAGATATTATAAAATTTGTAAATAATGAAAATGAAAATAAAATAAAAAAAATATTTCTGAAATATAAAATAATAAAACAATAAATTATAAAGTACAATATTAAAAATAAATAAAGTAAAAAATACCCTGAAAAAAATTTGTGTTCCTGATGATTCAGACATTGATTTTGATTTTCCATATATTAAAATAAATGTAAACTTAAATATTAATTTTCTGAATTAGATGATTCATTAAAATATGAATTTACAATTAATATTAAGTTTTAAATTATAATAATGTTTTTCCTTAAAATTAAATGTAAAAATCATTTGTGATTCTGAAAAAAAAATTAATCTAGATATTTATTATTTTTGATGAATAAAAAGAAGAAGGAAAAAAATAATAATTCATATTATATTTATTGATGAAAAGATAAAATGAAATTGAAAAAATAAAATTTGGTAAAAATAAATTATTATTTTAATTGTTGTTATTATAAAATATTTACATTATTTATTATAAAAACAAAAAAAGTAATATAATCAATTATAAAATTGGATATTTCTTTGAAAATTATTTCTAGTTACATTATTATTATATTGATTTTTAAAAATATATAAATTATCTATACTTTTATTAATAGTATCATATTCTGATAAATCTATATTTTTTATATTAGTATTATAATAATCAAAATCTTTTTCATTATTTAAAATAGTATTAATATTATTAAAAGAAGAATTACCATAAAATGAATTTGAACGTTTAACTCTTTTAAAAATACTATTATATCTTAAAAATATATCATTTAATTCATTTTTAATTCCTAATAATTTATTTTCTTTTTGTTCTATTTTCCTTTCAATTTCATCTAATAATTCTAAAAGTGAATTATAATCTTGATTATATTGTATTGTATTTAAATTATCATAATTTAGTATTTTATTTATCATAATATCTTTTTCATTTTCTAATTTATTTATTGATTGTGAATAAAAAATTCCATCTTCTATTAATTTACTTAATTCTGGATTTGTTATATTTGTTAATTTAGTTATTAATATACAAATGGAAATTATGTTTTCTTTTTCTTTTTTTATTTGATTTATTTGGTTTTTTAAATTGTGAATATCATTTATATTATAATTATCTTTCTGATAATTTGAAATTATATTTTTTAATTCATCATTTTCTTTTATTTTAATATTTAATTCTTTATTTAATGAATCAATATCATTTTGTTGATTTTTAAAATTATTAATATTGCTTTTTGACTTTTCTTCTAATTCTATTATTTTTGCATTTATTTCTTCATAGTTTTCATTTCTATCAATAAAAGTGTCATAAATTGTTATAAATTCATCATGTATTATTTTAATGAAATCATGAATATAAATATTAACTTTAATATCATGATTATAATCTAAATCATATTTTTCAATCTTTGATAAATTTATAATTTTTGATTTCAATAAATTTATATTTTGAATAAAACTTTCTGATAAAATTTCATTTGAATCTTCTTTTATTATTTTTTTATATATTTCAATATAATTTAAAATTATTTTTTTTAAATTTGATTGCGATTTTTTAAAATTAGAAATATATTCATTGAAATAAATCAATTTTTCATTATAATTAATTAAATCTTTTTTAATCTTATTTGAATCATTTTGTAAATAATTTATTTTATTATTTGATAAAGTATTGTTTTCTGTTTTTTGATTTGATTTTTGAATCAATAGTTTTAAATTTGAATTTTCATTTATTAAATTATTAATAAAATCTTTTTGTTTTATTAAATCATTTTTTAATATTTTAATTTCATTTAAATAATCTCTTCTTTCTTCTTCTAAATTAATAATTTCATTTTTATGATTTTCACCATTCAATTTATTATTATTATTTTTAATTCCAAAACTGAAACTAATATTTTTATTACTATTTTGTCTTTTATTTTTTTTATTTTCTTTCATTATAATTTCAATTTCACTTTTAAGTGAATTAACAAGTGCTTGACTTAAAACTAGTTCTTTTCTATATTCTTCACTTTCATTTTTAATTTTAATAAAATCAATTATATGATTTGAATTAATATACTTTTTCAATATACCACTTTTAACTAAATCATTATCAATAGTATTTTTTAATAAAACAATTAAATTTCTTTGTTCTTCAGTAACTAAAGTTTCTTCTTTTAATAATTCAATTGCTTTTTCATATTGGATTTTCATTTTATTATATTTTTCTTTTAATTTTTTATATTTTTCAACAAAATTAATGCCATTACTTTCATTAAAAATTTCATTATTAGAATTATTAGAATTAGAATTATTATTATTTATTAAAAAATTAAAATCTTTTAATAAATTAGTATATTTCTCATATAAAATATCATATTTATACCTTTGAGTTGAAGGAGGAGAAATTTTATTTGATAAATTATCTTCATTTATTGGTAATTCTTCAATTGGATTTAATTGCTTTATTCTTTTTTCACATAAATATTTATATCTTGATAATTCATTTAATCTTTTTGCTTGTTTTTGAATTTTTAATTCTAATTGCTCAATATATGTTGAAAAGTTATTTCTATTTTTTTGACTTTCTGATTTGTCTTTTGATGAAGATTCTATTTGGTAATTATTTATTTCTGAAAATATTTTTTTTATTGATTTTTTTGTTGAATCATTTTTTTTATTTGTGTTAGATGTATATTCTAATAAAGGATTATTCGAATTTTTTATTGATATTGAGTTTTCTCTTTGATTTGATGATGATGATTTTTTTGTATTTGTATGATTTGATGTAAATGAATCTAAATATCTTATTTTTTTTTTCATATTTTTTTATTGAATTTTAAAATTTGAAAAATATTAAAAATTATAAATAAAATTAATTAATTTTTTATTTTATTATAAATTATTTTTAATATTATTTGAAAGTTCAATAATTTCATTAAGAAATTCTTTTGGAGAATATAATTTATCACAACCATAATAAATATTGACATTATTCCCTATTTTATCACAAATATATTCATATTCTGCTAAACAACCTCCTCCTAAAATATAAACAATAATATTTTTGATATTATCATTTTCTTTAATTATAGTATTATTTAATTGCATTGAAGAAAAATTTTCTAAATTTTTATTTGAATATATTGAATTTATTATATTTGCAATTATTGATGGTTCATCTGATTTTATCATTTTAGTAATTGTAGTTTTTATAAAATTAAATCCTTTTTTTAAATATTTTTTAGTTAAGTTATTTTCAATTTCTTTTTTTTCATATGGATTTGAACTATTTTTATCTAATTTTTTCAATTCTAAAAAATTAAATATTTTATTTATAAAATCTGTAGAATAATTTCCTTTAAGTAAATTATTAATTTCATCTTTTTTTTTATCACCGTAAATTAAATATAATATAATACACATTCTTAATATATCTTCTGCATTTTCTTTCTTTATTTTCTCTTTTATTTCATTTATTTTATTATTTATTTCTGAATTTTCTTCTCTTTTTTTTAAAAGTAAATCTTCAATAGAAAATATTTCAGCAATTTCTCTTTTATTTGTATTTTCTTTAATAATATTATAAGTGTTCGCATGTTTTGATAAAATATCACCTTCAATTTTTTTTGTATCAATTGAATTAATTGATTGAAATAATTTTTCAGTTTCTTTATTTAATTCATTAATATTATTTTCATTTATTTTATTATTTAAATTTAATAATTTAATTTCTTCAAAATATTGTTGATATTGTATATAAGTTTTTTCTCCAACTTCATAAAAAGGTTCTTTAATATTTTTTTCCCAAATAAAATCATTAATTGGATCTACAATAAAAGTATTTTTATTATTATTTAAATTATTATTATTAAAACCACAAATATCATTTATCATTGAACCAAAACTTGCAGAATGATGTAACATAATTGGTAAATCAATATCTCTATCTAATATTATTAAAATAGTTTCATTTTTAATAAATTGTCTTTTTAATTCTGGAAAAGTATTAAATGATGAATTAAATCTATTTTGTATTTTATTAATTATTGTTTCTGAAAATGAATCTTTTCTATAATAAATTTTAGGACTTTCTTTAAATGAAAAAATACAAGAAAAAAGACTATTTGATATTTTATTATAATATTCATTTGAATCTTCTTCATTTAAATTTGGTTTATTTAAAAAAAAATATGATTTATTAAAATAAGAATCAAAAATATGTGAATGGTAAATATAAATACTAATTGGGAAAATGCCAATATTATATATTTTATTAATTGAATCACTTTGAATAATATTTGTTAAGAAATCTTGAAATAAATTTTCATTTGGTTTTTCTATAAAATTAATAGAATAATTTTGATAAATTTGATTTTTAATATCATTTGATATAATATTTAAATTATCTTTTGAAGGATAAATTATATATAATCCCATTACATTTTTGATTTTTTGTTTTTGATCACTTAAATTAACAGTTAAACATATTTTATGTTTAGTTAAAGAATTTTGTTTTATTATTGGTGATAAAAATTTACATGATAGCTGATCAAGAATTAAGACTTTAAAACATTGATTTATCTCTTCATTATTATTTTCATTAACATAATCAGTTTGATTTAATGAAAATATTTTTTCCAAAATATTAGATATTAAATAAATAAAACTTTTTGAATTTTTATTATCTTCACTCATTTAAAAAAAAATAAATTATTAAATTAATAATTTAATATAAAAATTTCATTTATCTAAACTAACGTAAGCACTTTTCAAAACATAACATCCTTTATTTGCACCGGAAGTAGTATAATCACAAATTTCATTTAAAACTTCTTTTAAATAACTGTCAGGTTGTTGTAATTGATTAGCAATTTCTTTGTTAGTTAAATAAGTTTTTTCACTAAACATATTAAAAATTTTTTGCTTTAATTCATTTTTATCAATTCTGGTTCTTCTTTCCTTTTCTACTTTTTTATCAATTTTCGTTTCATAATCATCATAATTAATTTTTTGATTTCCAATTACTCTTTTTACATAAACTGATTTTCCATTTATTTCTTTTAATTGTTTTACAATATTATCACTTGCATTATCATCTTTTGCAATACAACTTCCAAAAAAATCTATTTTTTTAACTTTACTTAATTTTCCTTTTTTTTCTTTAAAAGTAAAAAAATAATTTGTGGGATTATAATTTATTGTAAAATTTTTAGCTTTAAATTTTTCATTTAAATAAAGCTCAATTTTTGGATTTTTGAAATTTTTTGAATTTGGATATGGAATAATGTCAATATGACCTAAGTCTTTATGATTTATCATTTCATTATATACTACTGAAGGAACTTTTAATAAGAAAACTTTATCTTTTAAATTCTCCATTTTATAATTTTTTATTTTAATATAGTTTTTATCATTTAATTTGGGTTAAAGGAAAATTTTTTAAATTATTTATTATTTTTTTTTGAAAATGTTTTTAAGAAAAAAATATATTTTTTTTAAGAATATTGTTACTTTTATATTAGAAAATTTTATCTACAAAAACTCATGTAAAATAAAAGATTATAGAAAAATATTAAAAATAATATTAAGATATATTTCTTTTTATAGTTCCAGTTTCTTTATTTTCTTTTCCTTTTCCTTTTTTACTAAAAGATTGAATTAAATCAATTAAATCTTCCTCTTTATCAGTATTTAATTTTGCAATTTCATATGCCAAAATATTATTTATTGGATTTGGTGTATCAGATTCAGTTGAAGAATTTTTATTAACTTTAGAATTATTTTTATTATTATTTAAATCAAAAATATTATCATTTATATCAATTAATTTATATTGTTCCATTTTTTTATTTTTTAAAATGACATTTGATATTCTTTCATTATCTTTAATATTATAATCATATAAGTTTATAATTTTAGAAAAATCAAAATTATTTATTTCATCACAATAAGATTGTAATCTTTTTTCAAGTAATTTTATTCTGTTTTTTCTTTGGTTTTTTAATTTTTCTTTATTAGAAATTACTTCTTTAGTAATTGTTTCAATTTTACAAAATTCATCACAAATTTGAGAATAAGATTGTTTTACTGATGAATTTATTTCTAAATTTATATTTTCTAAATTTAAATTACTTAATAATGAAGATATTGAATTATTAATTGAATTTATATATGATTTAAAATATTTTTGCATATTTTCTATTTGAATTATAATATTTGAAAATGAATCTTTTATTTTTATAGGAATATCTTTATTTAATATATTGAGAGTTTTTTCTATTTTTAAATAGTCTGTTATTATTTTTTCATAACCTTCTTTTATTAAAATGTTTAATACTTCTATTTCTTGTGGGATTTCTTTTTTTGAATCTGAATGCTTATTACTCATATTATAATATTATTTTATAAATTCTTAAAAATGAAAAAAAAATTTAAAATAAAAAATTTTAAATGTTTATTTTTTATTTTTATAAATAATTAATATAAATTTGTATTATATTTTAAATACCAAAAAAATTATTAAATATAATTTTTTCATTATAAATAATCTAAATTACAACTAACTTTCGTAATTATTTCATCTTTAAAATCCAATAAACCTTCTCTTATATCATCATATTTTTTGTAAATTTCCAACAAAATATTTTTAAGCTCAAACAAAGCTTTATCAGACTTAAAATTATCTTCATAAAAAGGACAAATTAAAATACCATTTTCTTGGTTTAATCTATAATTAATATTAATATTATCAATAATTACAATTTTACTCATTGGTCTTCCAATTCTAGAAATATCTTTTACAAAATCTTTTCCAATTATTATTGAATGTTCTCTAAATAATTTTTTATCAAAATATTTTTTCTTTGATTCTATTTCATTTAAAATTGGTTCTGCATAAATTCTTGTTCCATAAGTAAATGAAATTAATTCATAATATGGTTTTAAATTATTTAAAAAATCAAATAAGTAAGGACGAAATTTTAATATTCCTTTATTATTTTTATTTAATTTTAAACTTATTAAAGTTTCATCTAAATCTAAAACTAATGAAAATTTCTTTACAGAAGGTGTTTTAATATATGGAATTTTCATTGATAAATTTAAATATTGTTTTATAGTATTATTTGAGTTAATCATTGATTTATTTTGATTTGATATTTTTAATACTTTGTTTAAATAAAAATTATTTATACAATAATTATCTATTTTTGATATATTATAAAAAATAGTTAAAAATTCTTTTGAATTAGGATAATTTTCTTTATACATTTGATTTATTATTATTTTAAGATATTCAACTATTGTTTTTGAGTTTTTCGTTATTTTATTTATTATATTTTGTTCATTTAATTCATCAATATTATTTTTACTTAATAGTTTTTTTATTAAGAATAAATATTTCAAGTTTGGAAATTCAATATTATTTATTTTTAAATAATTTAATATTTGTCTTATTTCTAGCAAAAAATTTTCTTTTATTAAAGGAAAAATATTTGTTAGTAATATTTTATAATCTAATAATAAACTAATATCAATTGAAATTATATAAGTTAAAACAATTGATAATAAATTTAAATTATTTGAAGAAAGAGATATAATTTTATTTTTATTTGAAAAAAAATTTTGAATTTTTTCAACAAGAGAACAATTAAAATAAAATAATAAATATTCAAAACATTCATTACTTTCACCATCTTCATTATTCATATTATCATTATTATTTATTATTTTATTAATTATATCTTTTAATCTTTCTTTTAATATTAAAATATCTTCCATTTTAATTCCATATAATTCATTAATAGATTTTTTTTCTCTTTTATAAATTAGTTTAATTATACTATTATTACTATTACTCTTATATGTTTTATTCATATTTATTATAGTATCTTCTTCAAAATCAATACTTTTTGTTGCTGAACTATTTAATGATTTTTTTCTGATAAAAATATTGTTATCTTTTATTTTCGGACTTAATAATAATAATTGTCTTATATTATTTTCATCTTTAAATAATTTTTTCCTAATAATACTATTTGGGTTTTCCATTGAACATGCTAAATTTTTTCTAACAATTGAACAAGCAGAATTTGATTCAAATAATAATGAATTATTAGATATATTACTATAATTATTATTTATATTTTCATTTGTATTATTTTGATATGAAATATAATCAGAAGAAGAAAATCTTTGTTTTGTTTTTTTTAAATCAGATTGCATAGAATAATTTGTTGAAAGATGATTATTTGAACTTAAATTATTGTTATTTGGTTTTTTTTTAAGACGAACTTTTATTATTTTATTATTTGGACTATTAGATTTTTCAAGATTTATATATCTATCATTGCTTTTGTATTGATTTTCATATATTTTTTTTTCTTGTTTTCCATTTGGGTATAATTTCTTTATTTTTGATAATTGATAATTATTTATTATTTTTGAATACTCCATATTATGATTTTTTATTTAAATCATTTTTTACATTTTAATTTAATAAAATACATAATTTGATATAATAATATTTTTTCATAAAAAAATAATGTAAATAAGTTTTTTTAAAATATTAATAATATTACATTTAAAATTGTTTTTTATTATTTAAATATTTTTTATTAATTTATAAATACCATAATATGTTAAAACATTACAGAAATATTTAAAGAAAAAAGTATAATAAATGAATAAAATCATTTATAATACTTTTCAATTGTATGTATATATCTTAAAACAAGAATTAATTTATTTTCTATTAGTAAAAAATAAATTTTTTTTATAATTATTTTTCCCATTTTTATTATTGTTTTGATAAATTTTTTTAGGCCTATTCCCTTTACTTAAGGAATAATAATTAATATAAATTTTAGATACATACTTATATAATATTTCAAATTTTTCTCCTTCTTTTTCTCTAATGACTTCACAATCTTCCTTAAATCTTTGACTTTCAGTATAAATATTAAATAATTGAGAATAAGTATAATTTAAAAGTGATTTTAATTTAGGAATATTTTCATCCGAAATTCCAATAAAAAATTCTTTTTCTTGATTTACTAAATTTAAACTTCTATAGATTTCAAAAATTGTTTTATTCATATAATTTTTATTATAATCAATATTAATATTAGTAATAAAAGATTGAGGAAGTCTATTTACTTGAGTTAAATCATTTGTTATTTTTTTAATTGAATCTTGTACAGCTCTGAAAAATTTTGATTTACATTTTTTTAAAATACTATCAATTTTTGTTTTTCTTAAAGGACGATGGAAATTTAAAACTGTTTTAAAATCCATAAAATTTGAATGAAATTCACTTACTGAATTACTACTTTTAATATTTATTAATGCTGATATTAATCCTTCAAAATTAAAATCAGGTAAATCTATTTTTTTATTTTCTTCTTTTACTTCTGAAAAATTTATATTTTTTTTCAGAAAAGATTGTAAAAATTTTGAATTAAACATTTTTTCTTTTGTCATTTTTGTAATTGTAAAAATTCTTTGTTTTTCTTCATTTTCTGAAGATATTTGATTATTATTTATGTTTTTCATATTAGATGAAAATACTGCTTCTAAATGGTTGTTGGTTTCTTCCATTTTATAATTTATATTTTTAATATCGATTTATATTATATATATTTTTGATTAAATTTAATAATATTTTCTAATGTATTATAAATTATTTATCATATGAGAGTAAATTATAATTATTTATTAATTAAGAAATATATTTTATAAATAAGTTAAATTAATGTTTTAATATATTTTTTTTGGAATATTAATTTATTGATTGTTTATTATTTCTTTTTAATATATATTCTTTCTTATGGAAAAAAGTATTTCTTAATTTATTTATAATAAGTTCTTATATATTATGGTATTTTTAATATTTAATTTATTTTCATGTACTATTTTGTTAATAAACTCTAAATAGTTTGCTATTTATTAATTGCTTAATTTATATTATTGTTATATTTTTATATATTTAAGATAACTGTTAATAGATATTTTAAGTCTTAATATAAATTAAATAAAAAAAATTTTAAATAAACATTAATAAAAAATCCTTTTACATTTTTATAAAAAATATATAAAAAAAAAAAAATTATTATTAATTTTAAATTATATTTATTTTCTAAATTTTTAATTTTTATTCCAAAAAAATTCATATATAAAATATAATTTTAAGTGTTTAAGTTATTCAATAATTTAAATTAAATTTAAAATAATTATTTAAAAATTTATCCCTTGAAATTTTCAAATAAATAAAATGTCAAAAGAAAACGAAAATGAAAGAAAATATTATATAGAATCATATATAAAAGAAAGAAAATATTTCAATTCAATAACAGGAGTTCCTATTCAAAGAAATTATGATAAAGATGAGAGTGAAATGTATATTTTAGATGATGAAGATATTGATAATTTATATTTTAGAAGATTAAATGAAAATTCAGAATTAAATGATGATGAAAAAAAGTTTATGAAAAAATGGGGAATATTTAGAAAAAATAATAATCCAAATTTATTTTATTCAATTGTTGATTTTATTATTGAATTTATTAACCAAAATAAAGAAGTTATTACAAATGTAAAAGAAAGACTTCTTTTTCTTTTACATATAGATACATTATATCAATATAAAATTATAAATAGTAAAGATTTAGATAATATCATTCAATATATTAAAATATTTTAAATACTTTTTTTAATATAAATATATATAAAAATAATTAATTTTAATTAGTTTTGTGATTTATGATAAATCACTTGATTCTGAATAAGAATCAGAAAAATTATTTAATAATGATTCATTATTTAAAAATACTTGTAAAATTATGAAAAACATTACTCTTTTTATTATTAAACTCAATTTTTCTTATTTCATCTTTATATGAAATAAAATTTTTGTTTTGTAAATTTTTTGTTTCTAAAATTTTAATATATGTAAATCATCTTTTTAATACTATATCATTTAATTTATTTAATTTTTAAACAAATTTCCTTTTCAATATTATTTTTATCAGAGAAAAATTTTTCACTTATTTCTTTAATTAGTTTAAGAGTTAAATTTTCAATTTTTATTTTTATTGTTTTAATAAAATTTTATCTTTCTTCTTTAAATACTATATTTTCATCTCTTCCTTTTATTTTGTCTTTTGTATTATTAACTGTTTTCTCTAATGAAAAAGTAATTTAATTTTTTCATCCTTTTTGTTTTTTCTTGATTTCTAAAAATTTTTTTTTTCTTTTTTTTATATTGT
>JAEEGK010015461.1_pt1 | contig 16916 bp, 6 predicted proteins | sample 8958771 | NCBI WGS metagenome assembly JAEEGK01 (sample SAMN16246547, study PRJNA631951) | gut metagenome | biome: gut microbiome; feature: rumen; material: SC-attached | host: Bos | place: Iran: Karaj | collected 2018-10 | reverse complement strand
CCAATCCCCAATCCCCAATCCCCAATCCCCAATCCCCAATCCCCCATTATCATTTAAATTAAGATCATTATAATTAATTAATTTTTTACATTATATATTTTAATTATATTATGAAAAATTTAATTATATTTTAAATACTATCATTATTAATTATTTTCACAAAATACTTCTTTCCAATTGTTTAAACATCCTTTATTAAAAATATCTTCATAATCTATTTTTCTAACAGATTCATTTGTTGTTTTATTAATAGAAATTAAATAAATATGACTAATAATCATTAAAGTAATAAGAAAAATAAAAAAACATACAAATATTAAATTAATCCCTCCAAGAATAATAACAGGGAAACAATTAAAATCACTATCTTTATTTTCTTTAACTTTTATTTTTTTTAAATGATATAATCTAACAATAATAAAAAATTCAAAAATACAAATTGGTAATAAATGAAAAAAAGAAATAAATAAAAAATAAAAAAATAATTTCAAATTATTTTTACCAATACAATTTGAAACAAAACTACAATGATGATCATGTCTTTCAATACATATTCCACAAAATTTACAATGAAAAGTTCTTAAATTTTTTATGATTGAACATGTTGAACAATATTTTAATTTAAAAAGTTTATTATTTATTATTTTAACTGGATTAATTTCTATATAATGTTCTAATGAAATTTTTTCTCCCATTTGATAACCTGGAATTGATGTAGATAAATAAAAAAAAGTTATTAATGTGATAATAAAAGTTATAATTGTTAATATCATTAATTTTTTATATAAAATATTATTTTCTTTATCTAAAAGTGAAATCATTGAATATAAATTTTTTATGTGAAAGAATGTTCCAATTAATAATAAAATTAAAGTAGTTAATGCACCTCTTAAATCATTATATAAAGGAAAACGCCTTTTTTTTCCAAAAAAATAAAAAAAATTTAATTCTGTTGTTTCTTTTTTTATGTTTTCATTATATTGTTCCAAATTAGTATTTGTTCTATTACTTATTTCAAAATAATCATCAAAATTACGAGTAATATTATTTCCTATATTTTCATACATTATCAATTATAAAAATTTATTTTTATTTCTAATAAAATAAATTTAATAAAAAACTTCATTAATTAAATATAATACCATTAAAAAAATATTTAAAATAATAAAGAGTTACTCCTTTTATATACATTTTATAAAATATTTAATTATTTTTTTCAACTTAATTTTTAATTTTCTGCTGCAATTGAAGTAAGATAAATAGAATAAAGGAAATAATATGATAAGGAGATAATTTTTTGATTCTTATATTTAATTTATATTATTAGACATTATCTTAATTTTCAAAAAATTCTCAAAACAAAAAAAATATTATAAATTAAAAGAAATAAAGGTTATTATTAAATTTTTAAATAAATATGAAATAGAAGGAATCATAATAATATTTAATGATTTCTGACTATTTAATAATTATAATTAGAAAAGATTTTCCATAAAATTGTTTTATTTTCTATAATAAAACAAGTAAATAATTTAAATAAATAGTAAAAAAATAAGAAATGTTTGAAAAAATTTAAAATATAAAATTAAATATTTTATAATTAAAACTGAAAAAAAAATTCTAAATTATTATTTTTATATATTCCTAAATTAATGAGAAATAATATATCATTTGAAAGTCAATCAACATTAAAAAATGCATCAACAAAAACAGATTCCGAATCATCTCTTACTTATTCAATAACTGGAGAATTATTAACAAATTGTTTTGAGAATAATTCTATAGCTCTTTCATATGAAGTTTTAATAGGACCATATTTACAATTTCAAAATAAAAACAATGAAATGGAAAAATTTTCGAATGAAATCGAACAAGAAAACATTTATTTACTTTTTCAAGATAATATAAAAAAAATTATTAAATTTAATCATTCAGAAAGAATTGATTTAATTTTAAATGAAATTTTAAATTATGATGAAAATAAAAGATATTTTAATATAAATGCAGATTCAAAATTAATGGCAAAAATTGCTTATTTAGTAAGTCAATCTTTTATGAAATTTATTAATAATAAAAATATAAAAAATTTCTTTTGTTTTCTTTCATCATTTAATTTTATATCTGAAGAAATGTATAATATTAGAAAAATCAATAATTTTAATCTTAAAAATTCATTATTAAAAAATTCTATATCATCAAATTATTCTTTTTATGATAATAAAAAAGAAATTAAAAAAATTAAAATTAAAAACTTAGAAATGTTGAAAAATAAGTTTTCCTATATTCAAAAAATTAAAATTTCACTTCCTTATTATTCTATTTCACCTTTAGACTATAATAACTATTTATTTTTTCTTTTTAATTATCAATGGATATTTGAGAATGTAAAAGAAATAGAAATAGATTTAACTTGTTTATTTATTTTTTCAGATAATGGAAAAAATTTAGAAAGAGAAGATGAATTTTATAAATTAATTATAGCAATTTTTTATTTTCTGAATAGACTACATGATTATGAAATTTCCTCTTTAAAAATTATTATTCCATTTACTTTCTCAAAAGAATTAAATCATTATCTATCAAAAAGTATAAAAAAAATAAGACAAGAAATAATTCAAAATAGAACTAAAAATGAAAAAGTAATAATAAATAAAAGTAAGACATTAAATAATGAAAAAGTTAAAAAAAAATTTCAACTATTACAAGTTTTTGATAATAATTTTCCAAATATAAATTCTTTCTCAATGGAATTCAATTCAATTGATTGTCAATCATTTGAAAATTTAAATAATTTCCTTTCTAAAAACAATCAAATTCAAGTTTTAGATTTAAGAATTTTTCCATTTACTACTGAAAGTAATATTTCTATTTATTTAAATAATGTTCAATTGAAAAAAATATGTGAATTAAATCAAATGATAGAAAAAAATTCATTTGAAACAATTATTAAAAAAAGAGATTGTATAAATGATGACATTAATTATTATTTAGATTTACTTTCAATTCCTTTTGATAAAAATTTAAAAGATTTATTTTCCAATATTGAAGAATCTAAAAATTCTTTAAATAATTTGATGATTGATTTTACTTTACCAGAAATAATTGTAAACAAAGAAAATTATACTATAAAAATTATAAATTTTATAATAGATTTATTTGGTTTATTAAATTCAAATGTTTTAAAAATAAATTCTTTAGAATTAAATTCTTCAAATTTAATATTAGATTCAGATAAATATTTATATATTAATGAAAAATTATTATTATACATTTTAAAATTAGGAATGAATAAAACTTTAAAAACTCTAAATTTTAACTTCAAAATATTTAACTTTGAAAATTTGGTATTTTTAATTCCAATTAATATAGTATCTTTATCTTTAGGTAAATTATGTTATATAACAGCTAAAAATTTTATTCATGATCTTAAATATTTGAATAAATTAGGTTATTTATCTTTTTCAATATTCAGTCAAAAAGAATCTCTTGAAAAAAACTATGAATTATTAAAAGAATTCATAATTACTAATAATTTACCCACTTCTTTAATTGAAATAAATGTTAATTGTCTTATAAATATTTCATATGAAAAAATTAAAGATTTAATTAATCAAGATTTAATTAAAAATAGATATATTCAAAATTTAATTTTAAATTTTGATTTTGATTATATTAAAAGAGAAAAATCAGTTTCCAAAAACCTTTGTCAAAGAGAATTAAATGATTTAATAAAGAAAAATGAAAAACAATTTAATTATATTTCATCAATAAAATCTAATTTCAAAGAATCTATAATTAGAATTTTTAATGAGAAAATTCCATTTAATAATAATGAAAATAATGAAATTAAAGATATTTTAACAGAAAAAACTAATTCAATTAACTTTTGTAAAATTTTCAAAAATATTTATATGTTTTTAGGGAAGACTAAATCAAAATCAATTAAAATAAATTTGAATTAATCTTCCTATAAACTTATATAAATAGAAATAATATTAAATTTAATAAATTAGCTTCACAAAATTAATAGAACCATATAAACACTTATTAATTAATTTTAATTATAATTAATCATATTTAACAAAAAATTATATAATTTATTTCTTGTGGATTTAATTTTTGACCAATCCAAATTTTTAATCCTTTTTCAGATGATGAAGCAATATAATTATTAATAGGAACTACAAGAGTATAAAATTTTTCTAATGAAACATTAATAAATTGTATAATTTCAAAAGTTTTAACATTATAAAATCTTATAGAAAAATCTTTAAACATTATTTGTAAAATTTCCTTTGTTAATAAACCAATTTCTAATGATTCTTGTTGTAAATTTATATTTTTTTTTTTTTGAAAATTCTCATCTAAAACATTTAATATATTAGATTTTGAAATAGAAACACAATTATTTTCATCTAAAGCAAATAAATTAATAATTGGATTATCACTTATTATTATCTGAAATTTTGAATCATTTAAAGATAATAATATATTATTTTGAGAATAACAAATATTATTTTTAGGAAATTCTATAATAGAATAAATATGATATTCACAATCAATAACTTTAATTTTTTTTGCTTTTTCTATATCCCAAATATAAATTTTATTTTCTGAAGAAATACAATATAAATTATTATTATTAAAATCTATTATATTTATTATAGGATTATCATTTGAAAAGGAAGAATCTAATTGAAGAAAATTATTAAAATTCCATAATTTAATTTGATTATCTTCACTTCCAGTTGCTATTTTTATTTTATTTTCGGTTGAACTTTTTAATTTTATCATTTTATTTATATTTTTTGAATGTGCTGAAATTGAAGATATTTCTTTATTTGTTATTATATTATATGCTTTTAAATTACATCCAGTTGCATAAATTACTATTGATTTATTTATTCCAATTATATTTGAAATTTTTTCTTTTTCTTCTATTAAATCTATGTTTTGATAAAAGTAAAAATATTCAAATGTTATTATATAATTTGTTTTAAAATAATTAATAATATCTTTTGAATATTTTTTTAAATTACTTTTATCTTTGATTTTAAATTCAGTTTTATTTAATCTTGTTGTATAATCAAAATTACATAAAAGAGAATAATTTAAAAAATCTTTTCCAAAAATAAAATTAGTATATAATAATTCAATAAAACTTAATATTTCTTCATTTAATCTTTTATTTGTTTCATAAATATTTTCAAAATCTTTTTTAACATTAATATAATTTTCATTGTTGGAAATACTTTCCAAAAAATTATTTTTTTCATTTTCATTATATTTAAAAATATTATTTATTTCTTCTTTTAATTTATCAATTTTTCTTTCAGATAATTCTATATAATAATTCTGTAAAGATTTAATATTATGATTTAAGTGTCTTTTATGACATTTAAGACAAAGAGTTTTAGAACAAGTATAACAAAAAAATTCTATTTTATGATTAATATGTTGTTCACAAATACAATTAAAGTAAATTTGTCTTTTAGAAAAAATATGATTTTTTTCATTTTCATTAAAAATATTTCTACATTCATTACAATAATATTTATTGCAATTAATACAATATTCATATTCTTCATTAGGAGAATTATTAGAACAAATATAACATTTATTACTTTTTTCTATTTTTCCTGCTTTTAAATTCAAATAATCATTTAAAGGAATTCTTACTGAATTTCCACATTCACAATTTAATAAAATTTCAATTGTTCCATTTTCATTAAAATTATTAATAAATAAAGGAAGAATTGGTATTCTTATTGAGCATTTAGGACATAATAATATTTTAGGAAATAAATCATTTTCACTATTCATTGAGTCATCCATGAATTTCAGAAAAAAATCTAATAAAAAATTTTAAAAAAAATCCTAAAAAAAAAAAAAATAAAAAATTAAAAAATTAATTAAAAAAAATGCAACCTCAAGAAGACCCAAACGCTCCTTCATTACCAACTCAACAACAAGTAGAAGAAGAAGAAGAATATGAAGAATCATCAGAAGATGACGATATAGAAATAGATGATGCTTTTAAAAGAAATAAATTTGAAGTTAAAGAAATAGAAGCAATTCAGAAAGAAATTCAAGAAATAACAAAAGATATTGAAAAGAAAAAAATTGAATTAAGAATTTCAGATGAAAGATATACAACAAAGCAAAGAGAATATAATGAATTACAAGGAAAGCCAAATCCTTTAACTGAAGAAGAAAAAGAAAAAAAAAAGAAAGAAAGAAATGATTCTAAAGGACATAAATATGATGAACCAAAAAAAGATTATGCTGCTAAAGAGAAATTAAATGATACTGCAAGAAGAAAATTAAAACAATTAGGTAAAAAAGAAAATGAATCTGAAAGTTTAACTCAATTAATTAATGATACAAATTTAGATATAGAAGATTTAAAAAATCAAATTGAAAATTTAAGAAAACAAAAAAGTCAAAGTGTGAATCAATTAAATTTAATAGAAAAAACAAATGAAAAATTAAAAAAAGATACAGAAGAATTAAGGAAAAAAAATGAAGATACAAATAAAAAAATAGAAGAGAATGATAATAATGAATTAATGTCAAAAACTCAACTTGGATTTGAACAAAGAAAAACCTTTGAAAGAAGAAGAGATAAATTAGAAGCTAAATATCATAAACTAATTGAAGCTAATATTGAACGAGAAAGAGAAAGAAAAAAAGAACAAGCAAAAAAAAGACAATTATTAGGAATGATGGCAGCAAATGCAATGAATAATTCTAAAAAAAATAAAAATGAAAAAGAAATTGAAGAACAAATTAAAAAATTACATAATGAAGAAATCTCAGATAGAATTCCTATATTAGATGTTACTTTAGATAAATGGAAAAATATTAATAAAATTAAAAAAAATATGCTTGATAAATATATTAAAAATGCAGAAGTGTTAAAAGAAGCTTTTGATATTATTATGAAATTTTTAGGTGTTCATGAATATGATGAATTACCTATTATTTTTGAAAAAAATGAAGAACAAAATTCTAATATTGAAATGTATATTACTCAATTAACTGATTTACATGATGAAAAAGAAGAAAAAAAAATTATTTTCCAAGAACAAATTGAAGAATTAAAGTTAAGAAGAGATAATAGACAAAATGAAAAACAAAATTTTGGAGATGATAAAAAAGCAAATATTGATAAATTAAATGAAAAAATAAAAGAAATTGAAAATGATATTAATTCTAAAAGAGATTTTTTTAATAGGTTACAACCTGAAACAAATAGATTTTTACAAAAATTAAATCAAACTTATGTTTCTGATTATGTTCCTAATAAAATTCCACTTGATAATTTAAAATATACTGAAGATAATGTTAAAACTATTATGGATAATATTCAAAATTATTATAAATTAATTACTCAATTTGAAAAATCTATTAATAATCCTAATAAAGATGATTATGTTAATAGAAAACTTGATGAATTAAGACTTGATATGAGAGAAAAATTAGAAAATTTCAAAAAAGAAAATTGTATGAATACTAAGCAAGTTAAAAGTGATCTAAAAAATTCTGGAAATAATTATGATGAAACTATTAAAAAGTTATCTAAGGTTATTGTCGAACAAGCTAATGCTTAGTTAATATTTTTTTATATTTTTAAAAATTGAATTTTTTCTATTTTTTTTAGCGCTGATGTTATTTAATATTAAAATTTTTTCAAATCATTTTAAAATTTCTTTTTATTATATTGATATTTGAAATTTATATAATTTGTGTAATATAAACATTTAAAAATTAAAATAAAAAATAATAATTAATTAAAGTAATAAAAATTTTCACAAAAAAAATATTATAAAAACCGAATTTCCAACAAAGATAAATTAATCTTATTTATTGTTTTTTTCTTTATAGTTTTAAGAAATATCTATTTTTTAAATAAGAATAATGTTAGTCTGAAGTAAATTAATAAATTTATAGTGAAAATCAAAGATTATTATTCATCACTATGTATAAATATAAATTATTAAAAAGGAGTAAATTTAATAATTCTAAAAATAATTAATATTATAACAACAAAAAATATAATTTATTTCAATTTTAAAAGTAATATAGTATCATTATATTTTTTTGAAATTGAATAATAAATAATTTATAATTTATTATTCATTAAATAAATATTGAAAAACATTTAAATTGCATCAAACCAAATTAAAACCAAAACAAAATTGATAAATTTCAAAATCCCAAATTTACACAAAAACATTAAAATTTTAAAATCAAAATATAACACCCGAAGAAAAAAAGAATAAAAAAAATAATAAAAAAGATAAAAAACCAAGAGAATTTCAGAAAAAAAAGAACAATAAATTTAAAAAAAAACATAAAAAAAAAAATTAAAATAATGGGTACAACAGACTTTTCTCCAAATCAAAAGCCAAAAATATCCCGTTCATCCTTTACATTCCACTACATAATAGGAAGAGGAGGATTTGGAAAAGTATGGAAAGTGACAATAAAGCATACAAATAATTCCTATGCTTTAAAAGAGATGTCAAAAGTAAAGATAATAGATCGTAAATCAGAGTCTTCAATTTTATCAGAGCGCCACCTCCTAGCTCAACTACATCATCCATTCATCGTTAATATGTTTTACTCATTCCAAGATAGAGACAACCTTTACCTTCTCATGGATCTTCTTACAGGAGGTGATTTAAGATATCATTTATGTAGACATAAAAAATTTACAGAAGATCAATCTAAATTTTTTATTAGTAATTTAATTTTAGCTTTAGAATATATTCATCAAAATAAAATTATTCATAGAGACATTAAACCTGAAAATTTAGTTCTAGATAAAAATGGTTATTTACGTTTAACTGATTTTGGAGTTGCTAAAAAATATAAAAAATATAATAATGAAGAAACTAGTGGAACACCAGGTTATATGGCACCTGAAGTATTATGTGCTCAAAATCATAGTTATCCTGTTGATTATTTTGCTATTGGTGTTTTAGGATATGAATTTATGCTTGGAACAAGACCTTATTTAGGGAAAAATAGAAAAGAAATTAAAGAATGTGTTTTAAGAAAACAAGTTCAAATTAAAGGCCATGAAATTCCTATTGGCTTTTCTTATGAAAGTGCTGATTTTGTAAATAAATTACTTCAAAGAAAAGTTTCTAATAGATTAGGAAGAAATGGAATTGAAGAATTAAAATCACATCCTTGGTTTAATTGCTTTAAATGGGATGAAGTATTTGAGAAAAAAATTAATAGTCCTTTTATTCCTGGAGATGGAGATCATTTTGATAGAAAATATTGCTTAGGAGAAGATAAAATTGGAGAAAATACTTTGGAAAGATATTCTGAATATAAATTGAAAAAAGAATATTATGAAATTTTTAAAAATTATACTTTTGATAATGTCAGTGAAGAAGAATTAAGAAAATTTTATGGGAAAGATAATGTTAGTACTAATTTAACTAGTAATAATAATTTTGTTGGAAATGAGAGTGAAAGTGATTCGAAAGGAAATAAAATTAAGAATAATAATTTAGGAGATAAGAATAATAATAATATTGGATTAATTCATAATAAAAGTAATAATAATTTCCATAATAATAATAGTAATAATGTATTTAATAAAAATGGAAATCTTTTATTAAAAAGAAATAATTCTGTAAATGATAATATGATATTTCTTAATCATAATAGTAACAATAATATTAGTAGTGGTGAGAATAATATTAAAAATAATATAAAAAAATTTGATAAATTTGGAAAAGGAATATTAATGAAGAATTTAACAATAAAAATTCAAAATGGTAAATTTATGAAAATGAATAATCATAATTTAACATTTAAAAATTATAATAAAGAAATATCAAGAAATGTATTTAATTCTAAAAAAAAATTATTTGTATTTCATAACAATTTATCAGGATTAATTTCTCCATTAATATCAAATAGGCAATCAAATCTTGAATTAAGTTCAGAAAAGAATAGTATAAACATTGAAGATAAAATGGGAACATTAATAACAAACAATAGAAATAAAAAATTTCCTTTCATTGAAGGAACACAAAATAATTTAAAAAAATCATCAAGTTCTTCAATGATATTTAATAAAATTAAAAAGAAAAGTGATTTTGATTCATATAAGAAATTTTTCCAGAAAAAAGATAAAAAAAATATAATGAAAAATACAGGATATCAATCACCTCAAAATTCTTTATTAAATATATTTTCTATAAATAAAAAATTTCCTATTTTTAATAAAGTTTCTTCAGCTTCTCCTTCAAAAGGAATGAAAAGAAGTGATTCACAATTGGATTTTTTAAGGAAAAATAATAATAAATTATCTTAATTAATAATTTTATATTTTTTATTATTTTATTATGTGAATATATATTATAAAAGCATTGAATTTATATATAATTATTAAATTATTTTTTTGAATTTATGAAAACAGAGGAAAATGAAGATAAAACTTTAGATAAGAATAATAAGGAAAAATCAAATAAAATCGAATCTACACCTCATGAATTATCAAAAGCAAATGAAATAAAAGAAAAATCAAAAAATCAATTATCTTTTTTAGTTTTAACTTTAACAATAAGTTTTAGTATATTTCCTAATTTAGCTTTAACATTTTTTTTCAAAGACACTTTACAATTAACTCCAAGTCAAATATCTCTTATATATTCTATATATGTTATACCAGATATTATTCAACCTCTTTTTGGTTTAATTACAGATTTTTTCCCTATTTGTGGTTACAGAAGGAAAATATATATAATTATATCAGGATTAATTCAAGCAATTAATTGGTATTTTTTACCTTATTTAAAATCTAAATTTTTATCTATTATTGATACTACTATTGCTTTTACTTTTTTAACTTTTAGTTGTATATTATTAGATGCTATTAATATTGAATCAAGTCAAAAAAGTGGAAAAAAAATTAATAAATATAGTTCTTTTAGTTTGATTAAAAATATAGGAATGGTTGTATGTGCTGTTGTTCGAAGTTATGCTATACAAAGTTTCTCTATTGAAAATATTTTTAAGATTAATGGTTTAATTTCTTTCTTTAATATTATTGGAGGTATTTTATATAATGAAAAAATATTTATTAAAAATAAAAATTATAATTATTCGAAACTTTCTGAGGATGAAGATAAAAATAATAAGAATATAGAAAAAGAAAAAGAAATTATTTCATTTTCTAATTTAATTAAATTTATAAATAATAAAGAAGTATTAATACCTTTAATTTATATATTTTTCTTTTCATGTATTCCATCATATTATCAAACAGCTTTTTATTATTTATCAAACATTAAAAATTTTTCTAAAGGAGATATTGGAAAAATGACATTATTATTATTTTTTAATAGAATGATAATATCATATATCTATAAAAATTATCTAAAAAATACAAACTCAAAATTAATAATAACATTATCTTCATTAATAACATTTTTAGGTTCTTTCATATTTTATATGTGGTCAAAATATTTAATAAATTATAAATATATAGCATTTATTGCAATTAGTATTTATTCTTCTTTTGGTTCTTTAGGTTTAATGCCTTTATTTGGTTTAGCTTTTGTTATTTCTCCTGAAAAATATGAAGGAAGTGTTTATAGTCTATTTTCTAGTAGTGCTAGTATTGGATCTTGTTTAAGTTTATTATTAAGTTCTTTTCTTGCTTCAATATTTCAAATTAGTGGTATTAATTTCAATTATTTTCATGAAATGATTTTATTTAATACTTACTTAATTTTAATACCTATTATTCCTTTATTTTTCATTCCTGGTAAATATTTAACTCATTTTAATAATGAATCTGTTAAAGAAGTTAAAATTGAAATGAAAGATGAACAATAAAAACTTTTAAATGAAATTTATTTGTTAAAAAGTTTTAAATATTAAAAATATTGAAATTTTTCTATTTAAAAAATTTAAACTATAAATAAAAATAAATTAATTTTATTCGCAAATACATAAATATATTTCTCAAATAAATATTTTAATATATATTTATTAAAAAAGGAGTAAATCAAAAAAAAAAACACGAAATTAAAAAACTTTAAAAACATTTTAATAATTATCCTTTATTTTTATTATTTGAAGCAAAGCTTCTAAATTTTCCAATTAATTGATAAATATCTTCATCAGTCAAACCTAATTGTTTAAAAATAGAACCAAGAGTTAATTTAACATTTGGAGTTAAATTAATTTGACCTAAAAGAGAATCAACAGACATAATTAAACTATTAGTTAATTTATTTCCATTTGAATTTCCATAAGTAAATAAACCTGCATTATTAAAATCTTCAATAATATCATCAAAATTATAATCATCTATAAATTGTGAATTACTATTTAAATCTTCTTCTATAAATGAAATTCCTATAAAATTATCTCCTTGTTTCATATTCTTCATTGTTGTTTGTAATGTTTTATTTTCTCTTCTTAATTTATCTATTGTTTCTAATAATCTATCTTGGTTTATATCTCCTGTTTTTTTTCTATTTATTAATTTAGCAAAATTTAAATTTAATAAATTATATTCATTTTCTTTTTTTGATAATTTACGTAATAAAGTAGCTTGATAATCTTTTAATTCTTCAATTTGTTGAAGTAAATCATATGAATTATTAACTTGTATTTGACCAAATTCTTCAAATTTTTTTTCATTATCAACATAAATCCAAATATAATCTTTAATATTATCTTTCTCTTCAATATTATTAATATTTGTACTATTATTATTATTATTATTATCATTTAATTTTTTTTTAAATAAAATCCATTTAAATTTCTTAAATTGAGCACATTTAATTAATTCATATTTTTCAGGAGTGATATAATCAACATTTTCTTCTAAATCATTTTTAGGAATAGAAGTTAAATTCATTAAATTTTTTTTTCTTAATTTTTCTAACTCATTATGAGTATTTGCTAATTGTTCATTAGCACTATCTAATTTTTGTTGATAATCACTTAATTTACTACTTAATCTAGAAATTTTACCTTTTAATCTATCAGTATTATTTCCATCTTCTTCAAAAATTTTTTTTTCATTTTCTAATTTTTTTATTTTTTCAGTTAATTCTAAATTTTTATCTTTTTCATTTTTAATATCTAATTCATATTGATCTAATAAATTTTCATCATCATCTAATTTATTATTTAAATTTTGTATTTCATCTTCTTTATCTCTTAATTCAACATTTAATTGTCTAATTTTGGAGATTAAATCATTTCTTTTAGAAATATTTTTATCATTTTGAGCAAGTAAATCATCTTTATCTTTAATTTGTTTTTGTAAAGTATTAATTAAACTTTCATTTTCTTTAATATTCATTTTATGATGAGCTTTTAATTCAATCATTTCTGCTTTTAATTTTATTCTTTCTTCATCAGTTTTTCTTTTTAATTCATCATAATCTTTATCTATACTACGTAATTTTTTATTTAAATTTTCATTTTTTAAACTTACATCATGATATTTATCTCTTAAAGAATCTAATTCTGTTTTTAATTTTATATTTTCTTCATCTAATTGATCATTCTCTTTATTTAAATCTTGAATTTCAATATCTTTTTGTTTTAAAGTTTTTAATTCTTTTTTATATTTATCATTTAATTCATTATAATTTTTTAATAATTTCTCTTTTGATGATGTTAAATCTGTTATTTGATTATTTAATTGTTTTATTTCATTATTATTATTATTATTTTTTAAATTTGTTTTATTTTCATTTTTATTATTATTTGAACTTTTTTCTTCTGTTTTATTACTTAATTCTTTTATTTTATTATTTAAATCTTGATTATCTACTTTTAAATTTTCTATTTCTTTCTTTAAATCTTCTTTTTCATTTTCTTTTGTTTTTACTTCATTTTCTAAATTTTTAATTTGATTTTCTAAAGTTTTAATTTTATTTTCATTTAAAGAAATTAATTCTGTTTTTAATCCTAATTTATTTGTAAATGATTCTAATTCTTCTTTTTTAGTATTTATTTCTTCGTTTAAATTCTTAATTTCTTTTTTTAAATTATCGATTTCATTTTTTAATTTTTTATTTTCTATTTCATTCTCTTTTTTCATATCATCAATTTCTTCATTTTTTATTTGAATTTCATTTTCAAAATCTGAAATTTTTTTTAATGAATCTTTTTCATTTGTTTCTAATTGTTTTATTTGAGAATTTATTTCTTCAATTTCAGATAATAAATTTTTATTTTCCTCTTCAATAATTTCTTTTTCTTTTGTTAAATTTTCAAATTTATTTTTTATATTTTTTAAACTATGATTTTCTTCTTGAATTTTTTTTAAATTTTTTGTTAAGTTATCATATTCTGTTTTTATATTTTTTAAATTATTATATTCATTTTGAATTGTTTTTAATTTGTTATTTTCTTCTTCTAAAGCTTCAATGTCTTTTATTAAATTATCATTTTCTTCTTTTATATTTTTTAATTTATTATTTTCTTCTTCTAATTCTTCAATTTCTTTAATTAAATTATCATTTTCTTCTTTTATATTTTTTAATTTATTATTTTCTTCTTCTAAAGCGTCAATGTCTTTTATTAAATTATCATTTTCTTCTTTTATATTTTTTAATTTATTATTTTCTTCTTCAATTTCTTTATTATATTTATCTTCATTATTTTTAATATTTTCTTTTAAAGTTTCTATTTCTTTTGTTAAAGTTTCTTTTTCTTTTTGAATATTTTTTAAACTTTTATTTTCTTCTTTTAATTTTTCAAATTCTTTATTTTGTTTATTATATTTATCTTGTATAGTTTTTAAATTTTTATTTTCTTCTTTTAATTTATCATTTTCTTTTATTTGTTTATCATATTTATCTTGAATATTTTTTAAATTTTTATTGTCTTCTTTTAATTTATTATTTTCTTTTATTTGTTCATTATATTTATCTTGAATATTATTTAATTTTATATTATCATCTTCTAATTTTTCAATTTCTTTATTATATTCATCATTTATTTTTTTTAAATTTGTATTTTCATCTTTCATTATTTCAAATTCTTTTGTTTGTTTATCATATTCATTTTTTATATTTAGTAAATTTTTATTTTCTTTATCTAAATTTTCAATATCCTTTATTTGAGTGTTATATTTATTTTCTATATTTCTTAATCTATCATTATCTTCTTTTATTGTCTTAAAACTTTTTGTTAAATCTTCATATTCTTTTTCTATTTCTTTTAATTTATTAGTTTCTTCTTCTAATAGATTTAATTCTTTTATTAAATTTTCTTTTTCATCTTTAATTATTTTATTTTCATTTTTTAATTTTTCATAATCTTTATTTTGTTCATTATAATTATTCTTTATTTTATTTAAATTATTATTTTCATTTTTTAATTGCTCATAAGCTTTATTTTGTTCTTCATAATCATTCTTTATTTTATTATTTTCTTCTTTTAATTTTTTATAATCTTTATTCTGTTCTTCATAATTATTCTTTAAATTATTATGTTCTTCTATTAATAATTCATAATCATTTTTTTGTTCATTATAATTGTTTTTTATTTTATTCAAATTATTAATTTCTTCTTTTAATGTCATTATTTCTTTATTTTTCTTTTCATTATCTAATTTGAAATTTTTTAAATCATTATTATCTTTTTCTAAAGTTTTTAAAGTTTTGTTTTGTTTATCATAATTATTTTTAACTTCTTTTAATTGATTATTTTCATTTTCTAAAATCTCAAATTTTTTAATTAAATTTTGATATTCTTTTTCAACACCCATTAATTTATTATTATCTTCTTTTAATATTTTAATTTCTTTAATTGTTTTTTCATATTCATTTTTAATGTTATTTAAATTTATATTTTCTTGATTTAAAGTATCTATTTCTTTTTTTTGTTTATTAAAATCATTTTCTTTTTCTTTTAATTTATTTTTTTCTTTTTCAATATTATTATTAAGAACACTAATTTCCTTTTCTTTATTTACAATTATATTATTAAGTTCTTCTATTTTATTCAAATTTTCTTTTTCTTTTAAATTAAATTCTTCTTGTTTTTTATTTAAATTATCTAAATCTTTTTTATTTTTATTATAATCATTTAATAATTTTTCATTTTCTTTTAAAATTTCTTTATTTTCATTAGTTAATTCTTCATTTTCTTTATCTAATTTTTCTAAATCTTTTTCAATATTATTTTTTTCATTTTTTATTTCAATAATTTGATTTGATAAATATTCATTTTCAATTTTTAATTTATTAAATTGTTGATTTATATTATTTTTTTCTTTTTCAATTAAATTTAATTTTTGAATTAAATCTACATTCTCATTTTTATTTGAATTATTTTTTTTATTTAAATCTTGATTTTCAATTTTAATTGAATTTAAATTATCTTTTAATTCTTCATTTTCTATTTTTATTTTATTTAATTCATCATTTAAATCTTCTTTTTCCTTTTTAAATGTATTTATTTGTTTAAGTAATATTTCCTTATTATTTTTCATTAAATTAATTTCTCGATTTAAATCTTTTTTTTCTCTATTTAAATTATTTATTTGTTTATTAAAATCTTCTTTATCTTTTTTTATTTTTTCAATATTTTTATTTAAATTTTCTTTTTCTTCTTTATTTAATTCTATTTCTTTGGTTAATTCTTCTTTTTCTTCATTAATAATATTTATTTTATTATTTAATTCTAATTTTTCTTTTTGAATATTGTTAATTTGATTTAATAATTCATCTTTTTCATTTTTAATTTTATTAATTTCTTTATTTAAATCTTTCTTTTCATTATTTGATTTTTTAATTAAATCTTTATTTTCATTTTTTAAATTAGTATTTTCTTGAATTAAATTTTCTTTTTCTTTATTATTTAAATCATTTTCATTAATTAATTCTTCTTTTTCTTTTTGAATTAAATTT
>JAEEGK010015460.1_pt1 | contig 16917 bp, 16 predicted proteins | sample 8958771 | NCBI WGS metagenome assembly JAEEGK01 (sample SAMN16246547, study PRJNA631951) | gut metagenome | biome: gut microbiome; feature: rumen; material: SC-attached | host: Bos | place: Iran: Karaj | collected 2018-10 | reverse complement strand
ATCCTTGGCTCAAGCTCCTCAACATTGTCATAGGCGGCTACGGCAGCCTCATAGTCGTGGTTCTGAAGGGCAACCATTGCCATGTAGGAGTAAATCTGATCTCCCTTCTTCCTTGCGTCATAGCGCTTCATGTACTCCTCAAACGGAGCGGTATCGCGGCCAAGGTCAAAGGCAAGCTTGGCGTAATTGTAAAAGGCGTCCTCCTGGATCTCAGGGGAGAATTTAAGGGCCGATGCCTCCTTGAAGGCCTCCATTGCCGCCACCTTGTTATGGAGCTTTATGTAGCTGTAGCCCATATTGTAGGATGCGGTCTGGCCAAGGGAATCAGTGCGTTCCTCCATCTGGGAGAAGTTGTCAACGGCTCCCTGCCAGTCCTGAGCCAGATAATGGACCTCACCGGCATAGAAATAATCTGAACGGGTAAGGGCCACCTTGCTCTTGAGGTTTTCCTCATAGTAACTGCGAGCCTTTTCAACGTCTCCAAGGACAAGGTAGGACTCACTCATTATGCGGGCCATATGCGGCTGGCGGTCCTCCGGAACCTTGTCAAAGAGGTCCTCTCCAAAGTTTACCACATATTTGTAATCCTTAAGGTTGAAGCGGCATTCCAGCACATAATAGTTTGCAAGGGCCTCAAACCGGTGATCCTTTCCGGCAAGGAGGAACCACTCTGCTGCGTCCTTGAAATTGCCCTGGGCGTAGTTGATGTAACCAAGGATGTAGTAAGATGGTGCTGAATAGTCGTTCCAGCCAAATCCCCTGGCACGCACCAGAAGGCCCTTAGCCCTCTCCCACTCTCCTACTCCGTATGCGCTGTAGCCAAGCTTGTAAGTGAATTCCGCCCGCTGGTCCTCATAGAGGTCATCCACGGAAATGCGGTTGAACCTTTGAAGGGCGTCCTCAAACCTGCCATTGTCAAAAAGGTCCAGGCCATAGGCAAACCCCACCTGCGGGGCCAGGATGTTTTCAGGGTACAGGCCAAGGAAATCATCGGCAAGGGCATAGGAGTCGTCCGTGCGCATTGAAAGGGCGCACAGAGCCCTCCAGCCAATGGCGGTTGGAGATGATTCCTTTTCAAGAAGGGCCGATGCCTCAGAGTACATCCCGGCGTTATAGAGGGACTGGATGCGGGACCAGTCCTGAGCATGTGATCCAAGGCAGAATATAAGGCTTGCGGCCAGTGCCGCTACGGTTTTTTTCATCCTCAAGAACATTTTGACAAATTTACGAATTTTTCTGATTATCTTTGCCTTGATTTAGAAGAATCTTTATGGAACCTCTCATTCATTTTAAGGGCGCCGATATCCTGAACGGAGAAAGCGTGGTAATCTACGGACTTGACATGGACGTAATGCCCGGAGACCTTGTGTACATAGTGGGCAAGGTGGGCTCCGGAAAAACCTCCATTATCCGTACGGTAACGGCGGAAAACCGCCTCCTGAGCGGTGAAGGAGAGGCCTGCGGCTACAATCTCCGCGGCATAAAGCAGAAGGACATCCCCTACCTCAGGCGCAAACTTGGCGTAGTATTCCAGGATTTCCAGCTTCTCACGGACAGAAAAGTGGAGGACAACCTTGAGTTTGTACTCCGCGCCACAGGATGGACCGAGCGTGGCAAGATAGACGCCCGCATCTCCGAGGTTTTGGAGGCAGTGGGAATGGGCACCAAGGCCCATAAGATGCCACACCAGCTTTCCGGCGGCGAGCAGCAGCGCATAGCCATCGCCCGTGCCCTACTCAACAACCCTGAAGTAATCCTGGCCGATGAACCCACCGGCAACCTGGACCCTGAAACCGCCGACGAAATCCTCCAGCTCCTCCAGAGCCTCAATCGTGAAGGCACGGCCATAGTCATGGTCACCCATAACCGTTACATCTATGAGAAATACCCCGGCCGCGTATTCACCTGCCAGGGAGAGCGCTGTGAGGAAAAGAAAGACAGCGCCATAGACGTGGAAATAGAGGAGTTATGACACGCAAGGAGCGCTTCAACGCAATCATAGGCTGGTTCCGTGAAAACCAGCCCGTAGCACAGTCAGAGCTGCATTTTGCAAATCCCTTCCAGCTCCTTGTGGCGGTAATCCTAAGCGCCCAGTGCACGGACAAGAGGGTGAATATGGTTACCCCTCCCCTCTTTGAGAGATTCCCTAGCCCGGAGGCTCTTTCATCGGCCTCATTTGAAGAGGTCCTTTCCTATGTGAAGAGCGTCTCTTATCCCAACGCCAAAGCCCGGCACCTGATTGATATGGCCGCCAAGCTGCTCTCTGATTTTTGTGGAGAGGTCCCTTCCGACATCGATTCCCTTATGAGCCTTCCCGGCGTTGGCCGAAAAACCGCAAACGTCATCGCTTCCGTGGTGTATGACAAGCCGGTAATTGCCGTTGATACTCACGTGTTTAGAGTGTCCCACAGACTGGGTCTTTCCAACGGCTCCACACCCTTTGCGGTGGAGCAGGACCTTGAGCGCCACATTGAGCCGGATCTGAGGCCCATCGCACATCACTGGCTCATCCTCCACGGACGGTATGTGTGTACCGCCCGCAACCCCAAGTGCTCCTCCTGCCCCCTCACTGACTGGTGCCGTGAGTTTCCCCTCCTGAACAGACAAGTAGAAGGTTAGAGTTCTCCTCATCTGAGTGGAGTCCAAAGATGTGGACTGAGCCGCCGTCTTTTACACCCAGTTTTTTACGGAGTTGATCTGAAATGAGAGGGATGTTCCGTGCGGTTACCGACGCCTGCGGATATCGCTTTCCCAACTCCCTGATTGTCTTATTGTTAAGCGGCAGCACTTCAAGTATCTCAAAGCACTTTCCAAACGGCTTCAGTTCATCCGGAACCTGGCCTGTGTACAGGTGCGTATGCCGGCCAATTTTTTCCAGTCCAAACTGGCACGGCAGGTCAAACGCCCCTGCCTTCAGCAAGCCCTTCCCCGGTTCGAACAGGACACCCTGAAAGTTCCGGGAAATGACGGGTGCGTCCAGCGTCCCGTCCACCGCCAGGACAGAGCCGTTTTCATAAACGAACAGCGAATACGGTCCGTCGTACCCCCGTTCCAGGAGAAGCAACAATTCCTTGCACTCCCCTTCCGCAGCCACGACATGGACGGCTTTCACGCAGCCCAGCTGGCGGCATACCAGGGTAATGTCGGCCATGGGAGAAAGTTTCAGGAGCACCCGCGGGCTCGCCGCCGACAACTCCGGCAACAGTTGCAGCACGTCGGGCTGGCAGTCCTCCAGCCGGAACACTTTGCGCCCGTCAGAGGCGCGCCGGGCCGGGTCCAGGAAGAGGATATCGGGAGAAAAGTCTCCAAGGATACCGGAGAGGCTCACCTCGCCCACGGCGCAGTTGCGGACCACGATGTTATCCATCCCAAGGGCGGCGAAATTGGCGGCGGCCGCAGCGGCGAGTTCGGGTTTCATCTCGTTGTACAGCACGCGGTCGAAAACCTGCGCGAACGCCCAGGAGTCCACGCCCAGGCCGCCGGTAAGATCGGCCACAGCCCCGCCGCCGCAGGCATCGGCAGCCACCCTCGCCTTGTATCGGGCGGTTTCGGCCGACGAACACTGCTCGCCGGAAAGGCGCAGCGGGAAACGGAGTCCCCGGACGGCGTACCACTCGGGCACCTTCACGCGGAGCTTCCGGCGCACTTCCAGGGTAGTGAGCGCAAGATCGAAATCATCCACGTCGGCCGCGAAACGCTTCCGGGCCAGGGCCAGGGCGGCGAGGTCGTCGGCATCGTGCGCACGTATGAACTCCGAAAATTCCATATTGCAAAAGTACGGAATTATCTTTAATTTTGTTTGCTAAATCAATTCAACATGAAAGACTACAAAGAAGCAGCTCAGAGCTGGCTGGACGGCAATTTCGACGCCGAGACCAAAGCCCAGGTCAAACACCTCATGGAAACAGACCAGACCGAACTGGAAGACGCATTCTACCGCACCCTCGAATTCGGCACCGGCGGCCTCCGCGGCACCATGGGCGTCGGCACCAACCGCATGAACAAATACACGGTAGGCATGGCCACCCAGGGCCTCGCCAACTACATCAAGGCCAACGTCAAAGGAGAGGCAAGCGTCTGCATCAGCTACGACGCCCGCAACAACTCCGAGCTCTTCGCCAAGATATCGGCCGATGTCCTCAGCAACAACGGCATCAAGGTCTTCCTCTTCGAAGGCCTGCGCCCCACCCCGGAGCTGAGCTACAGCATCCGCGCCAAGAAAGCCACGGCCGGCATCATGATCACCGCCAGCCACAACCCCAAGGAATATAACGGCTACAAAGTCTTCTGGAGCGACGGCGGCCAGATTACCGCCCCGGTAGATAAGGACATCGTAGCAGAAGTCAACAAGATCGAAGACCCGGCCGATGTCCGCTTCGAGGCAACCGCCGGCAAAGCCCCCATCGAAATGATGGGCAAGGAAATGGACGAGTGCTACCTCAGGGACATCACCTCCCTCGCCCTCAGCCCGGAAGCCGTCAAGAAGCACACGGACCTCAAGATCGTCTATACCCCCCTCCACGGCTGCGGCGTCAAGCTCATGCCCGAGGCCCTGAGCCGCATCGGCTTCAAGAACATCATCCACGTCCCCGAGCAGGACATCAACGACGGCAACTTCCCCACCGTGGTCTCCCCCAACCCGGAAGAGCCCGCCGCCATGGCCATGGCCTTGAAGAAGGCCGATGAAACCGGCGCCGACCTCGTCCTCGCCACCGACCCCGACGCCGACCGCCTGGGCATCGCCGTCCGCGACAACGAAGGCAAGATGGTCCAGCTCACCGGCAACCAGACCTGGAGCTTCCTCACCTACTACGTCCTCACCCGCTGGAAAGAGCTGGGCAAACTGGACGGCAAGGGATACGTCGTCAAGACCATCGTCACCACCGAACTCATCGCCGCCATCTGCGAAAGCTTCGGAGTCAAATGCTATAACGTCCTCACCGGCTTCAAGTACATCGCAGAAGTGGTCAAGCGCAACGAAGGCAAAGGCGTCTTCATCTGCGGCGGCGAGGAAAGCTACGGCTTCAACCTGGGCGAATTCGTCCGCGACAAGTGCGCGCAGGTCGCCGGCATCATGGTAGCCGAGTGCGCCGCCTGGGCCGCCGAGCAGGGCATGACCCTCTACCAGCTGCTGCAAAAGGTTTACGAGAAATACGGCCTCTACGACGAAAAAATGGTGTACATCGTGCGCAAAGGCAAGTCCGGCGCCGAAGAAATCCAGAAGATCATGGCCGATTATCGCGCCTGCCCGCCCAAGACCATCGCCGGCAGCCCCCTCGCCAAAGTCATCGACTACAACAAGCCCGAGGAGACCGGCCTCCCCAAATCCAACGTCCTGCAGTTCTTCAACGAGGCAGGAGACGTCGTGAGCGTCCGTCCTTCCGGCACGGAGCCCAAGATCAAGTTCTACTTCGGCGCCAAGGGGAATGACGCCGAAGAGAAGATCGAAAAGCTGAAAGCGCAGTTTATCTCTTAAGATTCTCAATCATAGCCCTTGCGACGGCTTCGGAAGCACCGGAGCCGCCAAGGAGCTTGCGTATCTCGGCATAATCGGCCTGCATGCTGGCGCGATAAGCCTCGTCCTCCGTCAGGCGCGTGACCTCCTGCACGAGGTTCTGCACGGTGAAATGCTCCTGCCAGAACTCGCGGAACGCCAGCCGGTCCAGGATGAGATTGCCGAGGGAAATGTACTTCACCTTGATCAGCCGCCGCGCGATGAACGCCGTCACCGCATTGACGCGATAGCCGACGACCTGGGGCGTGCCGATGAGCGCCGCCTCCAGCGAAGCCGTTCCCGAATTGATGACGGCCGCCTTCGCATGCCGGATGGCGCCGTACGTCTCCCCGAAGACCACCTTCACAAAGTCGCGCGGGCCGATGTACTCCTCATAGTCCTTCATGCTGCGAGAGGGCGCGGCCGCCACCACGAAGACATCGTCGGGGTGCGAAGCGTGCCACTCATCGGCCAGCTGCATGAACACGGGCATCATCTGGCCGATTTCCATGCTGCGGGACCCGGCCAGAAGAGCGATCGACGGCTTGTCCGGCAGGCCGGTCCTAGCCAGGAACGCCTCCCGCGATTCACTAAGGGCAGGACTGTTCTCAATGGCATCCACCAGCGGATTTCCGGCATAGACATACTGCAGGCCGCGGTTGCTGAAGAACTCCTTCTCGAAGGGGAACACGATGAACAGCTTGTCCACCCAGGCGCGCAGCTTCTTGACGCGGCCTTCACGCGTAGCCCACACTTTCGGGGCGATATAATAATAGACGGTGAAACCCGCATTGTGGGCATACTCGGCCACCTTGAAATTGAAGCCGGGATAATCGATCAGGATCACCACGTCCGGATTCCAGGAGGCGATGTCCTCCTTGCAGCGGCTCACGCGGCGAAGAAGCGAAGGGCCTTTCTTCAGCACCTCCACGATACCCATCACGGCCCCGTCACGGTAATCCTCTACCAGGCCTTCGCCGTGGGATTCATGGGCTTGGAAAACCTCATCCATCAGGGGACCGCCCCAGAAGCGGATATTCGCCTTGGGGTCCTCTTTGTAAAGTCCTTTCATCAGATTGCTGCCGTGCAAGTCGCCGGAAGCTTCGCCTGCCACAATGTAATATTTCATGTTCACGCGTGATTTCTGCGGACAAATTTACGGAAAAATACTTACATTTGTGATAATATAGACCTGACACATGAAGCAATTGATCCTGACTACCGCCGCCCTGCTCGTTGCAGCCGGCGCTGCGGCACAGAGCGTCCGCGGAGAATGGGACGTCCATTTCCGGGGCGCCATCGTCAACGACGAGTTCGACGTCTCCAAGGGAGAACTGGCCCAGTCCGGCACCCTGGCCGCCATCAACTTCGCCCCCTATGCCGGCATCGGCTTCGGCGACGGCCACCACCTCAAAGCCGGTTTCAATATCCAGAAAGACTTCGGCACCCCCGGCGTCAAGCCCGAGACCGAGTTCGCCGCCTGGTATCAGTACGAAAAGAACGGCTTCACCCTCGCCGCCGGCATCTTCCCCTATGCCCTGGGCGGCGGCAGCTATTCCTCCCTCCTGTATTCCGACGCGGCCGATTTCTACGACATCCACTGCGACGGTTTCCTGCTGCGCTGGCAGAAAGAACGCTCCAACTACGAACTGTTCTTTGACTGGTGCGGCAAATTCGGAGAGACCCGCCGGGAAGAATTCTATGTCGTGAGCACCGGAGAAGGCTGGGTCAAGCCCTGGATGGCCCTGTGCTGGGAAGGCATCTTCCACCACTATGCCTGCAGCGAAGCCGTGGACGGCGTAGTGGACGACCACCTCATCCATCCCTTCGTCCAGTTTGAATTCTCCTCCATGCTGCCCCTGCAGCGCCTGGAGTTCTCCGTAGGCGCCGTCGCCGGGTATCAGAAAGACCGCAAGGCCGATATCCTCAAGACCCCCCTCGGCGTCGATGCCGTCTTCGAAATCCGCAAATGGAACTTCGGCGTCAGGAACCAGTTCTACTACGGCGCCAGCCAGATGCCCTTCTACGAGAGCCAAGTATACTTCCGCGCCCCCTGGTGGCGCATCCGCCGGGACGGTAACAACGGCATCTACGACGGCCTGGACGTTTACTGGCAGAAATCCCTGAACGACTACGTGGACCTGGGCATCCACGCCCGCTTCCACTTCGACTACAAAGGCTTCCTCGGTTCCCAGCAGCTGTTCACCTGCTCCGTCAACCTGGACCGAATATCTTTCAAAAAGAAATAAAAGAAAGCGCCCCGGAAAACCGGGGCGCTTTTCGTATTATATCGTCAGACTGTCAAAAATAAACGGCAGCAGGTCGTCCACACAGCCGAACTTGCGGATGCGCTTGGATCCTACCAGAATAATCTTCAGCGGACGTTTGTGTTTTTTCTGATACTCGGCCATCACCTGGCGGCAGGCGCCGCAAGGCGAAGCCGGGCTTTCGCACAGCACGCCGTGGTCCGATCCGGCGATGGCCAGCGTGTCAAAAGCCACATCCGGGTAATTGGCCCCGGCCCAGAACATGGCGCTGCGCTCGGCGCACAGGCCCGAGGGGTACGCGATGTTCTCCTGGTTAGCCCCCTTCACGATGAGACCGTTCACCAGGCGCAGGGCAGCACCCACCTGAAAATCAGAATAAGGGGAATAGGAACCTTTCTGCGCCTCCAGGGCGGTCTTGACAAGCTCCTGGTCTTCCGGGAGCATCTCCGACGGGGAGGCGAACTCCTCGTAGTTTATCGTAAACTTTACTTCACTCATAATCGTATCAAATCTAATCGCCCAACGTGGCGACCATCACTGCTTTAATTGTGTGGAGACGGTTTTCGGCCTCGTCGAAGACAATGCTGGCGGGACTCTCGAAAACTTCCTCCGTAACCTCTACACCATCCATGCCAAACTTCTGAAAAACGTCCTCCCCGACCTTCGTTTCCCGATTATGGTAGGCCGGCAAGCAGTGCATGAACTTGCAGGCAGGGTTACCGGTAGCTGCCATCAGGGCGCTGTTCACCTGGTAAGGCTTCAACAGCTGAATCCGTTCTGCCCAAACTTCCGCGGGCTCGCCCATGGACACCCACACGTCCGTATATACGAAATCGCAGCCCTTGACGCCGGCCGCAACGTCATCCGTAATCGTAATCCGCGCGCCGGTCTCCGCAGCAATCTTCCGGCATTCCTCCACAAGCGCAGGCGCAGGCTGCAACGGAACAGGCGCCACAATCCGCACATCCATCCCCATCTTCGCACCGCCCACCAGCAGCGAATTCCCCATATTGTACCGGGCATCTCCCAGATACGCGAAGGAAATCTCCCGCAGCGGCTTGTCGGAATGTTCCCGCATCGTCAGGAAATCGGCCAGGATCTGTGTCGGGTGGAACTCATTGGTGAGGCCGTTCCAGACGGGGACGCCGGCGTACTTAGCCAGCTCCTCCACCGTCGCCTGCGCGAAGCCGCGATACTCGATGCCGTCGTAGATGCGCCCCAGCACGCGCGCCGTGTCCTTCATGCTCTCCTTGATGCCGATCTGCGACCCCGTCGGGCCGAGATACGTCACGTGGGCGCCCTGGTCATGCGCGGCCGTCTCGAACGCACAACGGGTGCGCGTAGAAGTCTTTTCGAAAATGAGGGCGATGTTCTTGCCCTTCAGGCGCGGCTGCTCGGTGCCGGCATACTTGGCCTTCTTGAGCTCGGCTGCAAGGTCCAGCAGATACTGGATCTCCTTCGGGGTAAAGTCTAACAGTTTCAGAAAACTGCGGTTTCTTAGATTGAGTGCCATGGTCAGTGTATGATTCTAGTGCCGCAGGAGGGGTTTCCCAGCGCTCCCGCTTCTGTGATTATGCAAGTTTCTCCGCCGTGCTCCAGGAAATAGATGGCCGCGCGGATCTTCGGCGCCATGGAGCCCTCGGCAAAATGCCCCGCCTCCAGGTAGGCCTGCGCCTGAGCCACCGTGAGCTCGTCCAGGGCCTTCTCCCCCGGCTGGCGGAAGTTGATATAGACCTTGGGCACGTCCGTGAGGATGTAGAACTCCGTCGCGCCGGTCTTCTCGGCACATAGGGCCGATACCATATCCTTGTCGATCACCGCCTCGACGCCCTTGAGGACGTCGTGCTCCCGCACCACGGGGATGCCCCCGCCGCCGGCCGTGACCACGATGTAGCCCTCGTGCGCCAATCGGCCCACCAGGTCGATGTTGGCGATGTTCACCGGCGCGGGCGAAGGGACCACCTTGCGCCAGCCGCGCCCCTTCGGGTCCTTCTTGTACAGCGAGCCGTCCGGCTGCGGGACGCGATAGAACGGGCCGACGGGCTTCGTCGGGTTGCGGAACATGGGATCTTCGCGGCGGACCTCCACGCGCGTGACCAGCGAGACCACCTTCCGCTCGATGCCGAGGGAAACCAGCGTGCGGTCCATGCCGCTTTCAATCAAATAGGCGATGGAGCCCTGCGTCTCTGCGCCGCAGAAGTCCAGCGGCTGGGCGGGCAGGCCATGGATCTGCGCACCGGCCTGGTGCCGCAGCAGTCCGTTACCCACCTGGGGGCCGTTGCCGTGGACGATGATCATCCCGTAATCCTGCTCCAGCAGCGGAGCCAGGTTCCGGCAGGTGGCTTCCACATTGGCCAGCTGCTCCCCGAACGCCCCGCGTTGACCGGAGCGAAGGAGGGCGTTACCGCCAAAGGCGACCACTGCCAGTTTGGTTATCATAGATTAGTCTCTTCTGAGCGGAAGGGTCGAGCAGCGCAGCAGGCCGCCCATCTTGGAGATCTCCCGGTAGGGCACGGTTTCCACCGTCATGCCCCACTTCTCTCTCAGGTGCTTGTTCAGGCGCGTGAAATGTTCCTCCGTCACCACCACGTCCGGCGAGATGGAGAACACGTTGGAGTTCATGGCGTACATTTCCTCCGTGGTAATCTCGAAGACATTTTCCTGGCCGAAGATCTCGATGAGATGGTCGGCGTCGCGGGGGTTCATGAAGCCCCGCTTGTAAATGATGGCCTTGTCGCGGCCCACCGGCATGAAGGTGCAGTCCAGGTGCAGGATGCCCTGGTAAGGGTCCGTGTCGCTCTTGAGGAGGTTCAGCGGGACGATGGTCTTGTGGGGGAAGATCATGCGCAGGTAATCCAGGGCCAGCCGGTTGGTGCGGGCGGTCTTCACCTGGCGGTAGTCCGGGAAATCGTACTGCCCCAGGAAGATGTAGTCCCCGTAGAGGACGACGTCTCCTCCTTCCACGTGGACGGCCTCCGGCAGGTTGTAGATCTGCTTGTAATGGATTTGCCGATAGATGTCCTCGTACGCGTCAATCTCTTCCTGACGGTCGGGGATGATGTTGGAGACGATGATCTTGTCGTCGATGACAAAGCCCACGTCCCGGGAAAAGACCTGGTTACAGTTATTGACCGGCGAAGGCCGATATACATCCACGTCGTACTTCTTGAGAATGGCCAGAAATGCGTTCATCTCCTTTACCATGTCCTCCTCCACGGGGTAAACGCCGTGCAGGACGCTTTCATAGGATTTGCTGTCGAACGTCTGGTCCAGCGAGGGAGTGGGACCCGGGGACGTAGGAAGACCCAGGACCACGGCCCGTAGCCGCGCTGTTTCGGATTGTACGTGAAGATTCATATAGTATCTGTTTCGGTCTCGTAAAGATAGGAAATCTAAATGAAAGCTACAACCCCTTCAGGAGCTCCGGTTCGTCGGTCGTGACCATGTCCACGCCGAGGCCGTGCAGGCGGCGGGCGTCTTCCAACGTATTGACGGTCCAGGTATTAACCGTCATGCCCAGCGCATGGGCCTCTGTGATGGTGGCGGGACGCCGGTCGTACTGCGAATAGTGCGCGTCGATGCCCCTGATGCCGAAGGCGTGCAGCGCCTCCACGGAATGGTCGCTGTCCAGATACTGGACCCGGTTGCTCTCCTCGGCGAAGAGTTTGCACGCTTCCAGGCTGAAGGAAATGCAGCTGGTCCGGGCGGCCACGCCGTAGGCATAAACGCAGTCCATCACTTTCCGGAAGGCATCATGGTTGTAGTCCGTGTCTCCGTTGGACTTGAGCTCCAGCACCAGGTGCAGCTGCGGGTAATCCTGGGCGGCTTTCAGGTAGTCGCCCAGCGTGGGGATCGGCTCGCCGTTGCAGAGGGTGTACCGGCGCAGGTCCGCCAGGGCGGCATGGTCGATGGCGATGCCGTGGAAGGTCGAGTCATGGTTCACGACCAGCTCTCCATCGGCCGTCATCCAGACGTCGAACTCGGTGCCGTAGATGCCCAGCTCGCCGGCTGCGCGAAGGGCGGCGATGGAGTTCTGCGCGGCGCCATCGGCCTTCCAATAGCCGCGATGGGCGATGATTTTCAGGGGTTCGGTAGGCGTCTCACAAGCGAGGAGGACGCTCAGCAGGAAGAGGGTTGCTTTCAGAAGTGTTTTCATATGTGGGTTGTTTAGGTGTTTCAGGGGCTTGCCGATAGGACCTCGGGGAGACGCCGGTGTGGTCCTTGAAGAACTTGCCGAAGGTGGACAGGTTGGTAAATCCGTAGTCCATGGCGATCTCCTTGATGGAACGGTCGGAGAAGCGCAGCTCGTGGGAGATGGCGTCCAGCGTGTATTCGTGGAGCCACGCGAGGGCGGTCTTTCCGCTCGCCTGCTTGACGGCGGTGGAGAGATACTTCGGGGTGATGCACAGCTGGCGGGCATAATCGGCCACACTGCCTCGCTTGCCTTCTGCGACGGCGATCATTTCCAGGAAGCGGCGGAAGATGAGGTCCCGCTGCTGGAACTGGGAGCTTCGGCCATATTTCATGTTGCGCTCGATGATGATGCACACCTCGTAGAAGGCGGCGGTCATCAGGGATTGCATGACTTCCTTGTAGTAGTAGTCCCGCGAGCCGTTGAGCTTTTCCACGAAGAGGTGGAAGACGTGGCTGGCGATGGACATTTCGGCCTCGTTCAGGTGGAAGACGGGGTGCTCCATGGCGTACATCATCACGGACCAGAGGCGGCCGCCGGAGGTGCCGACGGTTTTCTGGAACTTGGTGTAGGACATGCCGAAGAGGAGCCCGTGGAAGTTTTTCGAGCGGAAGAAGCCGTCCATCGTGGCGCGCGGCGGGCAGATGAGAATGTCGCTGGGGCCGATTTCGATGGGCCTTCCGCAGAAGTTCAGGCGCAGGTAGCCGGACACGACGATCATGGAGAGGATCATTCCCTCGCCTTTTCTCTCGGCGTGCTGGAAGGCGTCCAGGCTGTCCATGACAACCATGTCGCCGTCTGCGTAATGTACCTGTGTCTGCTTCATTTTTCACAAAAGTAGAAAAAATAACACAAATACTATACAATATTTCCTAATAATTTGCATGTAGAGGAAAAATGACCCTACTTTGCAGCCCGATTAACCTTAGGAAGAAATGGAATTCAAGTCTGTCAACCTCTTGTTGCAGGACAGCTTTCGCCGGAACTGGGATAAGCCTGCCCTGTCTAATTATCAAGGGATTACGTTAAAATACTGTGACGTCGCAAGACGTATCGAGAAACTGCATATCGCCTTCGAACAGTGCGGTTTGCATCAAGGAGACAAAGTGGCCATCTGCTCCAGGAACCAGGCGAACTGGGGAGTGAGTTTCCTGGCTGCGATAACCTACGGAGCGGTCCCCGTTCCCATCTTGCACGAGTTCAAGCCCGGCAACATCCACCACCTGATAAACCATTCCGAAGCACGTGTACTATTCGTGGATGAGGTCGTGTGGGAAGGACTCGTCATCGAGGAAATGCCTACTCTGCAGGTTGTGGTCCACATCAATACCTTGAAATTCTTGTATGCCGAGTCGCAGGAGCTGTGGCACGTGCGGGAGCACCTCAACGAGAGTTTCGGGCATAAGTTTCCGTGTGAGCTTACGCCGGAAGATTTGCACTATTACGTTGACAGCCCCGACGAGCTGGCGGTGATCAACTACACCTCCGGCACGTCCGGCTTCTCGAAGGGCGTGATGATCTCCTACCGGGCCATCTGGTCCAACATGGAGTTCGGCTTCCAGCGGTTCCCGGAGCTCAAGGCCGGGGATTCGGTGGTGTCCATGCTGCCGCTGGCGCACATGCTGGGGCTCATGTTCGACTTCCTGATGGAGATGGTCCTGGGTATGCACGTGCACTTCCTGAGCCGTACGCCCAGCCCGAAGATCATCATGGAGGCGATGGCGGTGGTGAAGCCGCGGATCATCGTGGCGGTCCCGCTGATTATTGAGAAGATTTACCGGTCTAAACTTAAGCCTATTATCGATAAGAAGCAGTTCTTCTTCCGGCTTCCCTTCGTGGACCATATCCTGAAGCGGATGATTTGCCGGGAGCTGGTGGCCACTTTTGGCGGCGAGTTCCTGGAGATCGTGGTCGGTGGAGCTGCGATCAACCCGGAGGTGGAGAAGTTCTTCCGCAGCCTGGACTTCCCCTTCACCGTGGGTTACGGCATGACGGAATGCGCGCCGCTCATTTCGCATGCACGGTATGGATCGGCCCGCCTGCTTTCCTGTGGCGTGGCGGTGCCTAATATGAAGATTCGGATTTCGTCGGAGGACCCTATGCGCGTCCCCGGCGAGGTGCAGGTCAGCGGCGCTAATGTGTTTATGGGTTACTATAAGAACGAGACGGCAACCCGCGAGGCGTTCACCGAGGACGGCTGGCTGCGCACGGGCGACATGGGCGTAATGGATGCCGATGGCTTCCTCTACCTCCGCGGCCGCTCCAAATGCATGATCCTGGGCCCTTCCGGGCAGAACATCTACCCGGAAGAGCTCGAGGGCGTGCTGAACAATCTGAATTACGTGGTGGATTCGTTGGTGATTGAGGACTCCGGTGCTTTGGTCGCCCTGATTTATCCGGACTACCCCAAAGCGAGCCAGGACGGCATGGACGGCGCCCAATTGGAGGCTCATTTATGCTCCCTGCTCCCCCACGTCAACAAAGAACTCCCCTCCTACGCACACATTAAGAAGTTCGAGTTCATGCCCGAGGACTTCGAGCGCACGCCCAAACGCAGCATCAAGCGGTATATCTATCAGCGGAAATAAGTTGTATCTTTGCAGTGATATGACGCACACTGCAAATTACAACCGGACCCAATACGCCTGCTACCTTGGATTTGTCACGCAGGCTATCGTAGCCAATTTCACGCCGCTGCTGTTCCTGGCGTTCCACCGCGAGTATGATATCCCGGTAGGGACACTCGCCCTGATACCGGCTGTTTTCTATATCGTGCAACTGGTCACGGATTTTCTCTGTGCCAAGTTCAAGGACCTGGATTATCGGCGCAGTATTATCGTCTCGGAGATTACGGCGGCGGCAGGGCTGGCGGGGCTGGCTTTTGTGCCGCAGCTGTTTTCCCATCCGCTGATTGGCATCCTGCTGTGCGTTTCCGTCTATGCGGTGGGAAGCGGTCTCATCGAGGTGCTCTGCAGCCCCATCATCGAGGCCTGCCCGTTCCCGAACAAGGAAGGAATGATGAGCCTGCTCCACTCCTTCTACTGCTGGGGGGCGGTGGGTGTCATCCTGGGTTCCACGCTGTTCTTTTCCCTTTTCGGGCTGGATAACTGGCGGGTTCTCACCTGTCTGTGGGCACTTATTCCGCTTTACAATATTTTCAATTTTGCCACCTGTCCCATAGAGCCTATCGTTCCGGATACGGAAGGGATGAGCATGGGGAGCCTGCTCCGCAGCCGCCGCTTCTGGGTTTTTCTGGGCCTGATGGTGGCGGCGGGGGCGTCGGAGAGCACGATGGCGCAGTGGACATCGGCCTTTGCAGAGGCATCGTTGGGCGTTGACAAGGCTGTGGGAGACCTTGCCGGGCCTTGCGGCTTTGCTTTCTGCATGGGACTGGGACGGCTGTGGTATGGGAAGAAAGGGCAGAATCTGGATCTGTCTGCCTATATGACCTGGGCCGGGATTCTCTGCTTCGGAGCCTATCTGCTGGCGTCGCTGGCGTCCAACCCGGTGGCCAGTTTCGCGGGCTGCATGATCAGCGGGCTGGCTGTGGGGATCATGTGGCCGGGGGCGATCAGTCTTACGTCGGCCCGGATCCCCGGGGCCGGCACGGCCCTCTTTGCGCTGCTGGCCCTGGCTGGGGACCTGGGCGGCACCCTGGGACCTTCGCTGGTGGGCGTTGTGGGGTCTTTGCGGGAGGGCGTTCTCACTGCGGCCATCTTCCCTGCCCTGCTGGTTGTCTGCCTGCTATTGATCAGACGGTCATCTTATACACGTTCGTAGTCTTGGGCTGGAAGCCGAGGGACTGGTAGAGGGCGTTCGCGGCCACACGCGAGGGCCTCGAGGTGAGGTACAGGTCCGTTCCGGGAAGGTTCTGGCGGGCGAAGTCCACCACGTGCGCTACTAGCTGCCGGCCCAGATGTCGGCCTCGGTAGGCGGAGAGCACCACCACGTCTTCGAGGTGGGCTTTCGGGCCGGTCGGGCTCAGGCACACGCACAGCGACGCGCATCCCACGATGCGGCTGCCGTCCATCAGCGCAAAGAAGTGCGTGCCGGGCGACTCCACTGCCTGACGGATTCCTTCGGCGGTGACGGGGATATCGGCATTGAGTTCCTTCATCAGTTGTAGGGCGTCTGCCGCCTGCGCTTCGGTCAGGGTTTGAAGTTCGGTGATTTCCATTTTTATTGATCTCCTTTTAGCACCACCGTCACGGAGAGGCTTAGTTTACCGGCCCGCACTGTGTAGGTGCCCACACCGAGGGTGAAGACCGCATGGTTGCCGTCCGTCACCGACGGGACATAGGGCTCCACGGTAATGGCGCTGGGCTCATAAAGCCCCTTCGAGTTTTTGTAGGTCGCAATCAGTTTCGCACAGGACGTTTCGCTCTCCACCGTCAAATACTTACTGTTAATTTCTAACGTCCCTTCTTCATCAACAACCTCCAATGAGCTTCCAAACGCCCCCGGCGCATCCTTGGAACAAGCCCCCACCAGCACACACGCCGCCACTAGCAAAACAAATATTCTTTTCATCTTTCTAAAATAGTTTTCTCACAAAGATACAAAAAGAATGGCTCACCGGGATTTTTCCGTGTGAACAAACTGTAAGCAGTTGAGCCCTGAATGCCTTGATTTTGGTGTTCAGGGCTTCTGCTTGTGCGTTGGTTGATCGGTATAAATAGAAGTCAGTACTGTCCGTTTTTCTTTTATACGTCCCCGGTCAAATGTAATTGTGTCGCAGGTCAGGGCGAGTAGCGTCCCCGGTCCGCAAAAATCGCCTGACCCGCGACGTTAGAATGCACCAGAGGCCGATTCGCGTCCCCGTTCAGCCCAAAAACGCAGACCTGCGGCGGTAATCACCTTCACCTGCGACACAAAACCACCTGACCCCACTTTCTGTCCTTTAGCCCCCTTCTTGTACCCGTCTAAAGCACGTTTTCGGCCGTACAACCACATTTTTGTGCTTT
>JAEEGK010015457.1_pt1 | contig 16919 bp, 17 predicted proteins | sample 8958771 | NCBI WGS metagenome assembly JAEEGK01 (sample SAMN16246547, study PRJNA631951) | gut metagenome | biome: gut microbiome; feature: rumen; material: SC-attached | host: Bos | place: Iran: Karaj | collected 2018-10 | reverse complement strand
ATTGCGATAAGTGGTGGTGCGAGAGCTGGGATTTGAACCCAGGAACCGCTAGGGACAGGATCCTAAGTCCTGCGCCGTTGGCCAAGCTTGACTACCCTCGCCTGACCGAGACTATGCGGAATCCGTATTTATTAGTGATTCAGAATTGAATCCTTTTATTAAGGGTAAGTCGGATACCGCCATCGGTAATACAAATGGCCGATCTACTGACAGACAGCGGTAAGGCCTTGTTGCTGGGCAACGAGGCCATCACGAGGGGACTCATAGAGTCCGGAGTGAGATTCGCATCGACATATCCCGGAACACCTTCATCCGAGGTCGGGAACATTCTTGAGAAGATTTCCGAACAGGCGGGGATATACTTCGAGTTCTCCATCAACGAGAAGGTCGCCATGGAGGTATCGGCGGCTGCCGCTGTTGCAGGCATAAGATCGTTCGTGTTCATGAAGCACGTCGGACTCAACGCCGCCGCCGACCCTATGATGACCCTGCCCTACTCCGGAGTGAGGGGCGGTATGGTCATCATGACCGCCGACGACCCCAGCGCGCACAGCTCCCAGAACGAGCAGGACAACAGGTACTACGCCCCGCTCTCGCTGATGCCCATGGTGGAGCCGTCCACGCCCGCAGAGGCGAAGGAGATGGTCGCCGCGGCGTACGAGATATCCGAGGCGCTGTCGATGCCCGTGCTGTTCAGGACGACCACCAGGGTCAACCACGCACGCGGTATCGTGTCGTTCCACGGATGCAAGGACACGCCCGCCAAGGGACACTTCGACAAGGATGACGCCAGATTCGTCTGCGTTCCGGCCAACGCAAGGAAGAACAGGCTCGTCCTCCTCGAGAAGAACGCAAAAGCCAAGGAGATGTCCGAGGCCTCGCCGCTCAACTTCGTGACCGGAAAGGCGGATTCGGACATCGGAATAATCACATCGGGTGTCGGATACACCTACGTCAAGGAGTTCACCGAGGATGCGGCCATCCTCAAGCTCGGATTCACCTATCCGCTCCCGGAGAAGAAGATACTGGAATTCCTCAAGGGAAAGAAGAGGATCATCGTCGTGGAGGAGCTGGAGCCCTTCCTGGAGGACAACCTCTATTCCATCATGGGAAAGAACAACGTGTACGTCCCCGTCATCGGAAAGAGGGACGGGACGCTGCCCCGCCAGTGGGAGTTCTCTCCTGATACCATAACAAAACTCAAGGACTTCGTGAAGGTCAAGGCTTTCCCCGCACCGCTCCCCGCGGTCGACGTCCAGCTGCCCGCAAGGCCCCCGACGCTCTGCGCCGGATGCCCCCACAGGGGAACATTCGCGGCGATGAAGAAAGCGGCAGGCAACAAGAACGTGGTGTACGCATCGGATATCGGATGCTACACGCTGGGGTCCATGCCCCCGTTCAGGATGGCGGACTTCGTCCTCTGTATGGGAGGTGGAGCAGGCGTAGCCGGAGGATTCGACGCATCCACCGACCAGAAGCCTGTTGCCTTCCTCGGAGACTCGACGTTCTTCCACTCGGGTATCCCGCCGCTTATCTCTGCTAAATTCAACAACCACAAGATCACAATGGTCATCCTGGACAACAGGATCACCGCAATGACCGGCCAGCAGCCCAACCCCGGAACGGGAAGGGACTTCGGCGGAATCAAGACCGAATCCGTGGACATCGAAGGAATCGTAAAAGGTATCGGAGTGGACTTCTGCAAGGTCGTCGACCCGTTCAACGTCACCGAGACCGCCAAGGTCATGAAGGAGGCGCTGGATGTGGACGGCGTATCCGTCATCATCTCCAGGGCACCCTGTCAGATCGATGCCAAGAAGAGGAAGCTGGCCCCCAAGCCGCCCATGCAGGTCGACAGGGACAAGTGCATCAAGTGCTACACCTGCGTGAAGACCGTCGCATGCCCCGCTCTGATCAAGAAGGCGGACGGATACATCGAGACCGATCTCGCGCAGTGCGCCGGATGCGGAATGTGCGCATCCGTGTGTCCCAAGGACGCCATCGGGGAGGTGAAGCAATGAAGTATTCCATCCAGATAGTCGGAGTCGGAGGACAGGGTGTCCTCCTCGCCTCGATGGTCCTCGGGAACGCGGCCATGGAGGCCGGTTACGACGTCGCCATGAGCGAGGTCCACGGAATGGCCCAGAGGGGCGGAAGCGTCCTCTGCACGCTGCGCTTCGGAGACGGCGTCATCAGCCCGCTGGAGAGCGTCGGAGGAGCGGATCTCCTCATGGGATTCGAGCCCGCGGAGACCTGCAGGAACATCGGACTGTGCAACAAGGATTCCCAGGTCGTCATGAACCTCGACCCCGTTCTCCCCTCGATGGTGGCGGCGGGATTCGAGACCTATCCGGAGATCGACGATCTTGTCAAGTCGCTGAAGAAGGTCACGTCCAACATCAGCACCATCGGAGCCACCGAACTCGCCGTCAAGGCGGGTAAGGCGGTGGCGGCCAACGCCGTCATGATCGGTGCCGTCGCCGCGGTAAAGGGATTCCCGCTGTCCAAGGATCTGCTCAGAAAGACCCTGGCGGACAACGTCCCCCTGAAGTTCCTGGACCTGAACCTCAAGGCGTTCGATCTCGGTTACGAGACGATGTCCAAGGACTGAAAGGGCTTCGAGAAACCATTTACAATATCCTTTTCCTCATTGGAGGTGCGGGGGTCGCCCCCCGCAGGAGAGAACTAATCTTCATTCTTTAGCGGTCTTGGGGCGGATGTGGACACTGTCGATCAGGTCCGCCGTGGAACCGCTGCCGAGTCCGTTGGTGAGGACCTCGGCCGTGATGGCATCGAATTCGGATTCGAAGCATTCCTTGATGAGCGCGGCCTTCCTCTCGATGAACGACGCGATGGACGCGTTCACGGTCTCGAAAGCCTTCCTCATCGTTGCGTCGGGCATCCTCTGGAGCAGCAGGTCGTTGGACACCACGAGGGTGTTGTGGCATACCTGCCTGATCTTGGCGATGCCCTCCTTTGCCGCCTTCGTCCTTCCGCTCTCGAACGAGAACGGCTCGATGGCGATAACGAACGTCATGATACCCATGCTGAGCGCCTTCTCAGCGATGACGGGCGTCGCACCTGTCCCGGTACCTCCGCCCATACCGGCGATGATGAACACTGCATCGTATCCCAGCATCGCCTTCTCGATGTCGTCGATGTGTGCCTTCGCGCAATCCCTTCCGAGACCCACATCGCCCTTGGCGCCTTCGCCGTTGGTGACGGATTTGCAGATGTAGAGCTTCTTGTCGGCCATCGTCCTGTGCATGGCATCCTTGTCGCAGTTGATCGCGATGGTGTCCGCCGCAGGCAGGACCTTGTAGATCCTGTCGATGACCTCGCATCCGGCTCCGCCCACGCCTATGGCAGCGTAACGCGGTGCAAGTTCGATGTCCTTCATCTGCTTCCTCCTTCCGTTTTTTGTTAAATGATTTGTGTACCGTGCCCCGGAGGGCACGGTCCCATCCCTTTTTCTTCTTTATCTGCTCCCGGGTTCGGCTCTCTGTGCCGCAGCATCGATCGCCTTGTCCGACTTTTCACGCAGACCGCTCATCTTGTCTCTGAGGACCGTCCTGATGTAATCGCTTGCATCGGCGTAGTATTCCTCATCGACGGCCGCGTCGATCGCCGCAGCCAGTTTTCCCGGCAGCTCGACCGTCACGACGACGTTCCCGGCCTTGGATGCAACCGCGGGCGTCCCAGCATCCCTATTGAGACGTTCCCTGATGCAGTTCTTCACGAACAGAGAGCGGCTTCCCTCTTCAGGATGCGCTGCCAGATAGGCATCGATCCTCTCGAGTTCGTCCCCTTCGATCCTCAGTGAGATCTTCTCGTCGTTCATTTCCTTAGCCTCTGTACCCTCCGCCATCCCTAACTTCGGATACATTACTCAAGATGAACTGCTAGTATTTAAACTGTACTACAAAGTCTCCCTAAGTATGACACCGTGTCCGACCGCCTTTCAAGTGCGGTATCGCGGTGCCGTTCCTCAGGTTGATATCAGATAGCACCCAACTTATAAAATATAAAAGGTGATTGGGGCAGACAACACACTCGCAGGCAATGGTAAAAATGTCCGGATATGGAGATATCGAAAGGAAATGGCAGCAGAAGTGGAGCGAAGCCAAGCTCAACGAGGCCAACCGTGATGACAGACCGAAATTCATGCTCATATTCGCATACCCCGGAGTGACCGGATACCTCCATGTCGGACACATGAGGGGATTCAGTTATGTCGATGCAATCGGCAGGTACAAGCGCATGACCGGTTACAACGTCATGTTCCCCGTCGGCGCCCACGCCACCGGTAACGGATCCATATCCCTGGCCAACAAGATCAGGAAGGAGCTCCCCGAGTGGAAGAAGGACAAGACGAAGGACGACGGTACCATCGGATACCTCCTCAGGAACGGCTGCCCGGAGGAGAAGCTCGAGTCGCTGACCGAGCCGATGAACGTGGTCAACTTCTTCTGCGATGTGTACGTCAACGAGTACTGGAAGAGGTTCGGATTCCTCGCCGACTGGCGCAGATTCACCTGTACCCTGTACCCGGATTACTCCAAGTTCATCCAGTGGCAGTTCCGCAAGCTCAAGGACGCGGACATGCTCACCCAGAAACCCTACTTCGCGCCCGCCTGTCCCAACTGCGGACCCGTCGCCGTCGATGCGTCGGAGACCGACATCTCCAAGGGCGGTAACGCGGAGAACCAGGAATATACACTTCTCAAGTTCAGGCACGGCGACGAGTTCCTCGTCGCGGCGACACTCAGGCCGGAGACATTGTACGGACAGGTCTGCTTCTGGGTCAACCCGGACGTGGAATACGTCAGGATCAAGGTCGGAAAGGAGACATGGATCGTGTCCCCCGAGGCCGCGAAGAAGCTCGCGTTCCAGAAGGACGGCATCGAGGAGATCGGAAAGATCTCCGGAAAGGACATGATCGGATGGATGTGCACCGCGCCCATGATCCACAGGGACCTGCCCGTCTTCCCCGCGAAGTTCTGCGACCCCGACGTCGGTACCGGACTCGTCACGTCCGTCCCGTCGGACGCTCCCGACGACTGGATCTCCCTCGAAGCGGTGAAGAAGGACCCGTCCCTCGTCAAGGAGTACGGCATCCCGCAGGAGGTCATCGACAATGCAGTACCGATATCCATCATCTCGATGGAGGGATACGGCGACTTCCCCGCCAAGGACGCCATCGACAGGCTCGGCATCACGCAGCCCGGAGATCCGCTCCTGGTCGAGGCCAAGAAGCAGGTCTACAAGGACGGTTACCACCTCGGAAAGATGAAGGACAACTGCGGACCCTACGCCGGAATGCCCGTCGACAGGGCCAAGGACGCCATGAAGGACGCCCTCCTGAAGGCAGGCGAAGCCGATGTGTTCCACGATCTGACGGAGGAGGTGGTCTGCAGGTGCGGACAGCGCGTCTACATCAGGAAGATCGACGACCAGTGGTTCATCAACTACGCGAACCAGAAGGTCACCGACATGACCAAGGAGCACTGCAAGACCATGGACATCCAGCCCGTGGAGTACTACAACAACGTTCACGGCGTCCTCGACTGGTTCAGGGAGAGGGCGTGCGTCCGTCTCGGTAACTGGCTCGGTACCAAGTTCCCCTACGACGACAAGTGGACCATCGAGGCCATCTCCGACTCCACGCTGTACCCCATCTACTATCTCATTTCCAAATACACCAACGGCGGAGAGATCAAGGCCGAACAGCTGAAGGACTCCTTCTTCGACTACGCGTTCCTCGGAAAGGGGGACGCGGCATCCGTCTCCGCGGACACCGGTATCCCGAAGGACCTGGTGGAGCAGATCCGCAAGGACGTCCTCTACTGGTACCCGCTGGACCTCAACCTCGGAGGAAAGGAGCACATGACCGTGCACTTCCCCGCGTTCCTGATGAACCACGTGGCCATCCTGCCCAAGGAGCTGTGGCCCCGCGGAATCATGGTCAACTGGTACATCACCGGTAAGAAGAACGCCGCCACCGGAAAGGGTGACAAGATCTCCAAGTCCAAGGGAGGCGCACAGCCGATCCCGGGAGCTGCCGAGAAGTTCGGAGTCGACGGACTCAGGTTCTACTACGCCCATATCGCATCGCCCTTCGCGGACGTCGAGTGGGTCGAGGAGACCGTCTACTCGTACAGGCAGAAGCTGGACAGGATCATCTCCTTCGTCGGCGAGCTCAACGAGATGGCCGAGGACGGACCCGAGGGCGAGATCGACAGGTGGATCATCTCGAGGATCAACGGTCACGTGAAGGTGATCAGGGACGCCATGGACAAGCTGGACCTCAGGCAGCTGGCCACCACCACGTACTTCGACATGGTCAACGATATCAGGTGGTACGTCAGGAGGGGCGGAAAGAACAAGGCGACCATCAGAAGGATCCTGAGGACCTGGATCAACGCCATGATGCCCGTCACGCCGCACACCGCCGAGGAACTCTGGGCACAGTCCGGGTTCGACGGAATGGTCTCCGAGGCGCAGTTCCCCGAGTACGACGGGTCGCTGTTCTCCGCGGATGCGGAGTACGGCGAGAACCTGGTCAGGGACGTCATCGCGGATTCCGCGCAGATCATCAAGGTCACCGGCATCCAGCCCAAGAGGGTGGTCATCTACACCGCCTCGGCATGGAAGAGGAAGGTCATGGACAACGCCGTCGCCCTCCTGAAGGAAGGCAAGCTGGACATCCCCGGACTCACCAAGAGGTGCATGGCCGACGAGGAGCTCAGGAAGAACGGCAAGGCAGTATCCGATCTTGCGAAGAAGATCGCCGCGGACTACATGCGCTCGACCGTCGACAAGGCCGAACCCGTCGCCTGCACCGATGAGACCGCGCTGCTCTCGTCCGCTTCGGGCTTCATGTCCGACGAGATCGGATTCGGCATCGAGGTGTTCAACGCCGATGCCGAGGGAATCTACGACCCCAAGGGCAAGTCCAAGGTCGCGATCCCCGGACGTCCAGCAATCTACATCGAGTGAGGCTAGGCCTCACTCGCAAACTCCTTTTCGCAACGTTTTTTCACCCCCTATAAAAGGCGGATATTGATGGATGGATTATACATCCAATAAGGATTTATATCCACTTTCTGCATGTCCCCGTTGCGTGATTTCAGGGGTCGGAAAGGCACGCTTCAGACCTAACAAAATTACGTTACAAGTGTTAATTCGGCAGTGGTTTATACCATTCTGAATATCACTAGTCAATCCATAGGTGAACCGAATGAAGATCGAGAATTGGTTGGGAGAGGACAACCAGATTGGTATAGACATCTGGAACAAGAAGTACTGCTACGAGAACGAGACCTTCGACGCATGGCTGGACAGGGTCTCCGCAGGGAACGAGGACATCAGGGAGATGATGATCCAGAAGAAGTTCCTGTTCGGAGGGAGGATCCTCGCCAACCGCGGTCTCAACAACAAGGGAATCAAGGTAACCCTGTCCAACTGTTACGTCGTGGAGCCCCCAGAGGACAACATCGAATCGATCTTCGAGTGCGCCAAGAAGCTCGCGAGGACCTCGAGCTACGGCGGAGGAGTCGGAATCGACCTCTCCAAGCTCTCGCCCCGCGGAGCGAGGATCAACAACACCGCATCGGTCACCTCCGGAGCGGTCTCGTTCACCGACCTTTACTCGATGGTCACCGGACTCATCGGTCAGCACGGAAGGAGGGGAGCGCTCATGCTCTCGATTTCGTGCGAGCACCCCGACCTCGAGGAGTTCATGGCCGTCAAGACCGACCTCGAGAGGGTCACCAAGGCCAACATGTCCATCAGGGTCACCGACAAGTTCATGGAGACCGTCCAGAACAAGGGCGTGTTCCCCCAGACGTTCACCCGTCCCGAGACCGGCGAGGAGATCAGGAAGAACCTCGACGCCTATGGATTCTTCAAGAAACTGTGCTACACCAACTGGGACTTCGGAGAGCCCGGATGCCTCTTCTGGGACAGGATCAGCAGCTGGAACCTCCTCTCGGAGTTCCCCGACTTCTCCTACGCCGGTACCAACCCCTGCGCCGAGGAGCCCCTCCCCGCCGGAGGAAGCTGCCTGCTGGGTTCCATGAACCTCTCCGCCTTCGTCAAGGACAAGCAGTTCGACGAGGAGTCCTTCAAGCAGGCCGTCCGCATCTGCATCCGCGGACTCAACGACGTGCTGGACGAGGGACTCCCGCTGCACCCGCTGCAGGAGCAGAGGGACTCGGTCACCAAGTGGAGGCAGATCGGCCTCGGTATCATGGGTCTCGCGGACATGCTCATCAAGATGGAGGTCCAGTACGGTTCCAAAGAATCGGTCGACCTGTGCAACAGGATCGGAAGGATCATGTCGGACACCGCGATGAACGAGTCCGCCCTCATGGCGAAGGAGTTCGGAGCATTCCCCGCATGCAACATCGAGAACATCATCAAGTCCCCGTACTTCCAGGAGAACGCCTCCGAGGAGACCAGGAAGCTGGTCAAGCAGTACGGACTCAGGAACTCCCAGCTGCTCACCATCGCACCCACCGGAACGCTGTCCACCATGCTGGGCATCTCCGGAGGAATCGAGCCCATCTTCGCCAACCACTACGTCAGGAGGACCACCTCCCTCCACGGCGACCAGGACGAGTACTACAAGGTGTACACCCCCGTCGTCAAGGAGTACATGGACGCCCACGGACTCGAGGACGACGAGAACCTCCCCGAGTTCTTCGTCACTGCGCAGAACCTCAACTACCACCAGAGGCTCAACATGCAGGGTACCTGGCAGATGCACATCGACGCATCCATCAGCTCCACCGTCAACCTGCCCGAGGACTTCCCCGAGGCTGACGTGTACGATCTGTACCTCACCGCATGGAAGGTCGGATGCAAAGGTGTCACCGTCTTCAGGGACGGATGCAAGCGCCTCGGAATCCTGACCACCAAGAAGGAGGAGAAGAAGGAGGAGCCCAAGAAGACCGAGGAGGAGCCCGAGGACAGGGGAGTCATCGAGGACGTCGGAGACAACGTCCTCGGAAGGAAGAGGAAGCTCATGACCGGATGCGGAAGCCTGCACTGCACCGCATTCTACCACCCCAAGACCGGAAAGCTCCTCGAGGTGTACCTCAACAAGGGATCCACCGGAGGCTGTAACAACTTCATGATCGGTCTCTCGAGGATGATCTCGCTTGCCGCCAGGAGCGGATGCGACGTCAACGCCATCGTGGACCAGCTCAGGAGCTGCGGTTCGTGCCCGTCCTACGCCGTCCGTACCCACACCAAGCACGACACCAGCAAGGGTTCGTGCTGTCCGATGGCGGTCGGATACGCCCTCATCCAGATGCAGGACGACATCAACAAGGACCTCGGTCTCGTGCAGCCCGAGCCCCTCAAGCCCGGGAAGGTCGTCAACCCCTGCCCCCAGTGCGGTGAGGAGCTGGCCTTCGAGGGCGGATGCAACGTCTGCAAGTCCTGCGGATGGACCAAGTGCGAGTGACACTAACATTTGGTAACCAAACTATTTACCCTATCAACCTTTTCCCGTTTTCATGAAGTCTGTAGTAATCTACTCATCCGTGGCGGGCAACACCAAGGCCGTTGCGGAGTACATCGCATCGAAGACCAACGGCACGGCCGTGAGCATCGCGGATGTCAAGCCCCTCGACCTCGAGGGATGCGACACCGTCATCTTCGGGAGTAGGGTCCACGCGGGATCGATCAAGAAGGCGATCGTCGATTACAACGAGGCCAACAAGGACGCGCTCGCCGGCATGAAGAAGGCGTTCTTCGTCTGCTGCGTCTACAAGGAGGAGAAGGCGGAGAAGCAGGTCGCCAAGTTCGCCGCGCAGCTGGGCATCTCCACCGGTACCTACTTCAACAAGGGTAAGAAGCTCGTTACCGAGGACCCCGCGGAGATCGACGATTTCATCGCCCACATCTCGCAGTGAAACAGAGGCCTCCGGGCCTCATTCCCATTTCTTGTACAGCTTGTGCTCGATGCCCAGCTGGTCCAGGCATCTCCCTATCACGAAGTTGACCATGTCGCCGACGCTCTCGGGTTTGGAATAGAATCCGGGGTTGGCGTCCAGTATGCACACCCCGCACCTGGCGAGCCTGAGCTCGTTCTCGAGGACTATCGCGCTCTTGGGGGTCTCCCTGACCATCAGGATGAGTTTCCTGGATTCCTTGAGCGCCACTGCGGCGGCACGTGTGATCAGCGTGTCGGCGAGACCGTTTGAGATCTTCGCCAAGGACGATGTGCTGCAGGGGGCGACGATCATGGCGTCGAAGCGGTAGCTCCCCGATGCGATGGAAGCGAAGAGGTTGTCGTCGTCGTATACGACGTCGGCCAGCTTGCGTACGTCGTCCAGGGACATCCCGGTCTCCTGGGGGATGATCCTCTCCGCCATCCTGGACATGACAAGTATCTTCTCGCCGGGCAGTTCCTGGAGAAGGCGGATCCCGTAGATGCTCCCGGATGCGCCGGTGATGGCTACGACGTACTTCACGGCTACCGTATCCGTTATTTGGTTCATATCGTTGGCGGTCTCCGGGCGGCAGCCGCCTTCCTCTTCAGGATGAGATAGACCAGCCATATGAGGACGAGTGCGCCGATGAATATGCCCGCTGCGATGTATTTGGCTTCGGTGCCGTAGTTGTCATTGAAGAACGGATTGACGGCGAAGAGCATCACCGATACCGTAGTCCCTCCGGCCAGTGCGCCGATGACCGCGCTGTTCATCGGGTTGTTCCCGAAGGCCATGTCCGTGACGGATGACGTGCTGCCGTCCGCCCTCGCGCATGTGTATGCCCACCACCACACGCCAGCCAGCGCGATGATTATGACCAGTGTCGCCGCCAGGGTGCCGTACATCCCGAATTTCTCGTCGATATGGGGATATAGCAGTCCGCCGTATGCGGCCAGCGCCGCGATCCACAGCAATGTTATGATTATAGCCCAGCTTCTCCAGTTAATGCCCATCTCCTCGAAAGAACATCGGGGTCCGCGTTATATAATCCTGACCGCCCGCTGTCGATCCTTCGGAATGCATTATATATGACGAGTGTATTCGTGCAATCACGGATCAGTCTGCAGTAACATGCAGCCCGTGGCGGACATTACGTCCGCAGGCCGTACGGGGGTCTTGGACCGAACGTGCGGAACTCGAATTCTGAAAAAATTCCAGAGAATCTGTTATCTCAGTAAACCTTATATATTCATCCCATATACCACTCGACATTGATGTACACCAAGGGCCCATCTGGGCTAGGTGTCATCGAGAGAGGAATAACAATGGTTACCGTCTACGACGTACCTGCCGAGAAGCTCATTCTCAAGGTCGCAGAGAAGCTCAAGACTGTCGATGCGATCCAGCCCCCCGAGTGGGCAGAGTTTGTGAAGACCGGAAGGCACACAGAGAAGGCCCCTACCCAGGAGGACTGGTGGTACACAAGGTCCGCAGCCATCCTGAGGAAACTCTACGTTAAGGGCCCCATGGGATCCTCCAGACTCGCAGCCGAGTACGGAGGTTATGCAGACAAGGGTGCAATGCCCAACAAGGCATGCAAGGGAAGCCGCAACATCGCCAGAAAGTGCATGATGCAGCTCGAGAAGGCCGGCTACCTCGTTTCCATCGAGAAACAGGGCCGTGGAATCAGCCCCAGCGGAATGTCCCTCCTGGACAACTCTGCTAAAGAGGTCTATGATGAGATGAAGGCCTGAGGTGTATGAGCATGGAAGACCCTGAATTGGAAGCACTGAGACAGAGAAGGATGGCCGAACTCCAGCAGAACCAGCAGCAGGCAGTGGCCCAGCAGCAGGCGGCGGAGCAGCAGCGCCAGCAGATGGAACTTCAGAAGCAGATGATCCTGAGGCAGATCCTTACACCTGACGCAAGAGACAGGCTGTCCAATATTAGAGTGGCCAACCCGGAGATATGCAACGCAGTCGAGATGCAGCTCATCCAGCTGGCGCAGTCCGGAAGGCTCCAGGGTGTCGTGAACGACGACATGCTTAGAAACATCCTGAGGCAGCTCTCCCCGCAGCACAGGGAGATATCCATCGAGAGGAGATAACATGAGTTCAACTAAACCGCCGGCAATGAAATCCAGGCTTAACAAGCTGGTCAAGCAGAACCGCCGTGTACCCGCATGGGTCATGATGAGAACGAACAGGCAGGTCCTTCGCCACCCTAAGAGAAGGTCCTGGCGCATGAGCAAGATCAAGGAGTGAGTAGAATGGCTGACGAAATCGAGAGAGTCATCACCGTACCGCTCAAGGCCACCAAGATGGCACCCCGCTCCCGCAGGGCCAAGCGCGCTGTGAAGGAGGTCAGGGAGTTCATCGCAAGGCACATGAAGGCCGAAGAGGACAAGATCTGGATCGACACCAAGCTCAACGAGAAGCTTTGGGAGAGGGGAATCCAGAAGCCTCCAAGCAGGATCACCGTCAAGGCGACCAAGTTCGATGACGGTACCGTTGAGGTCACCCTTTCGGAGTGATTCGAATGATGAGGCTCTCGCGCTACGCTAACAATCCCAACCTGGGAGTGTACTCCTGCGTGAGCGAGGACTTCGCATTCATCGCCTCCGACCTCGGCGACGAGTATGTCGCCGAGATAGAGGAGGTCCTTCAGGTCGAGGGTATCAGGACATCGGTGGCCGGATCGTTCGTGGTCGGGTCGCTGATGGCAATGAACTCCAACGGCGCAATCGTATCGGGCCTAGCCGAGGAGAAGGAGCTCGCGGTCATCCGCAGCCGTCTCCCGGTGGCCCTTCTTAACGACACACTCAACGCGGCGGGGAACAACATCCTCGTCAACGACTTCGGTGCGATAGTCAACCCCGAGATCGACGACAGGTCGATGAAGGAGGTCGAGGACGCACTGGGAGTCGAATGCGTGCGCGGCACCATCGCAGGCGTCGGGACCGTGGGTTCCGTCTGCAGGGCGACCAACAAGGGCGCCGCCGTGCACCCCGGTGCGACGGAAGCGGACCTTCAGCTGATAAAGGACGTGCTGAAGGTAGAAGCCATGCGCACCACGCTCAACCACGGATGCCGCACTCTGGCGTCATGCGTGCTGGCCAACTCCAAGGGAGCGGTCATCGGGGACCAGTCCACACCCATAGAGGTGGGGAAGCTCGAGGACGCGCTCGTCCTATACTGAGTCATCTCCTGTCGAAGACCCAGCATTCCTTGTTCTCAGGCAGTTCCTCCTTCGTTATGTCTATGGAATTGCCCACGTAGTCTATGAACTCCTCGGGTATCATCTCGAGGAACTGGTCCACATCCGCCACGGGAACGGTGAGCCCGCCGATGCGGTAGTGCATCGGGATGATTATGCGCGGGTTGACGAGCTCTATGAACTTCCTGAGGACGTCCTTCTCCATGGTGTACACGCCGCCGACGGGGACGAGGAGGAAGTCCACCTCCTTGATGGCGTTGATGATCTTGTTGTCCGGGATCGCGCCCAGATCGCCGCAGTGGCAGAGCGTGATGCCCTCTGCGGTCAGCCTGTACATGGTGTTCGGACCCCTCTTCTTCCCGTGGTCGTCGTCGTGGAACGTGGCGAATCCGTAGAACGGGATGTTCCTGAACTCGAATCTGCCGTTCTTCATCATGTACGACTTGAAATTACCCTCCACCGCCCTGACGGCGTTGTGGTCGTAGTGGTCGTGGGTCATCAGGACGAGGTCCGCCGATACCGACGGGGGCCTGATGCCGATCGATTTCCCGTCATGGGGATCGAAGACGATTGTGGTGTCCCCGGTTACAATCTCGAAACATGCATGACCGTGCCACTTGATGCGCATGCACGTGCATTGTGTTCGGGATAGATAGACTTGATGATGTGCGTTCGGTCGGATGTGACGGGCCACATCCTTTCTGTTTCCGTCCAATGTCCATAGGGTACAGGATGTGCCAGTATTCAGAAAATATGAGGCGGTAAAGGGTTTGGGGGAGGTGCTCAGACCTCTCTCCTGTGGAACAGGAAGTATCCGCCGACCGCAGGGACGAGTCCCCATGCGAACATGACCAGCGAATCCCTCACGCCGGCGACGGGTCCGTCGAAGCAGTTGATGATGGAATTAGCTGCCATGTCCAGGATGAACCAGAAGTCCTCCAGTTCTCCGTCCGCTCCCCTGACCGCGAGGATGATCATCGCGACGATCGAAGGGATCAGCAGGATGAAGATGAAGGTCATGATCGATGCGGTGCTGGATTTCTTCATCAGTGCGCTGAAGAATATTCCGATGCCTGTGAGCGCGAATGCGTAGAGCGCCGCGTAGCCGAAGGACACGAATATCTCCGCGGCGAATCCGCCGGTCAGTATGGCGACCGTGATCGCTCCGATGATGTAGAACACCAGGACGGTCCCCAGGTTCAGCAGGTATGCGGCTCCGAACTTCCCGAGGAAGATGGAGTACTTGCGCACGGGCTTGGTGAACAGGGTGAATGCGGTCCTGTCCTCGAACTCGGATACCAGCGCCACGGATGAGAACATCGTGGCACCGATGAGCAGAAGGAGCGTGACGAACGAGACGAACTGCGACGTCGCCGATTTGGTGGTGACCATATCGTCGGGGAAGAAGTGCATCAGCACTCCGACCAGTATCGCCAGTGCGACGACGATGCCGCCGAAGACGAAGATCTTCTTCCCGCTGAAGAACTTGATTATCTCGTACTTACCGACTATCAGTGCCTGGCGGAGGTCGTCCTTCATGTCGATGGATGGTTTCGCGTTGTCGGACATGGGATCACCTCGACTCCTTGATCATGTCGAGATAGATGCTCTCAAGGGCCTCGTCCTCGTTGATGCTGTACACCTTCACTCCTGCGGCGGTGATGTCCCTGAGCAGCTGCATCTGCTGTTCGTCCCCTCCCTTGAAGGTGAACTTGACGGTGTTGCCTCCGAAATTCACGTCGGTGACGTTGTTCATGCCGGAGATGATGTCCGCGTCCGCCTTGGTGGCACCGCCGACGACCTTGACGCTGATGTTCCTGATGCTGTTGGCGCCGAGGACGTCCTCGATGTCGCCCTCGAGGAGCATGGTGCCGTGGTTGATCATGGCGATGCGGTCGCACATGTCGCTGACCTCGTGGAGCATGTGGGAGCTCATCAGGATGGTGAGGTCGTTGTGCTTCTTCCTCAGATTCTTGAGGATCTCCCTGGTCTCCGCCATCCCTCTGGGATCGAGACCGGACGTGGGCTCGTCGAGGATGATGATGCTGGGGTCGTCGAGCATCGAGAGTCCGATTGAGATCCTCTGCTTCATACCCTTGGAGAACGTTCCGATCTTCTTGTCGGCCCATTCCGTCATCTTCATCTCCTCGAGGATGCTGGCCGTCTGGTCCGCGATGGATTCGCGGGTCATGCCGAACAGGCCGCCCATGTACTGGAAAGTCTGTACGGGGGTCAGATACGGGTAGAACTCGGGAGTCTCCACGACGGTCCCCACGCCCTTCAGTGCGTTCTTCGCATCCACGGTCACGTCGATACCGTTCAGGTAGGCGTTGCCGGATGTGGCCTTGAGGAGGTTGGTCAGGATCTTGAGCGTGGTGCTCTTCCCTGCCCCGTTGGGGCCGAGGAATCCCGTGAAGCTGTTCTTCCTCACCCTGAAGGTGAGGTCGTTGACGGCGACGAATTCCTTGAACTGTTTCCTCAGTCCTATGATCTCTATCGGGTCGGACATTCTATCTCCTTCCTATGGGCGGCGGTTAGGTGCTTATGGGATATAAAACACACCATCGGCCTAGGATATCCGTTTAATCGTCTGGCACATTGTTTTTTATCGGATATGGGGAAGTCGTGACGCATCGGCGGGCGTGTCCTAAAATGCCGTACCGGACGCCCTTTTCTTCTCTATGAATTATAAATAAGCGTAAGGTGCTATCCAATCCCGTGAAGAATACCGTTTCCAAGAAGACGTTGGTCCTCGCTGTCGACAGGGACAACGATTACGGTGTCAAGGCAGGCGTGGTGACGCCTGTCATCGGTGTCGAAGGCTGTACAGCTGCGGCCGTGGCCCTCGGCGCCAAGGATCCTGAGGATTCCGACGTCAACGGTCTCTTCGCGGCAATCAAGATGTACAACGAGATCAAGGAGGACGGCAGGGACGCCGAGATCGCCCTCATCTGCGGGGACGAGAAGGTGGGCCACAGGTCCGACTCCAAGGTCATAGACGAGCTGGAGGCCATCCTCGACGAGATCAAGCCCGACAGGGTCATGCTCGTGGGGGACGGTGCGGAGGATGAGTACGTATACCCGATCATCTCGTCCCGTGTGCCCATCGACTCGGTCAAGAAGGTGTACGTCAAGCAGGCCCCCGGCCTGGAGAGCACGCTGTACATCCTGTCGAAGATGATCAGGGACCCGGACAAGAAGAGGAGGTTCCTCTCCCCGTTCGCGGTGCTGCTGATCCTTCTGGGTATGATATTCCTCGTGGAGGGTGTGATCGCATACCTGTCCACGCACGACGCGTCATACATCTACGGGCAGACGTGGTCGCTGGTGTCCATCGTCCTCGGTACTGCGATATTCATGTACGCATACGATATCGTGGACCTGATCGTCGAGAAGATAAACTACGGTTTCAAGAACATCTATTCGGGGAACCTGACCATCACGTTCACCATCCTGTCCATCGGACTCGCCGCATTCGGTATCGTCAGAGGGATCTATTCCGTATGGGGCGCGCAGACGTACGATCTGATGTACATCGCGCTGGAGTTCATCTACAACGCCATGTGGTTCTTCGTCTTCGCGGCGGTCCTCAGGGATGCCGGAAAGGCGCTCAACAACTACATCACGGTGAAGAAGGTCAACAGGTCGTTCATGACGGGCACCATCATCGTCATGGGGCTGGCGTTCCTGATGCAGGGTATCCTGGATGCGGTCATGAACATGCTCGGTTACTCGCTCATCGACCAGCTGACGATCATC
>JAEEGK010015453.1_pt1 | contig 16924 bp, 18 predicted proteins | sample 8958771 | NCBI WGS metagenome assembly JAEEGK01 (sample SAMN16246547, study PRJNA631951) | gut metagenome | biome: gut microbiome; feature: rumen; material: SC-attached | host: Bos | place: Iran: Karaj | collected 2018-10 | reverse complement strand
TCTTAAGATCCTCGACATAATACTCGCCTTCATACAGAGGGCAGGCTTTGTCTCTGGGCACCACAATCTCGGCTCCGGCAAGCTTTGCGGCCTGCTCCGGTGTGTCGATTCCGGCGCATTTCATAAAAAGGAAAGGATGTCCGCCTTCAACCGATTCAACTTCGGCTTTTCTTTCGCTTCCGTCTTTCCTCAAAGTAACTTCGGTCAGTTCGAAAAAATGATCGACCTCGCCGGAGGTACTCTCTACTTTTACTTTACCCGTAAGACCATGTGCCCCGCGGATAATTCCGATAACCAGGCTGGTAACTGCACCCATCAGTCCAAAATTTCCAGACTGTAGCGTTTTCCGGTCTTGCTTGCGCTCGCGCTCAGAACTGTGCGCAACGCCTTAGCTATACGGCCGTACTTGCCGATTACTTTGCCGATGTCGTTCTGTGCGACACGAAGCTCAATAACCGTGGATTTGTCACCTTCGACTTCCTGCACCGAGACGCTACTTGGATCATCGACCAGTGATTTTGCAATATATTCAATCAGGTCTTTTTCCATTCCCAACTCCCGGTGCTACTAAGAACTTTTCTTGTTGAAAAGTTTCTTAACTGTGTCTGAAGGCTGCGCTCCTACACTGATCCAATACTTTGCCCTTTCCTCATTGAAAGAAACCTGTTTGTCGGCTGCCTCAATAGGATGATAAACACCAATCTCTTCGATTGTCGTGCCATCGCGGGGCTTGCGTGAGTCCTGTACTACGATTCTGTAGTACGGACGTTTTTTGGTTCCAAACTTCTTGAGTCTGATTCTTACCACTTCTATCCTCCAATTGAACATGTTTTCATGCCCAAAATGTACTGAAATCGGCGCACTGGTACGTTCTGCTGAGCGCATACGTATAGTGCATGAAACTAACTTATAGCATAAAATGGATTTATGGTCAATATAGGGAGCGTCCCCGGCACATTGCCAGCGCAGTGTTTCAATGAGTAAAGCAGACTAAAATTCTTCGAAGTCGCTGTCGGAAACGTATGATGTCGGAACGTAATCCTGTGCGGAGAAAGCCGCGTTTGAAGCTGCCGAAGACGCAGCATCCGCGCCGTTGCCGGCTTCTTCGTTCACCTGCGGAGCTGGCTTAATCACAGGTTCTGGTTTTATGACGTTCTTATGCTCCGAATCCGCGAAGTCCGCGCTGTTGTGCGGAGGAACTTCGTCCGCGTTCTTTGCGATAACGTTGCGCGGTTTAGGCGTAGCCGCTCCATTTGTCGTGTTTTCATCCGCACCGGGCTGAACAGGGTGAACATGGCGTACAGACTGCTCAACAACTGGTTCCGCGGGCTTTTCAGACCGAACGGAAGCCGGAGACGGCGGCAAACCTGGTTTTACAGCAGGAGCCTTTAGCGCGGGTTTTACAACGCTCTTTTTCGCAGCCGCAACCGGCGTTTTAGCTGCCTCAAACTTAAAGAACTGAAGCGCTTTAAGAAGGTCATCGGACTGCGCCGCCATCTCTTCTGAAAGAGAGGCAAACTCCTCGGCTGACGATGCGCTTCTTTGAACAAGCGTATCAAGCTCGATTACGGCTTTGTTTATCTGCTGGGCACCGATATCTTCTTCACGCGCCGCCGCAGAAATTTCCTGCGTCAAGTCAGCCGTCTTTATGATATTAGGAATCATAACGTCAAAGCGCTTTCCTGTATCTTCGGCAATTTTAACGCTTTCTTCGGAAAGTTCTATAATGTCCACAGCCGCCGCCTGACTGCGCTCCGCAAGCTTACGAACTTCGCTCGCGACGACGGCGAAGCCGCGCCCGACCTCACCGGCGCGCGCCGCTTCTATAGCGGCGTTAAGCGCAAGCCTGTTCGTCTGACTGGAAATATCTTCAATAATTGAAATCTTGTCGGCAATCGCGTGCATTGCGTCTACCGTGCGCTTAACGGCTTCGCCGCCGGCGCGGCTTTCTTCAAGGACAAGCTGTGCTATAGAATCTGTCTCGGCGGCGTTATCAGCGTTCCGCCTTATGTTAGACGACATTTCTTCCATCGTTGAAGAAATTTCTTCGGCGAACGCTGCCTGCGAAGTGGCATCCGTTGAAATAACCTGGCTTCCGTGACTTAGCTCAACGCTTCCCGCCGCGACATTTTCTCCTGCCGCGTACACGGTTGAAACAACTTTACGCAGCGAATCAAGAAGCTTGTTAAAGTTTTCGCCAAGCTCGCCAATCTCATCGTTCCTGTCCGTTATGAGCTTTTTCTCTTCTTCAGAGAAATCTTTCATAACAAGGTCGCCTTTCGTTATCATGCCGAACGCTTTTGAAAAGCTTTTAAGCGGCTTAATTACGGCAAAAGTGGAGGAAATACCGATTAACAGCAACAGAATGGCAAGGACATCGGTTATAATCATCAAAGCAGTTGTCTGTTTACTAGAAGACTGCTTCATTTCACTGAATCTGGAAAGGAATACTTCTCCGGCTTCTTCGCTCAACTCACCGGACGCAACAGCATCCTCCGCAACGGCAGAAATTTTGTTAAGAACTGTATTGGAACTCACTACACACAAAGAAATAACAACGACTGTCACAACGACAATCATGATGAAAGATCCAAGAAGCCTTGTTTTTAATTTCATATCAAATTCTCCTCCGCTATATATCGTAAACCTAAAAACACGTATGTCAAGCGAATAAACCTATGAGTTATTTTTTTACTCTTTAATATAAGATTTTTCTTGCGGGCAACTTGCATATGGAATATAGTAATACTATGGCTGTTTTGTTGCCTGTAGCCGGCGGAAAAGGCGGTGTCGGCAAGAGCATAGTATCAATCAATCTCGCTGTAACCCTTGCACACCAGTGCAGAAACACAATTCTCTGCGATCTGGACTTAGGAGGGGCGAATCTTCATACCCTTCTGGGATTAAAGAACAATCAGGCGGGGCTTGGCACATATATCACTAAGCAGGAGACAGATTTCTCGAATCTTCTGCAGGCGACGGGAATTCCTTCTTTGCAGTTCATAGCGGGTGACTGCCACTATCCGGGTGTAGCGAACATGGACTTCTTCACAAAGAAGAAGATAATCAAGAACATACAGTCGCTCGACGCAGACTACGTAATAATGGACCTGGGCGCAGGCTCCACATACAACATTATAGACTTTTTCCTTACAACTTACGACGGAATAATCGTCGTTTCGCCCGACCTTACATCAATACTTAACGCATATTCGTTCCTTAAATCGGCTGTATTCCGCTTCTGCTACCGTCAGTTCGCGCCCAAAAGCCCTGAACGCCAGATACTTCAGAACAGCATTTTGCAACGCATGGAAGGCAAGGAATACTCGTTCGACCAGATACTTTCGGTTATAGCGTCAAAATTCCCGGAATCAGCGGAAAAAGCAATATCAGAGATGAAAAAACTTCATCCCCGCATCATAATGAATATGGGGCGCGGCCACACTGACATAGAGCTTGGCAACAGGCTTCTTAACCTTACAAGGAACAAGCTTTCTATAGAAGCCGAATATGTCGGTTTTGTGCCTTACGACGAGAACGTTTCGCTTTCAATAGCAAGAAGACAGCCGCTCACCATAATGAAGCCCGACTCTCCTTTGTGCCTTGCCATGCCGGAAATTGCGAGCAGGCTTGAAGCGACCGTCTCTGGGAAAGATATCTTTTTGGAAGATGTACAAGAAAACCTTGAAGAAATAGTTAACAGTTACTATGACAAACTGAACAAAAAACGACAGGACGATATATGATTCAAACGGCAAAAATTTACGAAAACTTACTTTCCATAAGCAAAGACAGCGGTGATGATTTCCTTGATCTCAGCAAGAATTTCCCTGTTATGCTGCGGGAACTTGACTCAATATCGAACCGGAATTCGGCTGCAATGATGAGTTTAAGAATGTTCTCATCCATCCAGACACAGCTTAAGGACGTAATAGAAGCCCAACAGCAGCTTCTTACCGAAAACAGGCAATTCCTTGCTGAGGTGCGCGAAAAGAACAACAGTCTTTTTACACACTTCTCCGAGAAAATGCATCTTCTGGATACGATACAAGACATCATATCCGGCATTCGTGAAAGCAGCCAGGAAATGGAAGTTATATCGCTGAACGCGATGGTTGTTTCCATCAAATCAGGAAAGGCAGGTCAGGCATTCTCATATATCACGTCAAACCTTAAGCACATGTCGCTGCGCCTTATAAGCCAGTCAGAGCAGCTCATAGAAAACGGCAAGGAAGTTCAGGACGCGCTCCAAATCCTTAAAGACGAAATCTCCAAAGTAAACAACTTGAACCAGAATTCTTCCGCGGAATCGTACGATTCTTCCGCTTCGATGATAAATGCCATAGAAGAAATATCAGCGAAACTTTCCAACATGCTTGAATCTTCAAAGCAGCTTAAAACCCCGGTCGTAAAAGCGATGGAAGGCATACAGATGCAGGACATAATACGACAGTCGCTTGATGATGTACTTATAGCCGTGCAGAAACTTACTGCGCCGGGCGAAAATCTTACGCCGGAAGAAAAGCTTTACACCTACAACGCGAACGAAAAGCTTTCTACACTTTGCATCCGTTGCCTTACAAAAATAAAAGAAAAACTTGACGGATGCGTTGAAGTTTTCTCCAAGAACAGAGAAGAAGCCGCGGCAATTCTTAACGAAATAGACAGAACAAAAGGCTCGTTCGTCAACAACGACAACGAATCGATATCCTCTCTTGTGACGCTAAAGATGAACATAGAAAGCGCGATAGACGACTTCAACGGTTTCTCAGAGATTTTCGGGCTCTACCAGACAGTTCAGGGCAAGGTTATGGAAGCCGTACAGAACATTCAGGAAGTTGTTCAGATAATGTCGCTCTGCTTCAACGGATTCCTGCCAATCATCGGAAACCTTCAGTACGTAGCCATAGCGCAGCGCATCGAAGTTGCAAGGAACGACGCCATCAGCAGCATCAAGGACACAGTAGAGTACATGTCCCAGCTTATTACGAACACAAAAGAAAACGTAGACACGGCGCAAAAGCAGCTTAAAGAATTCACTGATACAAGCCAGATTCAGATACAAAGCTTCTTGGAGACGAATTCACGCAACAAAACGACGCTCTCCGATGTAACTGAATCGAAGCGGTCATTCGCAGAAAACCTCAACTCGCTTTACAACGGGCTCAGAGAAGCTATCCGCAACTTCAGGATATACTCGCCAGACTTCTACACAAGCTACGAAAAGATTGCGGAAAAGATTGAATCGCTGAAAAAGCTTTCCGGCAGGCTCGACAAAGAGATACAGGACATACAGGCGTTCGCAGACGAAAATGCTGCGCACAAGCAGAAGCACATGAGCCTTTACGACCTTGCGGACGACGGCGTACACAATGCTGACATGGAAGAATTCTTGCAGCATTTCACCATAACCGACGACAAGCTGGAGGCAGGCAGCATAGCCGGAATCTCAGTTACAGGAGGAGCCGAATCGGGAGAAATAACATTCTTCTAACCTGCTTTCATCATGAACAGACATTATGACCCTCATTTTCAGAAAGATATAGTGACTATTCACCCCGGAGAGTATTTTTCCACAGATGAGGATATATACATCGCGACAGTTCTTGGCTCCTGTATAAGCATCGCGCTTTTTGACCTGTCTATTCATCTTGGCGGGCTGAACCACTTCATGCTGCCAAGGTCGAACAGAGCGGAAGCCGTTCCAACAGCAGACGAAGGCCGTTTCGGGAATTTCGCCGTTGAGCTTCTTATAAACGATCTTTTGAAAAAAGGAGCGAAGCACGAGAATCTACGGGCAAAAGTCTTTGGTGGCGGCAACGTCCTTGAATCGAGCGGGCCCAAAATGAATATGACGGGCATAAACAACATAAATTTTGCGCTCTCATATTTGGAAACAGAGCACATACCGATTGTGGTGAATGATACAGGCGGAATTTTTCCGCGGAAAATATTTTTTCATCCGCAAACTTCAAAAGTATACTTAAAACGCATACAGAAGTGCGGATGTCCTGTTGAGCAGATAAAACAAAGGGAGGAGCAGTATCAGACAAACCTGCAGAAAGCGAAAGATACGGCAGGCGACATTACGTGGTTCTAAGTTTCGCTGCTGAGCCTTTTTTCCACTTCGCTGAATATCTTATTCAGATCGAGGACAAGGACAAGGTTCGTACCGTCTTTGCCAAGCATCTTGACGAACTGCGTGTTCGTGCCGGTCGCTGAAGGCTCTTTTTCCAAAGAACCTACGCCGTTCACGGAATCAGCGATAAAGCCGAACGTCATGTTCGAGCCGTCTTCCTGCTGAATTTCTGCGACGATTATAGACGTGTTCTTGTCTACAGGTTTTATATCGATTCCGAACAAAACACGGAAATCGATAACGGTAACAACGGTTCCGCGTATGTTTATTACGCCTTTCATATAATCTGCGGTACGCGGAACGCGCGTGACCTTCTCGTACGGCAGAACTTCTTTTACGGTGGTTACTTCGACAGCGTAGGTAACATCACCAAGGAGAAATGTAAAATACGCTGCATTTGATAGATTTTCGTTCATTTATGTCTCCTTATGAAAATACTAAGGCATAAGAAACGATAAATCAAGGAATTTAACGAGGAGAAGATTATGGCAACTATCGAGCTTAAAGGAAACCTGACGGTAAGCAATGCAGAAAAACTGCATAGAACTTTTCTTCAGACGATACAGCAGAACAACAGCGTGACGCTTGACGTATCGGCGCTTGAAGACATTGACGTTTCGATACTTCAGCTTATATGCAGCCTGTACACGTCTATGGGACCTAACAAAAAACCGTCATTCTCCGGCTCGTTCGCACCGCTCGTAAGAAAGCGGCTTTATATATGCGGCATCATTCCTGACCAAAACATGGATGATGCGTCCATCGTAAATGCAATTGACGAAAAAATGGGAGAAGCGTCATGAGTGAAAGCCTTGATAAAATAGCAGAAGTTTTTCTTAGCGAAGCCAACGATCTTCTTGACAAGCTGGAGGAATACCTTCTTGAGCTGGAGCAGAATCCAGACGATATGGACACTATCTCCGCCGTATTCAGAAGCATGCACACCATAAAAGGCTCGGCAGGAATGTTCGGGTTTGACGCGATATCCCGCTTCACGCACGAAGCGGAAACGACGTTCGACGAGGTGCGTAACGGCAGGGTCGCCGTGTCCTCGGAGCTTATAACGCTTACCCTGCAGGCGCGCGACCATATACGCGAGATGCTCGACAACGAGAACACACCCGCTATAGCGGCGGAAACCGAACGGCTCATAAAAGAGTTCCAGGTATACCTTTTGAAGCACGATAAAACTGGAAAATCCTTGGCGGACACAAACGCGTCAGCACAAGGCACAAAGGAAACTGCCGCACAACAGGCACAGACGGCACAAGCCGCATCCGCACAGTCCGCGCCTGCTTCAGCGGATTCCGCCGCAAAAGGCAAAGCCGCTGAAAAATCCATGCTCATAACAGAGGAAGAACCGCCAGAAATTACATGGCGTATAAAACTTGAATTCTCACCGGACGTCTTTGTAAACGGAACACGCCCGCACGCGCTAATAGCAGAGCTTGCGGAAATGGGCGCAATCTCCATAAGTCCACATTTCAGCGGCGTACCGCGCCTTCATGACCTGAACCCTGAAAAATGCTACGTTTCCTGGGATGTCATTCTGACGACGACAAAGACGGAAGAAGACATAAAAGATGTTTTCATTTTCCTTGACGACACAAGCAAAATCTCTATTCAAAAGATAAATGACCCCGACCAGACTTCTTCCGGCACGCCGAAAAAGCTTGGCGAGATTCTTGTGGACAAAAAGCTCGTGACGCAGGAAGACATAAAGGATGTTCTTGACGGACAAAAGCCGATCGGCACCCTGCTCACCGAAAAGAAAATTGTCAGCAGAGAAGACGTTCAGGCTGCGCTCGCAGAACAAAAACATCTTAAGGAACAGAGCGAGAAAAAGAATCAGGAGCTTAACGCGCAGACGATCAAAGTCAATTCAGCAAAGCTCGACAAGCTCATAGACCTTGTGGGCGAGCTCGTTACGTTCAACGCGCGATTGAATCAGGTTGCGTCCACAGTTTCTTCGCAGCAGCTTTCTACGCTCGGTGAGCAGGGCGAACGCCTTATACTGGAATTGCGCGACACCACCATGGATATGAGGATGCTCCCCATCGGAACGATATTCTCGCGTTTCAGAAGGCTCGTAAGAGACCTTGCTTCCGGCACCCACAAAGACATTGAGCTTATAACAGAGGGCGCGGAGACGGAGCTTGACAAGACAGTTATAGAAAAGCTTAATGACCCGCTCGTTCATCTTATAAGAAACTCGTGTGACCACGGCATAGAACTGCCGGACGAAAGGACGCAGAAAGGCAAGGATCCGACAGGAAAAGTCAGGCTCCGCGCCCAGCACGCAGGGGCGTTCGTTCTTATAACGATTGAAGATGACGGTGCCGGCCTTAACCGCGAAAAAATAAAAGCCAAGGCTGTAGAGCGCGGCCTTATCAACGCAAACGACGAACTTTCAGACAGCGAGATAGACAACCTCATCTTTATGCCGGGCTTCTCCACTGCAGAAAAAGTCACGTCAATTTCTGGCAGGGGCGTAGGCATGGATGTCGTCAAGAAAGACATAACCTCGCTCGGCGGAAGCGTCACCATCCAGTCCGCGCCGGGCAAGGGCACCGTATTCACGCTCAAAATACCGCTTACGCTCGCCATCATAGAAGGCATCCTTGTACAGCTCGGTGAAAACTTCTACATTCTTCCGCTTTCAAATGTCGTGGAATGTCTTGAATTCGACCAGCCGATGAAGAAAAACTCGTTCTGCTCCTCGATGAAAATCCGTGACGAAATGATGCCTTTCATCGACTTGCGCACGTTCTTCGGCGTTGAAGGAGAACGGCCAGAAATACAGCAGATGGTTATAGTTACCGACCAGGATTCTCGCGTCGGCCTGATTATAGACAGGGTTATAGGCAACTATCAGACCGTAATAAAGCCGCTTGGAAGGCTTTACCAGAACGTTTCAGGGCTTTCCGGCGCAACGATTCTTGGAGACGGTTCGGTCGCGCTTATACTCGACGTATACAAGCTTTCGGACATCGTGCGCAAGCTTGATACAAAGGCCTGAGCACGCGCGGGCACTATATACGCGGGCACTATTCGCGCGTGAAAGGCCTGAGCACGCGCGGATTTTTCGTGTGGGAATTATTTTCGCGGTAAAAACTGCGCGGACAATGCCTAAAAGCAGCCCCTGCGTGCACCGGACATAAAGGAAACCGATGGATAACTTCATCACCAAGTCGATAGAACTTACCGACGACGAATACAGAACGATTTCCTCTTATATAGAAAAAACGGTCGGAATCCGTATGCCGGAAGTAAAGCGCATAATGGTACAGTCTAGGCTTTTCGGGCGGCTTAAAGCGCTCGGTTTAACGAATTTCAGCGACTACATCGATTATGCGTTCAATCAAGACAAGTCTGGAAATGAAATTATCCTGCTGACCGACGCGCTCACAACGAACAAAACAGAGTTTTTCCGCGAGAATGACCATTTCCAGTATCTTTCGAACACCGTTCTGCCAGAAATTGCAAGCCGAGGCATAAAAACGCCTGTAATCTGGTCGGCGGGCTGCTCCAGCGGCGAAGAAGTTTACACAATCTCCATCGTATTACGGGAATTCATGCGTGCGCACAGAGGCGCGTTCAGCAATTATCACCTTTTTGCGACCGACATCTCCACAAAAGTCTTGGACAAAGCTGTGAACGCCGTTTACGACGAAGTTTCAATAGAAAGCATCCCGTACGAGCAGAAAAAGCTTTACTTTCTTAGAAGTACGGACAAATCTGCCCAAAAAGTGCGAATAAAGCCGGAGCTGCGGTCTTGCGTGACTTTCCGCAGGCTGAATTTCATGGACGCGGCATACAACATCAAAGAAACATTCAATGCTATTTTTTGCCGCAACGTGCTTATCTACTTTGACAAGCCGACGCAAGAAGCAATCATTTCTAAACTGATACGACACCTTGAACCAGGCGGATTCCTTTTTCTGGGTCATTCAGAAACTATACTTTCAATGAAGCTGCCTCTTAAAACTGTCGCGCCAACCGTATACAGAAAGACAGAAACCGTGAGGAGCCTATGATAAAAGTTCTTGTCATAGACGACTCCGCTGTCGTCCGCGAATCACTTTCAAAGGTGCTTGCTTCTGACCCGAATATCGAAGTCATCGGGACGGCGGGAGATCCGCTTATCGCGCTGAAAAAGATGGAACTTTCCACCCCGGATGTAATAACGCTCGACATTGAAATGCCGCACATGGACGGAATAACGTTCCTAAAGCAGCTTATGGAAACGAATCCTATTCCGGTTGTAATATGCTCCAGCATGGCAGAGGACGGCTCGCTTAATGCGATGAAAGCGTTGGAGTATGGCGCCGTCGAGATAATTCAGAAGCCAAAACTTGGAACAAAGCAATTCATAGAAGAATCGCGCATTCTTATTTGCGACGCGGTGAAGGCGGCGTCTCTTATGACGCACCGGATCAAAGCTAGGTTCGGGAAGCGGCTGGGCGCGATGGCGTCCGCAAACGCTGCGGGCTCATTAACCGGCGCAAAAACCACATCCGCCAGTGCCTTTTTAGACGCCGAGTTCAGCGGAACCGCCGCCGCCATAACGAACGCCGCAAACTCAGCTTCCGCGCCATTTTACACGCAAAACGCAATGAACGCCGCCATCCCCCACACCATCGAGACAACAGAAAAAATCGTCGTTGTCGGTGCGAGCACCGGCGGCACAGAAGCCCTCAAATCATTTTTAGAGATGCTTCCCGTTAACGCGCCGGGAATCGTCATCGTGCAGCATATGCCGGAGCATTTCACGCGCTCGTTTGCCCAGCGGCTCGACTCGCTTTGCAAAGTCCATGTGGAAGAAGCAAAAGACAACGATTCCGTGATACGCGGAAAAGTTCTTATTGCGCCGGGCAACAAACATACACTTCTCAAAAGAAGCGGAGCGCGTTATTATGTAGAAGTGAAGGATGGTCCGCTTGTTTCGCGACACCGCCCTTCCGTGGATGTGCTTTTCCGTTCTGCGGCACATTATGCCGGAAAGAACGCCGTCGGTGTTATAATGACCGGAATGGGTGACGACGGTGCAAAAGGAATGCTTGAAATGCACGAAACAGGAGCGTATACAATTGCGCAGGATAAAGAAACGAGCGTCGTTTTCGGAATGCCTGCGGAAGCTATAAAAGCAGGTGCGGTTGACTGTATTCTTCCGCTGGGCGGTATAGCGGACGAAGTAATGCGCCGCACAATATAAAACCGCAGATTAAAGGAGGAAAAAATGGCAAAAATAATGATTGTGGATGATTCAGTTTCCATCAGAAAGAGCGTTTCTTTCGTTCTTTCACAGGAAGGATACGAAGTAATAGAGGCTGACGACGGCATCGACGGCTTGAAAAAAGCAGAGGCGAACGAGTTTCAGCTGATTATAACCGATATAAACATGCCGAACATGAACGGCATCGATTTCATCAAGAACGTAAGGAATCTTCCGGCTTACCGCTTTACGCCGATTATCGCGCTTACAACAGAAAGTCAGGACGGCAAGATGCAGGAAGGAAAAGCCGCCGGCGCAACCGGTTGGATCGTTAAGCCTTTCACGTCAGAAAAACTTTCCGCAATCGTAAAGAAAATTCTTGGATAAAGGCAGTTCCCGGCGTTCGCACCGAAAAAAGCGAACGCCGGTCGCTATGTTCCGGGGTACGGCATTCGCCTCCATTCCTATGCGGCTTGTCGCTTCACAACAATCCGCATAGGAACGCTGACGCGCCCTTCACAGCGCTAACTGAATTGCACCTGTAAAAAATCACAGTCAGGGGATACTATGAAAATCGCGATAACTTATGAAAAAGAAACTGGGAACGTGTTCCAGCATTTCGGAAAAACCCAGTATTTTAAAATTTACGAAATAGACGACGGAAAAATCCTTTCTTCCTCTGTAATTGATAACGGCGGGAACGGACACCACGCGCTGCCGCCTTACCTAAAAAGTCTTGGAGTAGAAACATTGATTCTAGGAAACCGCGGTCAAGGCGCAATAGATGCGATTAATGCTTCCGGCTTAAAAGAAATTCCGGGCATTACAGGCTCTGCCGATGCAGCCGCCGCCCTTTTTGCTAAGGGCGAGCTTAAAGGCAATTTTGAAGCAAGATGCGATCATCATGGCGAGCACCATGACCATTAGTTTATCCTAACGCCACGTCAAGAATCATCATCAGCGTAAAGCCGAGCATAAATGTGATTGTGCCCCAGTTTGAATGCTCGCCCTCCGCCATTTCGGGGACGAGCTCTTCAACAACGACATAAATCATCGCACCGGCGGCAAAACTCAAAAAGTACGGAAGCACCGGCATAACAAGACTTGCAAGAAGAATCGTCAAAAGTCCCGCTACAGGCTCCACTATTCCAGACAGAACACCGTACCAGCATGATTTTGCCTTGGAAAGCCCGCGTGAATGAAGTGGCATAGAGATAATCGCACCTTCAGGAAAATTCTGAATCGCAATTCCGAGCGCAAGGCTCAATGCGCCCGCTTCAGTTATCTGCGCCGAACCGGATGCCCATCCCGCATACAAAATGCCGACAGCCATTCCCTCAGGAATATTGTGAAGTGTGACGGCAAGAACCATCATCGTAGTTTTTTGGAGCTTGTTCTTTGGACCTTCCACAGTTTCATCAAGATGCATGTGCGGAACAGTTTTATCAAGCAGCAAAAGGAAAAGCATGCCAAGGCAAAATCCGACCGCAGCTGGAATAAATGCAAGCTTGCCTTTATCCGCCGCCATCTCCATCGATGGAATCAAGAGGCTCCACACAGAAGCCGCAACCATAACGCCCGCCGCAAAGCCCGAAAGCATTTTTTGGATGCGGCTATCAAGCTCCTTTTTCATAAAGAAAACTAAAGCCGATCCAAGAGCAGTACCCAAAAACGGAATCAAAAGTCCTTTCGCAATAATAAAGCTCATAGTTCAATTATAGTGAATGATTTTAGGCGGCGCAAGTGTTAGCGTAAACTAACGCAAGGCAAGAGAAGAAACTTACAGGATCTTATATAAAAGCCTGTATAATTCTTTCGATTCCTCTTCTGTAAGAGATGCGTTTTTAGAAGCACACTCAAACGGAATATTCTTGCATTTTTCCTTAAGGGCATTGCCTTTTTCAGTTATCGTTATTGTCATAACCCGTTCATCTTCTTTTGACCGCTTTCTTTTAATGTAACCTTCTTTTTCCAGGTTCTTCAAAAGCGGCGTAAGAGTACCGTTATCAAGATGAAGGATATTCCCAAGCTGCCCGACTGTAACGCTTTCTTTTTCCCACAGTACCATAAAGACAATATACTGTGTGTACGTAAGGCCGAGCGGTTTGAGATACGGCGTATAACTGCTTGTTATTTTCCGGGCACAAGCATACAAAGGGAAGCAAAGTTGATTCTGCAGTTTAAGCTGTTCGTATTCCTGTGACATTCTCCAAGCGTCCTTGTTCAATTATATAAGTTTCGCGACACAAGCCGCAACATCGTCCATTTTTGCTGTCGGCTCGAACCGCGCAACGACATTGCCCTCTCTGTCAATTACAAACTTTGTGAAATTCCACTTAATATCGGGATTTGTCTTATAGTTTTTATCGATTTTTGAAAGCAGCAGGTTCATAGCAAGAGCTTTTGCCCCTTTTCCAAAGCCTTCAAAGCCTTTCTGTTCTTTTAAAAATTTGAACAACGGAAGCTGATTCTCGCCGTTCACATCAGACTTTTTCATCTGCGGGAACTTTGTGTTGTACTTTAGAGTGCAGAATTCGTGTATTTCTTCGTCTGTTCCGGGTGTCTGTCCTGCGAACTGATTGCACGGAACATCAACTACTTCAAATCCTTTGTCATGATATTTTTCATACATTTCTTCAATTGGTTTGTAATGAGGCGTAAATCCGCAGCCTGTGGCGGTATTAACAACAAGAACGACCTTTCCTTTGAAAGTCTCCATCTTCACTTCTTCGCCTGCGGGTGTCTGAACGCTGTAATCATAAAATCCCATAAAAACCTCCTTGGTAATTGTTTTAACTACCATTTGATACAATTATATTGTATCAAATATTTTTTGTCAAGATATTATTTTCTTGCTCAAAAAATATATTTCATCCGTTATTGCTTTCGCTGGCACCCTGTGTGCGAAAGTAGGTTCCTCACTTCGTTCGTCAATACTTTCCACACAGGGAACTTGCCAGCTACGCAATAACGGATGAAACCTACAATACCATCAAGATATTAATTTCTTGCCATACAGAAAACTCTGTCCGCAGCCCCAATTTCGCTTCGTCCGCAAAAACTTCTTTACCCCATACCAGCGCAATATAATCTTCACGCTGCTAAACAAAGAAAAAGCTGCCCCGTTTTTTTCCCAAGGGCAGCTTTTAGGTATACGGCTTTTAATAGAACAAGCCGATAGAAACAGCTACGTTCAGCTGATTGTTGGCTCCAGGGGTTCTACCAAGCTCTTTCGTGTAAAGGGCTGCATCAATGTTGAGCGCACCAAGCTTTACGCTTGCACCAAGTGACAAAAAGCCGTCACTGTAGCCAAGGCGGGCGTAGATAAAGCTCATAAGACCGGCTTCAACACCGGCGTTGAAGTTCAGCCACGGGCTTCTTTCGAGCGCGCTGAGCTTTTTGTCGATGAAGTGTCTGAAGAAAAGAACGAAATCCTTAACATCAAGCTGTACTTTAAGTGATGAAATAAGCCCGCCGAGCGCACCTTCCGGAAGCACGTTCACACCAGCACCAACTCTGAAGTTCATTGACTGGAACGTTGGGTTTCCAAAGTCAGAGAACATAACCGAAGGATCTGCTTCTACTTCGCCAAGTGTCGCTGTTTTTGTCAAATACGGTGAGAAAATATCCTCACAAACAACTGCTGCATCAATGAAGTTAAAAAGGCGGACCTGTGCGCCGATGTCACAGCTCAAACCGACCGCAGAAGTAAGCGGAAGCGATTCCGTACCGTCCTGTACCGACGCAAGGATATTCGTAAGGCTGTCCTGCATTGCGATGCGCGGAACCTGTGCGAATGCTTCACCTGAAGCTCCTACAGAAATTGAAGTTCCAGCACCAAGATCAAACTTAACACCAAAACCCATCACAAAGCCAACCTCAACCTTGGCTGTCAGTTTTGCGAGCGTGATTGACGGAATGTTCGCATCAACATTCACTGTCTCAAAAAATCCCCAGCCAAGACCGGATTCAGAAATCTTTCCAAAGCAAATAGGACCGTCAAGCCCGAAGTTAAGGTTTACGTTCATCCCTTCCGCAACAATCGCCGGAATAATCTCTTCTACAGGTTTTCCCATGTTCAGGTCATCGATAATGCCCGGCACTTTGTCCAAAGGTCCGCCGACATTCACCGCGATTACGGAAATCATGCTCTTTTTTCCTGTAAGCGCAAGACCAGCCGGATTTTTGAGCAGCGTGTAAAAATCATTTGTGTCCACTATATGAGTGCCGCCCATACCGAGCGAACGCACGTCTATCATTCCTGGTTCATCAACGGCTACCGCTGTATCTGCAAATGCAAGCGATACAGCCACAATTAACATAGCTATAAAAATAAGTTTCCTGACTTTCATTTTCCCCTCCTATTCACCAAATCCAATATAGCTCGTAATGTTTTCCAATGTTATTTCGTGCTGACCTAACCAGCTTACGACGTTCAAAGCATTCGTAAGTGCGACCTTTGCACGATCAACTACTTCAGCGTCGTTAGATATTGCAGCAAGCACAGACTGCGCAATCGAGCTTGCTGACTGTGCGCTTTCTCCCTCAAAGAACTCCGCAAGGTTTCCAAGAGCCTCGGCCACAGAATCAGGAACACCATTCTCAAAATCAATCAAATTAGATTTACAAGCAGAAAGCGCCACAGAAAGCGTTGCGAAAAGGATGTTCGGCACATCTTTATCATCCGGCGTAACGTTTCTTTCTACTATTGCAAGAAGGATATTCTCTGCTGCCGTCGTGTCAATAAAAGTAATCTTATTCACGACATTTTTCATAACTTGAAGAATCTGCGCCTCATCCTCCCCTGCTTCGTTCTCAGATCTGTTGACCGGAACATCAAGGACAATATGGCTTACTTCTTCGCTTATAAGGTCGTAAACAGTTCCCAAAAGCGTGTTTACAGGAAGCACGGCCGATGTCGTAAGCGCAAGGATTGCCGATTTTTGCTCGTTGCTCAAAGCCGCAATCTCTTCTGCAGGCTTTTGGCCAAGAGCTTCTATAATAGCCTTGGCAGCATCAGGATCAGCCACAACGCTTATGTCACTTGCGGCGTTCGCAAGGTCCGTTGTCGGAATATCGTCAAGTTCGCCCGGCTCGGGGGCATACTTAAGAATAGATGCTGGAAGAATCGGGTTCATCAGCAAATCGCAAGATAAAAATGTGAATGCGCACATCGCCGCAATAACAGCGAATGCAATTTTGTTCATCTTCATGATAACTCCTCAAAAACGCATCTGCGTTTATGAGTCAATTCTAACGAACGCATAGTACTGAATCAGTACAAAAAACAGTATCGAATCAGTACAAAAACGAGAAAAAACAGTACAAAATCAGTACAAAATGAGAATTTTAAGTTTTTTTTGTGGAAATCGGGCGCATTTTGCCCGCGAGGGCGGGCAAAACCGGGCGTTCCGCGGCTTACCTACGGCCGGCCTCCGCGGCTGAAACAAGTTCAGCCTGTGGTGGCTGCTTCGCACCGCTCCATGCCCTTGCGCGACGTTCGGCTACATCCATGTAGCCGAACTTACCGAGTTTGCCGCATACGCGGCAAACTCACAGTTAATCGCAAG
>JAEEGK010015452.1_pt1 | contig 16924 bp, 14 predicted proteins | sample 8958771 | NCBI WGS metagenome assembly JAEEGK01 (sample SAMN16246547, study PRJNA631951) | gut metagenome | biome: gut microbiome; feature: rumen; material: SC-attached | host: Bos | place: Iran: Karaj | collected 2018-10 | reverse complement strand
GGCCGATGATGTGCCGCTTTTCCTCCGGTTCGGTAACGCCTTTCAGGTCTGCAAAGAAGCGGTCGGCGGCATCGGAACGGATGAAGCGGACCGGGAAAAGATGGCTGAATACGTGGCAGACCTGGTCGCTCTCGCCTTTGCGCAGGAGGCCGTGGTCCACGAAAACGCAGGTGAGGCGCTTTCCGATGGCCTTATAGATCAGGGCGGCCACCACGGAGGAATCCACACCGCCGGACAGCGCCAGCAGTACGGTGCCGTTTTCGCCGACGGTTTCCCGGATCTGCCGGATGGCGGTCTCGGCGTATGCGTTCATGGTCCAGTCACCGGAGCAGCCGCAGAAACGGAAGAGGAAGTTGCGGATCAGCATGGTTCCTTCCTCGGTATGGGTCACTTCCGGATGGAACTGGACGCAGCAGATTTTCTTTTCATCATTGACCATGGCGGCAATGGGACAGTTATCCGTTTCCGCGATGACCCTGAACCCGGGCGGGCAGGCACTGACCTGCCAGGTATGGCTCATCCAGCAGCTGGAGGCAGGCTGCATACCGCCAAAGAGACCGGCCTGCTCCTTCATCCGGACGGTGATCCGGCCGTATTCCCGCTCCTTTGCCCTTTCAACGGAACCACCCAGCAGGAGGGCAGTCAGCTGCATGCCGTAGCAGATACCCAATACCGGAATGCCCGCTTCGTACAGGGCAGGATCAATCCGGGGCGCGTCATCGTCATGGACGCTGGAGGGGCCGCCGGAAAGAATGATACCGACCGGCCTGCGGGCGAGAATGTCCGCCAGCGGCATATTCCACGGGACGACTTCCGAATAGACGTGGCATTCGCGGACGCGGCGGGCGATCAGCTGGGTGTACTGGCCGCCGAAGTCCAGGATCAGGACGGTTTCCCTCTGCATAAATCATTCCTCCAGGATTCAGAATTGGATATCAGCCGTGGCGGTAGGGGACAGGTTCCCAGATGACCGACGGGTCCATATGGGCAAGGTCCGGCGTGCCGGTACGGATCATCATGGCCTGCAGCTGGGCAGTGGCCTTTTCCAGTACCTCGCGGACACCGGCGGCACCCTTTTCCTTCAGGGGACCCATGAGCGCCTTGCCCATGGTGACGGCGTCCGCCCCGCGGGCCAGCGCCTTGAACGCGTCAAAGCCGGATTCGATGCCGCCGTCGGCGATGAGCAGGAAGTCCGGGCCTACAGCCCTGCGGATTTCCGGCAGCACCATGACGGGCGGGACCGCGTATTTCAGCAGCCCGTTGTGGTGGCTGAGGATGGCGCCCGCGGCGCCGAGATCGCGGCAGACGACCGCGTCGTGCGCGCTGAGCACGCCCTTGACCAGGAAGGGCAGGCGGGTGGAACGGATGTAAGTGCCGAGCTCCTCCAGGGTGGGCTGCTTCATCTGCAGGCCGACCACCACGGAATCCTCCGCGTCATCCGTATTGACGGCATGCTCGATATCCATGCCGACCGCCAGCGCACCGTTTTCCTCCGCAAAGGAGATCCGGCTGCGGATGGCTTCCGGGTCCGCGTAGGGCTTGATAATCTTGATGACCTTCGCGCCGGTGGCCAGCACGCCGGCAAATTCCTCATTGCCGCCCATGCCGATGCTGACGCAGGCGCCGGCCTGCCGCGCACCTTCCGCCATGCCGGCCAGGTCAATGTGGCTGAGCGCGGCGGTCATGATCGGCGTACGGAAGGTTTCTCCCAGGAAGGAGAAGGACGTATCCGGGCGGACAGCGCCGGCAACGCGGCTTTCCACCAGGAGGGAATCCATGTACTGCCTTGCGATGGCGACGGAGTTACCTGCGGGATCGCTGAACATTTTCTTCCCCTGCCTTTCACCGGAATAAATCATGAAAAAAAATACGCGCATACAATACCATAGGGAAGCGCATAGTTCAAGAATCCTTTGACTGTATACAGAAAAAAAGCGGACGCGGATCCGGGTCAATGTGAATTCCGGGCAATATAGGGGTTGGTAAACTCCTCTTCCCCGGAAACCTCGCGGATGACACGGATGCCTTCGGGGAAACGAACATTGTCATCGGTGCTGTAAAGCTCAATCTCCATCAGCGCCTGGCGGTCCCACTGGGGATAAATATCGATTTTATAATACAGGCCGTTCTCGCTGAGGCAGTAACGCTCCTTGCGGATGATTGAGTAATCCGGATCGGCCTGCGTCAGCAGGTTCTGGAATTCCCGCCGGGTCAGGCGCTCCTCCAGCTCAATCCGCTTCCCGCCGTCGATATTCCGCTTGCGGGTTTTGAAATACACATAATTGCCGTCCGTGCCGCGCTGGCGGATGCGGATGACTTCCCCCGGAATATCACTCCGAAGGTAAGCCTGCATGATTTCCACCCGCTCACAGTTGGGGCGGGTTTCGAGCATATGCAGGTCCGGATATTCGATGAGGTATTTCCGCCGGTTTTCCAGCGGCTTCGGTTCACCCAGGAAGACAGAGATCTCCCGGATCAGGGCCAGCATTTTTTCGTCAAAGTTATACCGGTTGTCGATGACCCGGAGATGGGGATGCCCGGTCCAGGCGGCGATCAGGGCGTCATCGGATTTGACGGCTTCCTCCGGGGTTTCATAGCGGGCGGCGTTGTTTGCGTGCGTATAGAATTCCTCCGCGCCCTTGGCGGCGGTGACGAGATGGAAGACCGCGTCATAATGGTCCCGGAGCTCCACCTCGTTGGTGTTCAGCTTTTCCAGCACATAGCGGAATTCCTCCGCGGTCATATAGGCACGGTTGTCCAGGGCGCCGCGGTCGCAGACGATCAGGATTTTTTCCGCCTCAAAGGTCCGGGCGATTCCGGTGAACACATCTTCCTTGGCCAGCATCAGCTGGGTGACCCGGTACTGGTATTCCCGGTTGTTACGGGTCAGCCGCCACGGTGCGCCGCCGTTGCTCAGCTGGGTGGCGGTCTCGTCCACAAAGAGGACGAGATACCCCTTCCGGGTAAACGCATTCTGGATCCAGCTCATGGCGGTCGTTTTTCCGGCACAGGGACCGCCGGTGATGACGATTCGGGTGATGGACTGCCTGCGGGGCGCTTCTTCCATGTGAGATTCCTCCGTATTCCGTTCTGCCGGCAGGGAAAAACGGGAATGGTGAAAACCCGCGCCTGCGGGGATATAAATGCTCATCTGATAAGAATATTATAATCCGGACGGCCGGGAATTGCCACCGGCATTTTTTGGATCACCGCTTTCCGGACTGGATACAGAAAAAACCATTGACCGCAGGCCTTCATGATGATATAAAGCGAGTATCCGAAATAACGGACGGGAGGAAACACAATGAAAACGATTTACCTGGCCGGGGGATGCTTCTGGGGCGTCCAGCGGTTTTTTGACCAGTTTGACGGCGTTGTGCGGACGGAGACCGGGTACGCCAACGGACCGGAACAGGCACCGACCTACCAGGAGGTATGTGCGGACAGCGGCCACGCGGAAACCGTGCGGATCGACTATGACGAAAGCCGGATCACCCTGGAGGAACTGCTGGATGACTACTTTATGGTGATCGACCCGACATCCGTGAACAGACAGGGACACGATGAAGGCATCCAGTACCGCACCGGGATTTACTGGACGGAGGAGAGCCAGGTGCCGGTGATTGAGGCACGCATGAAAAAGGAAGAAGAAAAGGCCGGACAGCCGCTGGCGGTGGAAACCGGGAAGCTGGTGAACTTCTTCCCGGCGGAGGAATACCACCAGAAGTACCTGGAGAAAAATCCGGGCGGATACTGCCATATCCCGCTGGGCCTGCTGAACCTGAAGAAGTAATATCACATCATCCATACCGCCGGGAGGAATTTCCTCCCGGCGGTTATTTGTATGGACAAATCGCTGAAAAGATATTGACTTAGAGTCAACTCAAAGGTTTATGATCTGACCGCCGGCTTTGAACGGCAGGGAGGAATACCATGAGGACGCGCAGATCTGTCACGATGGATATGACCGAGGGAGCACCGCTGCTGCTCCTGGCGCGGTTTGCGCTTCCCCTGCTGATCGGCAATATATTCCAACAGGCATACAATATGGCGGACTCGATGATCGTCGGCCAGCTGCTGGGCGCGAATGCCCTGGCGGCGGTCGGCGCGACGGGTTCGATTTCTTTTTTGTTCTTCTCGATTTTCAACGGAATCAGCGGCGGCTGCGGGATCATTACCGCCCGGTATTTCGGGGCCCGGGAGCATGACATGGTGCAGCGGGCGATCGCCAATTCCGCGTATATCATGATCGGCGCATCGCTGCTGACCGGGGGACTCGCGTTTTCCATGGTGCCGACGGTGCTCGGCTGGATGGGGACACCGCCGGAAATCCTGCCGGACTCCATTACCTACATGCGGATGACATCCGCGTCGGTTCCGCTGATCGCAATCTACAATTACGCTTCCTCGATGCAGCGGGCGCTGGGCGACAGCCGGACGCCGCTGATTTTCCTGGTGGTCTCCTGCATACTGAACGTGTGCCTGGACCTGCTGTTTGTGGGCAGCCTGGGAATGGGCGTTTTCGGCGCGGCACTCGCGACGATGGTTTCCCAGCTGCTGGCCGGGTTCGGTTCCCTGTTCTACGCGTTCCGCCGGAATCCCTATTTCCGGCTGGGCCGGGAGATGCTGAAACCGAACCGGAAGATCATCAGCAGTTCCGTAAAACTGGGACTGCCGCTGGCGCTGCAGTGGAGCCTGATTGCGATTTCCACCACGGCGCTGCAGCGCGTGGTGAACACCTTCGGGCCGGTGGCTGTGGCGGCGTATACAGCGACCAACCGGCTGGAGCAGCTGGTGCAGCAGCCCTTCGGATCGCTGAGCATGGCGCTGAGTACTTACTGCGGGCAGAACATGGGCGCCGGGAAGACCGGGCGGATCCGCAGCGGCTTCCGGGACAGCGCGCTGGCAAGCGCCGCGCTGGCCGGCATCATGCTGGTGATGATGCAGTTCTTCGGCGGGAACCTGGTGAACATGTTCGTGAGCGAGACGGAGGTGATCGACCTCGGCCGCGCGGCACTGCGGACGACCAGCTGGTTCTATGTTTTCCTGGGCCTGATCTATGCCACACGCGGCGTGCTGAACGGCGTCGGAGATGCGTTCTTCGCGTTTATCAACGGCATCGTGGAGATCGCCGGGCGCGTGGGGCTTCCGCTGCTGCTGATCAATTTCACATCAGCCGGCGTGATGTCCATCTGGCTGACCGCGGGGATCACCTGGATGCTCGCGGGCATCAGCTGCTTTGCCCGGTATATTTCCTGGCGGAAAAAACAGGCCGCGTTCCATACGGAACGCGGCGGTGAAGCAGCCGAAGCCTGAAAAGCTCAGTCCAGGCGGGACAGGGAATGGTATCCGCGGGAGGAAAGGAACTCCTCCACCTCGGACAGGTCGGAGCAGCGGAGAATCGCGACTGGGTTCCGGCTGAGGGAACTGTAGGTCACATACAGGTAATCCAGGTTGATATTTCCCGCGGAGATCACGGAGAGCAGCTTGTTCAGGCTGCCGCAGGCATCCTCGATCTCGATGGCGGCGACGGAATCGGAATGGCACATATATCCGGCGGCGGACAGAACGTCCGCCGCTTTCTGCGTGTCGGACACGAGCATGCGGATGATGCCGAACTCGGCGCTGTCATTGGTGACCAGGGTGTTCATGTTGATTCCGTTGTCCTGCAGGATCTGGGTGATTCGATTCATGGCACCCTGTTTGTTCTCGGCAAAAATGGAAAGCTGGCGAATCATAGACATTTACTCCTTGTAATGCAGATTATCTGAAATCGAACGAAAGGAACCGTCTTGCGTTCGATTTATTTCAGCGCGTCCTTCATGGAACGGACGAATTCCTCCACGTGCGGCGGCGCGTCCTTCCCGTATTTCGCCATAATCTTGACGATGGCGGAGCCGACGATGGCGCCGTCGGAAAGATCCGCCATGGCGCGGGCCTGGGCCGGGGTGGAGATACCGAAACCAATCGCGAAGGGCACGTGCGCATTTTCCCGGATGGCCCGGGTAACGGCGGAAAGGTCCGTGGTGATCTCACTGCGGGTGCCGGTGACGCCCAGGGAGGAAACCAGGTAGATGAAGCCTTCCGCTTCCGAGGCGATCATGGCGATCCGCTGCTCGGAGGTCGGGGCGATGAGGGAAATCAGCGCGATATCCCGTTCCCGGCAGGCGGGAAGGAACTCGTCCTTTTCCTCATACGGCAGGTCCGGCAGGATCAGGCCGTCGATGCCGGTGCGGCGGCAGTTATCGAGGAAGCGCTCAGTACCGTAGGAGAAGACGACGTTTGCATAGGTCATGAAAACCATGGGAACGGTGACATCCTTCCGCAGCTCCGATACCAGGCCGAAGATCTTATCCGTGGTGGTCCCCGCGGTCAGTGCGCGGAGATTGGCCTCCTGGATCACGGGACCTTCGGCCGTCGGATCGGAAAAGGGAATTCCCAGCTCAATCAGGTCGGCTCCGCCGCGGACCGCGGCGCGGACCGCCGCGGCGGTGGTTTCCAGGTCCGGATCCCCGCAGGTGAGGAAGGCGATGAATGCCTTGCCGTGGTCAAACGCGGACGCGATATTACTCATGCAGATCCTCCCCCCTGTAGCGCGCGATGGCGGCGCAGTCCTTGTCTCCCCGGCCGGAGACTGTGATGACGATAATCTGGTCCGGATTCATTTCCGGCGCGATCTTCCGGGCGTACGCGACGGCGTGGGCCGATTCGATGGCCGGGATGATGCCCTCCGTACGCGCCAGGTATTCGAAGGCGCACACGGCTTCCTCATCGGTGACCGGCACGTATTCCGCCCGGCCGATATCATGGAGCCAGGCGTGCTCGGGACCGACACCGGGATAATCCAGGCCGGCGGAGATGGAGTAGACCGGGGCAATCTGGCCGTACTCATCCTGGCAGAAATAGCTCTTCATTCCGTGGAAAATACCCAGACGGCCGGTATTGATGGTGGCGGCGGTTTCGAAGGTGTCGATGCCGCGGCCGGCTGCCTCGCAGCCGATCAGGCGGACGGACGGATCACCGATGAAGTGGTAAAAGCTGCCGATGGCATTGCTTCCGCCGCCGACACAGGCGATGACCGCGTCCGGCAGGCGGCCTTCCTTCTCCATCAGCTGGGCTTTGATCTCCTTCGAGATGACCGCCTGGAAATCCCGGACGATGGTCGGGAAGGGATGGGGGCCCATGACGGAACCGAGGCAGTAATGGGTATCATCAATACGGCGCGTCCATTCCCGCATGGCCTCGCTGACCGCGTCCTTGAGCGTGGCGGTGCCGGTTTTGACGGGAATGACCTCGGCACCGAGCAGGCGCATGCGGTAGACGTTCAGCGCCTGGCGGATGGTGTCCTCCTCACCCATGAAGACCACGCATTCCATACCCATGAGGGCGGCGGCGGTCGCTGTGGCGACCCCGTGCTGGCCCGCACCGGTTTCGGCGATCAGGCGGGTTTTGCCCATCTTCTTTGCCAGCAGGGCCTGGCCGAGCACGTTGTTGATTTTGTGCGCGCCGGTATGGTTCAGGTCCTCGCGCTTGAGGTAGATCTTCGCACCGCCGAGGTCGCGGGTCATTTTCTCCGCGTAATACAGGCGGCTGGGCCGGCCCGCGTACTCGTTGAGCAGCGTGGAAAGCTCCCGGTTGAATTCCGGGTCATCCTTATAGTGGTTATATGCCTTTTCCAGTTCGATGACGGCGTTCATCAGCGTTTCCGGGATGTACTGGCCGCCGTGGATGCCGAAGCGTCCGCTGGGATTGGTCATAGGGAATCCCCCTCTCTCACCGCGCGCATGAACGCGCGCATTTTATTGTAATCCTTGAAACCATCTGTCTCAATACCGGAGGAGACATCCACCGCGAAGGGGCGGAACCGCCGCACCGCTTCCGCGGCATTCTCCGGCGTGAGCCCGCCTGCCAGGAAATACGGGCGGGAAACGGAGGAAAGCAGCGACCAGTCAAAGGTTTTTCCGTCCCCCGCGCCCGCGTCCAGGAGGATCATGTCTGCCGCGGAGGCTTCCGCCGCGCGGAGGTCCCCGGCACTCTTCACGCGGAATGCCCGGATGACGGGCTTTCCGGCAAGTGCTTTGAGGCGGGCGATGTATGCCTCGTCCTCGTGGCCGTGGAGCTGGGCGATATCGATGACGCCGTCCGCAAGCAACCGGGCCGCGGCGCCGGCATCCTCATCCACAAACACGCCGACCGCCCGGATCCCGGGACGGAGCACCTGCCGCAGGGCGGCGGCTTCCTCCGGGGAAACCACCCGGCGGCTGCCCGGCGCGAAGACAAAACCGATGTAGTCCGGCATCAGCCGGTTGGCCGCTTCGATGTCCTCCATACGGCGAAGGCCGCACATTTTGACCTGGGTCATGCTTCCTCCTTCAGGGCCTTCAGGCAGGCGGCTTTGTCCGCTGCGCGCATCAGCGTTTCGCCGATGAGGACAGCATCCGCCCCGATGGCCCGCAGGCGCGCCACATCCTCCGGGCCGCGCACGCCGCTTTCGGCGACGCAGATGCGGTCCGCCGGGATCAGGTCCCGCAGGCGGGCGGTGTTGCCGAAGTCTACGGAGAAATCCTTCAGGTTGCGGTTGTTGATACCGATGATCCGTGCGCCGGCATCGACCGCCGTGCGGATTTCCGCCTCGTCATGCGTTTCCGTGAGGGCGGCGATGCCGAGCTCCTTACAGCGATGCAGGCATCTGCCGAGCATCTCCCGGTCCAGCAGGGAGACGATGAGCAGCGCAGCGTCGGCACCCATGACCCACGCCTGGTCCAGCTGGTACAGGCTGACGGTGAAGTCCTTGCGGATCATCGGGAGGGTGGTGGCCTGCCGGACCCCGCGGAAGATGTCATCCGACCCCAGGAAGTAGTGCGGTTCCGTGAGGCAGGAGACGCAGTCCGCCCCGGCAGCCTCATATTCCCGGGCGATCTCCGTATACGGGAAATCCGGGGCGATCAGCCCTTTGGAGGGGGAGGCCCGTTTGATCTCGCAGATAAAGGAGATCCCGGGCTTTGCGAGCGCCGCGGTGAAACGGCTGCCGCCGCCTTCTCCGGCGGAGGCTGCGAGGGCGCGCATTTCCGGTTCGGGAATCCGCTCCATGTCCGCCTTTACCCGCTCCCGGGCAAGCCCTGCCAGCTCTTCCAGAATATTCATTATTTAGCCTCCGTGTCATTGCTGACGGCGATCAGCTTTTCCAGCACCGCTGCGGCCTTTCCGCTGTCTATGAGCTCCGCGGCCAGGGCGATTCCGCCCGCGAAGGAGTCCGCCTTGCCGCCGATGTACAGCGCCGCGCCGGCGTTCATCAGCACGGTGTCGCGCTTCGGGCCTTTTTCACCGGCCAGGATCCGGCGGGTGATCTCCGCGTTCTCCTCCGGGGTGCCGCCGACGAGGTCTTCCTTTTTGCAGCGGGCGATGCCGAACTGCTCAGGGGTGATGACGTAATTCTTCATCCAGCCGTCCTTGAATTCGCAGACGGAGGTCGGCGCGCTGAGCGAGATTTCATCCAGCTTGTCCTGGCCGTAAACCACCATGCCGCGGCGGACGCCGAGGTTCATCAGCACCTGCGCCAGGGGCTGCACGAGGTATTCGTCATAGACGCCGAGCAGCTGCATGGTGGGCTTTCCGGGATTGGTGAGCGGCCCAAGGATGTTGAACACCGTGCGGAAGCCCAGCTCCTTGCGGATGGCGCCTACATACTTCATGGAGGTGTGGTACTGCTGCGCGAAGAAGAAGCACATGCCGGCTTCATCGAGCAGGCGGCGGCACATGTCCGGATCCTGCCGGATATTGACGCCCAGCGCTTCCAGGCAGTCAGCGGTGCCGCACTGGCTGGAAGCCGCGCGGTTGCCGTGCTTGGCAACGCGCATTCCACCGGCGGCCGCGACCAGCGCGGCAGTGGTGGAGATGTTGAAGGAATGGGCGTTGTCCCCGCCGGTGCCGACGATCTCGAAGAGGCCGTCACCCGCTTCCACGGGGATGGCCTTCTCCCGCATGGCGGTGGCGCAGCCGGTGATCTCCTCGGCGGTCTCCGCGCGGGCACTCTTGGTGGACAGGGCGGCAAGGAACGCCGCGTTCTGCGTGGCAGTGGATTCGCCGCTCATGATCTCATTCATGACGGTGTAGGCTTCCTCAAAGGTCAGGTCCTGTTTGCTGACGATCTTGACGATGGCTTCCTTAATCATTTTCGGTTCCTCCGTTTTCGTTGATCGATTATATCAGGTTTATTTCAGGCGGAAAGGCTGAAGAAGTTCCGCAGCATGGTTTTTCCATCCGGGGTCATGATGCTTTCGGGGTGGAACTGCACGCCGTATACCGGGTAATCCCGGTGCTGCACGGCCATGACCTCGCCGTCCTCCGTGCGGGCGGTGACCCGCAGGCAGTCCGGCAGGGTGGATTCATCCGCCGCCAGGGAATGGTACCGGGCGACGGGAAAGGCCGGCGGACAGCCCCTGAACAGCGGGCATTCCGGATCCGCCGTGACGATGGACTGCTTGCCGTGCATCAGCTGCTTCGCGTAGGTGACCACCGCGCCGCAGGCCATGCAGATGGCCTGGTGGCCGAGGCACACGCCGAGGATCGGGATTTCCGGCCCGAGCCGGCGGACCACATCCAGGATGACGCCGGCGTTTTCAGGACGCCCGGGTCCGGGGGAAAGGACGATGTGGTCCGGCTTCAGGGCGCGGATTTCGTCTACGGTCAGCTCGTCATTGCGGATGACCCGGATATCCGGGTTCAACTCCCCGATGAGCTGGTACAGGTTATAGCTGAAGCTGTCGTAATTATCAATGAGCAGGATCATGCGTCCGCCTCCTCTGCCAGCTGCAGCGCCCGGATGACGGCCCTGGCCTTGTTGATGCATTCCTGGTATTCCTTCTCCGGAACGGAATCGCTGACGATTCCCGCGCCGGAGCGGACAAAGACCCGGCCGTTTTTTCGGTAGGCGATCCGGATCGCGATGCAGGTGTCCATGTTGCCGGCAAAATCGATGTAGCCGATGGCCCCGCCGTAGATGCCGCGCTTGTTGTTCTCCAGCTCCCCGATGAGCTGGCAGGCCCGGATCTTCGGAGCGCCGGAAAGCGTGCCGGCCGGGAGGACTGCCTCGATGGCATCAAGCGCGTCCTTATCCGGGAGGATTTCCCCGCGCACCGTGGAGCCGATGTGCATCACGTGGGAGAAGCGCTGGACCGCGTGGAGCGTTTCCACCTCCACCGTGCCGAAGCGGGAGATCCGCCCGAGATCGTTCCGGCCGAGGTCCACGAGCATGTTGTGCTCGGCCAGCTCCTTCTCATCCGCGAGGAGCTCCGCCTCCAGGGCCCGGTCCTCCTGCGGGGTCGCCCCGCGGGGACGCGTTCCGGCCAGCGGGAAGGTGTGCAGCACGCCGTCCTCGAGCTTCACCAGCGTTTCGGGACTGGCACCGGCCACCTCCACATCCGTGCCGGAGAAGTAGAACATGTACGGCGACGGGTTAATCGTCCGCAGCATGCGGTATACGTTCAGGAGGCTTCCCTCGAAGGGGGCGCTGAGCCGGTTGCTCAGCACGATCTGGAAGATATCCCCCTCCCGGATATAGTGCTTTGCCTTCTCCACCATATCGCAGAAGGCTTCCCGGCTGAAAAGGGGCGTCACATCGCCCGTGAGGCGGCCGGCCTGGTCCGGCGCCTCGGCGCCCTCCGTGAGAAGCGTCCGCAGGGCCTGCAGCTCCATCTCCGCCCGGTGGTACCCGGCCTCCCCCTCGGAAAGCCGCGTGTTGACGATCAGGACGATCTTCTGGCGGAAATTGTCAAAGGCAATGACCTTGTCAAACAGCATCAGGTCCACATCCTGGAAACGCTCGGTATCCTCGGTGACGCGCTTCGCGGTGGGCTCGGCATAGCCGATGTAGTCATAGGCGAAGTAGCCGACCAGGCCGCCGGTGAACGGCGGAAGCCCCGGAAGGCGCGGGCTGCGGTATTCCGAAAGGATCCGGCGGAGCACCGAGGAGGGGTCGTCCGTCTCCAGGCGGATATCCCCGGCCTGCATGATGCCGTCGAGGCAGGTGATGCTCATTTTCGGGTCAAAACCCAGGAAGGTGTACCGGCCCCAGGTTTCCTGCTCCTCCGCCGATTCCAGCAGGAAGCAGTGGGAAGAGACATTCTTCAGTTTCCGCACGGCCTGGATCGGCGTGCAGATATCCGACATCAGTTCGCAGCAGACCGGCGCGACCTTGTACTGCCCGTCCTTCCGCAGCTCCAGGACTTCATCCAGGGATGGAAAAATCTTCACAGGCGCCTCCGTTTCCCCTGCCGGGGAAAAAGAAAATCCCCGACAGAACGCATCTGTCAGGGACGAATAGACTTATTCGCGGTGCCACCCTGCTTCACGGCCCGGAAGGCCGTGCTCCTCGCGGGATACGCTTGATATCCCCGGCAACTGACGTATGCCCCCACGTCGCAGAATACTCGGATCCTTCCGGAACCTTTGACTGCGCCCTCAGCGGTCCATTTGGCGGTGTGCGTTCCGTCCGGTTCTCAGCATCCCGGGCTCTCTGTGGGGGCAGCGCCGCTTTGATCTCCGCGTCAACGGTTTGTGTGAAATTACAGGAATTCTATCAACCAACCAGCTTTATGTCAACATAAGTACAAGGGAAATACAGGGTGTTTTTTACACCGCGCTCGCGCCGTAGTTGCTCAGCACGCGGGCGGAGGGATCGTCCACGTTGCAGCCGGGCCAGGTTTTGTTGGGCATCCAGTAATCCGGAATCATGCGGGCCTGGCCGGGATAGTACTTCTCAAACAGCTCGCGGTAGAGGAGGCTCTCCTTGGTGAAGGGCGGGCAGTAATCATACTGCGCGGCCTTCCGGCGGAACTCCTCATCGGTATATTTCTGCTCCGCGTATGCCTTGAGGTCATCCACCATGCTGTGGCCGACGGCGTCGGAGAAGGCGGCCTTCTGCCGCCAGAGGATCGCGTCCGGCAGGATGCGGTCGTCCGCGAAGGCCTTGCGGATCAGGTATTTGCCCATGTCATGGCGGTTCATCTTCAGCTCGGGATCAATGCTCATCGCGTAGCGGACGAACTTCAGGTCGCCGAAGGGAACACGCGCCTCCAGGCTGTTGTACGAAATGCACCGGTCGGCCCGGAGGACGTCATAGACATGCAGCTCGCGGATGCGCTTTTCCGCTTCCTCCTGGAAGGCGGCGGCGGAGGGCGCGAAGTCCGTGTACTTGTAGCCGAACAGCTCATCCGAAATCTCGCCGGTCAGCAGCACGCGGACATCGGTGTTCTCATGGATCCATTTGCAGACCAGGTACATGCCGATGGACGCGCGGATGGTGGTGATATCCCAGGTGCCGAGCAGCTCCACCACCGTGGGCAGGGCTTCCAGCACGTCCTTTTCCGAGATAATGACTTCAGTATGGTCGCTGCCGATGTAATCGGCGACCATCCGGGCATATTTGAGGTCGATGGCGTCCACATCCATGCCGATGGCGAAGGTGCGGATCGGTTTTCCGAGCGTTTTCCGGGCGATGGCGCATACCAGTGAGGAATCCAGACCGCCGGAAAGAAGGAAGCCGACGGGCGCGTCCGCGTCCAGCCGCTTTTCCACGCCGTCGATCAGCAGGCGGCGCAGCTTCGGGCAAACCTCTTCCTCGGTCTTCATGGTGAAGTATCCGACGTACGCGGGATCCGCGTAGCGGATGAACTCCCCGCCCATCCAGTAATGGCCGGGCGGGAAGGGCAGGATCTCATCGCACAGGCCGACGAGGTTTTTCGGCTCGCTGGCAAAGGCCCACTCGCCGCCGGCGAAGCGGCCGTAGTACAGGGGCCGGATGCCGATCGGATCGCGGGCGGCGATCAGCTGGCCTTTCTGGCTGTCGTACAGGATGAGCGCGAATTCCGCGTCCAGGGTTTTGAACATCTCCACCCCGTATTCATGATAAAGGGGAAGCAGGATCTCGCAGTCGGACTCGCCCTGGATCGGGTACGTCTCCATAAGCCGTTCGCGCAGGGGACGGAAGCCGTAAAGCTCGCCGTTGCAGACCACCATGTCATCGCCGAGGCGGAAGGGCTGCATGCCGCGCTCATTCAGGCCCATGATGGCCAGGCGGTGGAAGCCCAGGTAGCCGCGGGGGTCATCCTCCGGGCCGTAGGGCTCGAAACGGCTCATGTCCGGGCCGCGGGAGACCGTGCGGTTGAAACACGTCTGAAGCAGGTCCGCCGGGAATTTTTTACCGGTTACGCCAAAGATGGAACACATAGAAAAAGCACCTCCTGACAGGGTCGGCTATCGTTCTGATATATTTCAGGACGAAGGCCGCCTCTCCGTGGTGCCACCTGATTTGCTTCTCTTTGCAGGGCTCTGACAAGCCCCGGCGGGGATAACGTGCCGCCAGTCACGCCGCTCCTACTGATAACCGTTTCCGGTTACGTTCAGTTTGGGCTTGGAAGGGTTCTTCGCCGGACCGCCCATACAGCGCTCTCACCATGCGCGCCGCTCTCTGGGATGCCGCGGGTTCCGGGTACTTTTCTTCCGCAACGCTTTAAGGTATTAAATTAGGGCGGATTGTAGCACTGCTTTTCCGGCTTGTCAACCGGGGATACAGGGGAAATACAATCCGGGCTTCCGGACCGCCGGCGGAAGAAAACAGCGGGAATACAATCGGGGCTATTGACACGGCGGTCGTCCGGTGATAATATTCGCCCATCAAGGCAAGGGTGCTGCGGTAAACACACCCCTGCCGCTTTTTATTTCGTAAAGGAGGCCCCGGATATGAGCAAGTACAGCAAGGAAGATATCATCCGCATGGTGCGGGAGGATGACGTGGAGTTCATCCGGATGCAGTTCACCGATATTTTCGGCCAGCTGAAGAACGTGGCGATCACCGCCAGCCAGATTGAGAAGGCTGTGAACAACCAGATCATGATTGACGGCAGTTCCATCGAAGGCTTTGTGCGGATCAATGAAAGCGACCAGTACCTCTATCCGGACCTGGACACCTTCGCGATCCTGCCGTGGCGGCCGCAGCAGGGCAAAGTGGCCCGGATGATCTGCGACGTGCACAACCCCGACGGTTCCCCCTTCGCGGGCGATCCCCGGAACGTGCTGAAGGGCGTGCTGGAAAAGGCCGCGAAGATGGGATATTCCTTCAACGTCGGCCCGGAGATGGAGTTCTTCCTCTTCCAGACGGACGAGCAGGGCAAGCCCACGACCACGACGTCCGACGAAGCCGGATACTTCGACCTCGGACCGCTGGATCACGGCGAAGGAACCCGGCGCGAGATCTGCATGGCGCTGGAGCGGATGGGCTTTGAAATTGAAGCCAGCCACCATGAAGTGGCAGCCGGCCAGCATGAGATTGACTTCCGGTATACCGACGCGCTGACCGCGGCGGACAACATTATGACCTTCAAGCTGGCGGTGAAAACGCTGGCCCAGAAGAACGGTATGCACGCGACGTTCATGCCCAAGCCTGTGTTCGGCATCAACGGAAGCGGCATGCACACCAACATGAGCCTGTTCAAGGATGGTAAGAACGTCTTTGCCGATCCTTCCGACAAGCGCGGCATGAGGATTTGATAATGCGAATAATCGATTGGCTTATAATGCTTATACCGTTTGTCGGCATTCTCGCACTGTCGGTTTATGCCAAGAAATATGCCCGCGACGTGGTGGACTTCGTGGCGGCGGGGCGAGTGGCCGGCCGATACGTGATGAGCGTGGGCGACGTAGCGGCGGGCCTGAGTGTGATAACGCTCGTCGCGCATTGCGAGACAACGTACAAGGCAGGCTCGGCGATGGACTTCTGGAACATCGTCACCATGCCGCTGGGAATGTTTCTCTCGCTGGCGGGTTTCTGCATTTACCGCTGGCGCGCCTCTCGCGCATTGTCTTTCGGGCAGTTCCTTGAAATGCGCTACGGGAGCAAGGCGTTCCGCGTCTTTTGCGCGACGCTCCGCAACTTCTCGGAGATGATCACCAACGCGATCGGTCCGGCAATTGCCGCCAATTTCTTCATCTACTTTCTGGGTCTTCCGCACAGGATTCATGTGTTCGGAGTCAATCTGCCGTGCTTCGCGATTCTCGTCGCCGTCAGTCTCTCGCTTGCGCTCGTGGCGATCTGGCCGGCGGGCCGCATTTCGCTACTCCTGACCGACACGGCCCAGGCGCTGTTGTCCTACCCGATTTTCGTCATCATTGCCGGCTACATCTTCTTCCACTTCAACTGGGGGACCACGATGGAACCGGTGATGTTGAACCGCGTCCCCGGCGAAAGTTTTCTCAATCCCTTCGACATTGAGAAACTCCGCGACTTCAACATGTTCGCCCTGGGCGTGACGGTCATGGCGACGATTCTGCAACGCGCCTCGTGGTTCGGCACCGACACGACAAACTCAGGGCGAACCCCGCACGAGCAGAAGATGGCCGGAGTCCTCGGCACCTGGCGCAATGGCTACTCCTATACGATGATCGGCCTGGTGACGTTGCTTGTCATCACCGTCATGAACCACGTGGACTATGTCCTTCCCGGTGCGCACGGCAAGTTCTCCTCGCACGAGACTCGCATCGCGCTCGTAGAGAAGGTCGCCGCAGAAGCCGTCCCCGACCCCGCCGTCCGCGACCGCATCGCTGCCGCTCTCGAACGTTTGCCCGCACACCTCCAGGACGAGCCGCTCTCCCAATTGAAGAACAACGACACGCCCTACATCGACGCTGCGCGCGACGTAATCAACGGAAACATTCCCGAACGCCTCCGGGCAGAGGCCGAGGCGGTAACCTTAGGCGACAAGTCCCCTTCGACGGAACTGGCGGCCATACAGGGCGCAAACGCCAAAATCGCCCAGAAGGTCCGCACCCTCTACGGCCAGATGATGATGCCCGTCACGCTGCGCCAGATCCTCCCCGCGGGCGTGATCGGCCTCTTCGCGCTCCTGATGCTCATGCTCCTCATATCCAC
>JAEEGK010015450.1_pt1 | contig 16924 bp, 18 predicted proteins | sample 8958771 | NCBI WGS metagenome assembly JAEEGK01 (sample SAMN16246547, study PRJNA631951) | gut metagenome | biome: gut microbiome; feature: rumen; material: SC-attached | host: Bos | place: Iran: Karaj | collected 2018-10 | reverse complement strand
CACTCGCCTTTTTTGCGATACTTGTTTCGGAGGTGGTGCCGTCCGGAGCAATGCGGATGCGGTGTAGCGTAAGCCCAGCGCCGCTGGTGGAATCCCAAAGAAAAGCGGCATTCTTGTCGGTGATGGAACCGGCCCATGCCGAGGCAGCCCCAAAGCCGCTGATGCGCTGGTATTCCTTGCCGATATCTACGTTAATCGTTGCCGCACTGGCGAGGGTGCCCAAAAACGCGACAAAACCTGCAAAAAAGGGAAATTCCTTAATTGAAAACGGCATAAAGCCTCCCATACGAACTTTACTTACTATAAAATAAGTTGAAAAATTCGCTTAATATAGGGCTTTATTCGAATTCGTTTTGATAAATTGACAACAGAATGATGTATTTATCCGCTAGAACTTCTCGAAAAACTCCCATGTGGCTTGCGGCACCCAGGACTGCTGCTGGCCGGGATCCTTGTGGTCCCAGATGTGGCCGCCGCTCTGCGTGCACCAGCGAACGGGGAATCTTTCCTCGACGGTCGTGTAGTCGTAGCACTTGTGCGGGGCGTTGCGTTGGGCTTCTTCGGCGCGTTCGTTCTTCGCCTTGCCGCCTTCGGAGTTGAGCGTCAAGATGATGTCACGCGCGTTCCTGCCCATTTCAGGGGTGCACATGCCATCATCGAGGCCGAGCACACCCATCCAGCCGATTCCCATTTTCTTGCGCTGCGGGAGCCAGATGTTGCGTTCCGCGGTTTCGTAAACGGCCACTGCGCGGAGCACGTCCTGGTGGTTCCACGAAAGGCCATTGCTGAACATGGCGCCGTAGCTGAATCCCGTGGAAAAAACGCGGCTCGAATCGATGCAGAAGTTTCCTTCGAGGTATGCGAGGAGTTCGTCAAACAGGAGGTAATCATCTTGTCCCCAGGGCAGCTGGTTTCCATTGCCTTCGGGCGCAACGAATATCGCGGTTTCGTTCTTGTCAATCCACTTGAGGCCGTGATAGCCTTCATCTTGCACGGCGCTAGCGGAACCGCCCATGCACTGCATTCCGAAAATGAGTTTGTACGGTTTGTTCTTGTCGTAACTTTTCGGCATGTCAATACGCACGGTACGCACGCCCTTGCTCCACCTGAAATCGATGTAGGGCTTGTCGCCACGATACTTGTAATCAAGTCGCGTATCCTTGCCGCAGCCACGAGTGGGAACCGGGTCATTCTTTAGTCCCCATCCGTATTCGTACTGCGGTTGCGGCGGAGCGGTTTTCTTGAGCGTGAGCGCGAGAGTCGTGTCGAGATTATTGAGTTTTACATTGAGGGTATCGAAACCGTCGGCAACAACACGCAGGTCGTCCGAATCGCCCACCTTGAGAAGCGCCTTTGCTCCGGACTTCGCACCGAATGCCGCATTGAAACTCCCATCGGCAACAAACTGGAACGTTTGCATCGCACTACCTACGCGGACGCGCGCGAAATACTTGCCCTGCGCTTTCACGGAAGACTTCATGTCAACCGTACCCGAGCCGTAGACAGTTTCATTCAGCAGGCGGTTTCCGAATATGTCGAAAATCTGCACCTGTACCGGGGAATTTTGCCCCTGCGAAAACGATAGGATGCCGTTGTTCACGGAGAGAAATCCGACCGAGGTCCCGCTCGCCAGAACCAGCAGTTCCTCGTCCTGGTGAATCGTGAATGCACCCGAGGTATCTGTTTTCACGCTGAGGCCTTTTTGAACAAGCGAAACATCTGCGCCAATGACAGCCTTGCTGCTATCGTCGCTCACCTTGCCTGTTAGGGTAAACGCATTCGTCGTCACGACAGACAACACCATAATAAAGCCAACGGACACACCGGTCCATAGAGCATGATTCATAAAACCACTCCTTTTTTTTATTTTCTATCCCTGAAAATACTTTCAAAAAATCAATTCCGTTTACACGGAAACGTATTTCCGTGGACAACGCTGTCCACAAAAAATCCCAGATGTCTTTTATTTCTACTTTCTTTAAGCGAACGATTGGCTTATCACCCAAGTCAATCCGCTAAAAAAGGATTCAATTTTATGAACGAAACGGAAAATCGCCAAAAGGTCATTGTCCGGACAAGCATCATCGGCATCGCGGCAAACATCGTACTGTCGGCATTCAAGGCGTTCGTCGGCTTTGCAACCAACTCCATCGCCGTGACGCTCGATGCAGTGAACAACCTTTCTGACGCGCTGTCTTCGGTCATTACGATTGTGGGCGCAAAGCTTTCGAACAAACTCCCAGACAAAAAACACCCTCTCGGTTACGGGCGAATCGAATACCTGAGCGCAATGGTGGTCGCGGCAATCGTTCTCTACGCCGGCGGCACCTCGGCTGTGGAATCGGTCAAGAAAATCATCCACCCCGAAGCAGCGGACTACTCCACGGTTTCGCTGGCGATTATCGCCTCGGCGGTGGTAGTGAAACTCGTGCTCGGGAAATTCGTGAAACGCCAGGGCGAACGCGTGAACTCGGCCGCACTCGTGGCATCGGGCGCAGACGCGCTGTTCGACGCCATCCTCTCCCTTTCGGTGCTGGCATCGGCCATCGTCTTCATTCTCACGGGAATTTCGCTTGAAGCTTACGTGGGTCTCGTAATTTCGGGATTCATCATCAAGTCGGGCATCGGCATGCTCATCGAAACGCTGGACGATATTCTGGGCAAGCGCGCCGACGGCGACCTGGTCAAGAAAATCAAGAGACTGCTCACCGAAGAACCGCAAGTCCATGGTGCCTACGATGTCATCCTCAACAATTACGGGCCGGACAAGTTCCTCGGTTCCGTGCACCTGGAACTCCCCGATACCATGACCGTCGAAGAAGTCGACGTACTGACCCGCAGGGTGCAGGCACGCGTACTCAAGGAAACTGGTGTGATTCTCACGGGTGTAGGCGTGTATTCACACAACACCAAGAATGACGAAGCTGCCAAAATTCGCAGCAACGTGTTGAAGTTGGTAAAGGAGCACCCTTGGGCATTGCAGCTCCACGGCTTTTACGTAAACCTCGAGGACCGCACCATGCGTTTTGACGTGGTCATGAATTTCGAAATCAAGCCGCAAGAGGGGCTGGACATACTCCACAAGGAAATCAGCGAAGCCTACCCCGACTACGATTTACATATCGCCGCCGATATCGACGCATCGTAGCGCCGACTGATTTGTATCTTTAGTTTTTAAAACGGTTGCACACCTAGATCGGTGTCGCCGTTTTTTACTTTTGCAAGGATTTCAAGCCCCGTCAGGTCTTGCATCATGCGGATGTTGTCATCTTCCATTTCCTGGTTGCCGCTAGAACCGTAGCGGTTAACGATGAGCCCACGGACATCGAGGCCGCGGCTGCGAGCGAATTCTACCGTAAGCACGCAAGCGTTAATGGAGCCGAGAGCCGCCGTCGTAACAATAACCAACGGAAGGTCCAACGTTTTCATGATGTCGACGAGGAATATTTTCTGGTCATCGTAGCGGATGGGGCAAATGATTCCCCCGCTGCCTTCAGCGAAAATGAATTCGTGGCGAGCGCAGGCCGCATCAAAATCGGCTTTGACTTTCGCGAGTTCTACAGGGTTGCCTTCTTTGCGGGCAGCGAGATGCGGAGAGACAGCTTCTTTATAGACATAACTCACGAGCTGTTCTTGCGTATCGGGAAGATTTGCGATGCGCTTCACGTAATCAGCGTCACCTGCGACCCATTTGCCGTTGCGGAGTTCTGCGCCGCTAAGGGCAGCCTTGTAGTAGCCCGCATCGATGCCGGAATCGCGCCACTTTTTAACGAGAAGGGCGGTGATGAATGTCTTGCCGACATCGGTTCCGGTCGCTGTAACGAAATAACCTTTACTCATACACACTCCTTTACTGCTTGCGCAATTACTGTTGCGGCAGTTTGAAGCTGTTCGTGCGCGTGCGTTGCCATTAGGCTTGCGCGCAAGCGGGCTTGCCCCTTGGCGACTGTCGGGTAACGAATGGCAGGAATCAATATTCCCGCATCCTGGAGTGCAGCCGAAATTTCAAGCGCACGGGCTTCGTCACCGATGACAATCGGAACAATCGCCGAAGGAGACTGTTCAACTTTCACGCCTTCATGCTGCAAGGCTTCGCAGAAAAATTTCACGTTATCACGCAAGTTCTGCACGCGTTCAGGGTGTGCATCGATGTAGCGCAAGTTGTTGCAGGCTGCGGCGGCAACAGCAGGGGCCATCGCCGTCGTAAAGATAAAGCTGCGGGCTTTGTTGCGGAGGAAATCAATCAGCTGTTGCTTGCCCGCCACGAAGCCGCCCTCGGCGGCGACGGCTTTGCTCAAAGTGCCAATAGTTACATCGGCGTGAGCACAGCCGTAGTGTTCGGCAAGGCCGCGCCCGGTCTTGCCGAGCACGCCCGTGGCATGCGCTTCATCAATCATCAAGAGACAATCGTTTTCTTTCGCGATGCGTAGGAGTTCCGGCAAATTCGCAAGGTCGCCATCCATGCTGAAAACAGCGTCGGTCACGATAAGCCCACGGAAAGCAGAGACAGCGCCGAGTCCCGCGGCCTCTTTAATAACCCGTTCCAAATCCGCCATATCGTTATGCTTATAGATAAAGCATTTGGCTCGCGATAACCTAATTCCGTCAATAATGCTCGCGTGGTTCAGTTCATCGCTAAAGACAAAGTCGTTCTTGCCGCACAATGCTGAAATCGTACCGACATTCGCCATGTAACCCGTATTGAAGGTGATAGCGGATTCTTCGCCCTTGAATTTCGCGATAAATTCTTCCAGTTCCTGATGCGGAGATTTGTTACCCGTAGTAAGGCGGGCTCCCCCGCTCCCTGTACCCCACTCCAAAACGGCCTGGGCCATCGCCTGCTTGAGTTCATCGACATTCGCCAAGTCCAAGTAAGAATTAGACGCCAGCAGGATCTGTTCCTGCAAAGCGCCGTTGGGCATACGGATTTTCACGCACGACGATTCCGGCGTTTCCATCAAGCGCATCGAGCGGTAAGTATTGTTCGCCCGCGCTGCATCCAAAGCGTCTTTCGTAAAAATGTCAAGAATGCGACTCATGCCCCGACATCCACCAAAATTTTCTTCTTCTGCAAGTACTCAATGCACTCTTCAGCTTTGGCCTTGCGCGAATCAAATAGAAAAATGCGGCCTCCGTTTTCGTCGCCCATTTCCTTCATCTTCATGATGCGCACATAGCCGAGTTCCTTGCTCGCGACATAACCCGTCACGTAATTCGGATCATCGCTCACACAAAATTCCGCAACCATTCCAGGGGCATTCGCCACCTTGGTCGCAAGCACTATCGCTTCGTTAAAATGATTCTTGCAACCGTCCACTTCACTCGAATGCAGAGCATCCATATAAGTCGCACGCACACCGCGTTCGTGGTCAGGTTCCAGGCGCTCGCCAGTCGCGATATCGTAGAGCATCGCGCCACGCATCGGGAACGTTTCGCGCAAGAGCTCTTGCAATTTTTCGCGAAGCCCGCAGCCAGAACCCATCAGCGGAGCAATCAGTCCAAACGCCTTCTCCAGCCCTTCCTGCCATGTTTCCACATCCACGCGCGTCACTGGCAAGGCTTTTAAAATCTGGATATCGCTTTCGTGAACCTTCTCGATTTTCACATTGATAAAATCCGGGTCGCCCTTGGAATGCGTCATGGCCCGACGCACCATCGCCGTACAAACAGCCTCAACAGAATCCCGGTTCACGATGCGCTCGGCACCGGATATGTGCTGCTCACGTTTCTGTTCGCCCTCGCCCACTTGCTGCGAGGCACGCATTTTCAAGCTGTAATAATCCATAAAAATCTCAATGGATCCTATCGCTTCGCTCCAGGATGACAGGATGTCTACTTACTCATGAAATTCGTCTTCACCTTCTACGACAGGCGCGGGTTCACATTCGCCAATCATCTTGATGGCTTCGCAGATGCGGTCGATTTCAGAATCGGTCGTGATGAACGGAGGCATCGTATAGACGTAATTGCAGAAAGGCCGGAGCCACACGCCGGTTTCGCGAATCACGCGCAGAATATCATCCGCTGAAGGTTTCGCTTTCAGTTCCAAGACGCCGATCGCACCAAGGACACGCACGTCGGCCGCATTTTCAAGCGCTCGAAGCGGTTCCAGGTTCGTGCGGAGGCGTTTTTCTATTCGAGCGACACTAGCTTCGTAATCGCGATTCTCGAATAGCGATAGCGAAGCGATTCCTGCGGCACAAGCGAGCGGGTTCGCCATGTAGGTGGGGCCATGCATGAATGCAGGAATCTTGCTGTTCGTAATCGTTTCGGCGACCTTCTCGGACGCAACACAGGCCGCCATCGTAATGCTTCCGCCCGTGAGCGCCTTACCGATGCACATGATGTCCGGAGTTATCCCCGCATGCTTCATCGCAAAACGCGGACCCGTGCGGTAAAATCCCGAAGCGATTTCGTCCAGGATCAACAGGATGCCGTAACGGTCGCAAAGTTCGCGGAGAGCCTTCAAGTAGCCTGCATTGTAAAGCCACATGCCGTTTCCGCCCTGGAACACGGGTTCACAAATCACGGCAGCGATTTCATCCTTGTGTTCCTCGACAACGCGTTCCATCGAAGCGAAATCCGTCGGATTCCACGCCTCGTCAAAGCGGCAGTTCGGACGTTCCGCAAAGTAATGGTGCGGCATGATTCCGCGGAAAAGCGTATGCATTCCGTCCGGATCGCTAAGCGCCATCGCGCCTGCGGTATCGCCGTGGTAGCCTCCCTTCAAGGCGACCAACTTGCAGCGTTCCGGATGACCGAGGGAATACTGGTACTGCACCGCCATCTTGGCGCTGCATTCCACGGCAATGCTTCCCGAATCCGCAAAGAAAATCTTGTTCAAGCCTTCGGGCAAAAAATTCACCAACTTTTCGCCCAACTCAATCGCGGGTTCATGCGTAAAACCGCCGAACATCACATGGCACATCTTTTCGCTTTGCTTCTGAATCGCCTCAACGATTTCAGGGGCGTTGTGCCCGTGCGCCATGCACCACCAGCTAGACACGGCATCAATCAGTTTCAAACCGTCAGCCGTTTCAATCGTTGTTCCGTGAGCCGTTTTGGCAAGAAATCTTGCGGGAGTATTTTTCAGCGCCGCATACGGATGCCACAAATGCTCGCTATCAAAATCTAAAAGTCTTTTCATCCGCGCCCAAATATAGAAAAATACTATATCGCCATCGACGCGCTAACATAGGTAATGCGGTTTACTCCAGGTACACGACTTCGCCCATTTGCGGCATAAGCACGGGCTTGCCCGATTCCTGGGCGGCACGTTTCGCATTTTCCAGCGGTTCCATGTACGAATGCTTGCTCAGGCAGAACTTGGAATGGTGAACAGTCATGTAGCGGTTCGCGCCAAGCTCCACCATTTCCTTGCCCAGGTATTCCGGCATGGTGTGGATAAGCGACCAGTCCTTGTTATACTGCCCGTTTTCAAGAATCGCCAAATCGATGTCGGTGAATTTCTTTCCGATTTTCTCGAAATGCGGGCCATAACCCGTATCGCCGCCAATCCAGACAGTGCGCTTAGGAGACTTGAAGGCAAAAGACGCCCACAGAGTCTTGTTCTGGTGCAAATCACGGCCCGAAAAATGCCTTGCCGGAGTCGTTGTCACGTTAAAGCCTTCGCCCAAGTCGAAAGAATCCCACCAATCGAGTTCCACGAGTTTTTCCACCGGGTAGCCCCAGTATTCAAAATGCTCGCCCACGCCGAGGCCAGTCACCACGCGCTTTACGCGGGGTTCCAGTTCCGTAACCACCTGGTAATCTAAGTGATCCCAGTGGTCATGCGTAATCACCAGGTAGTCAATATCCGGCATGTCGGCAGGCTTGTAGACGTCCGTTCCCTTGAACATTTTGTTCACGAAGCTCACCGGCGAGCCCTGGTAAAAAACGGGATCCACCAGCACCTTCTTCCCAGATAAATTCATCAAGTACGACGAATGCCCGAACCACACAATCCAATCCTTGTCGGCAGGAAGTTCCTTCAAGTCCGTCTTGACAACAGTCATTGCCGTATCGGGAATTGTCTGCGACTTGTCGCCAAACAGGAAATCCTTCCATACAGCAAAAACATTCTTGTCGCCGGTCATGGTGACGGTCTCGACCTCGTTCACGAACTGCTTGCCGTCGTAATGCGGTGACTGCTTGATACGCTCGAGACGTTTGCCCTGCGGAATGCGCCCAAATTTTTCTTGACTGAGGAACAACACGCCAGCATCTCCAAGGATAAATAGTATCGATAAAACAATCGCCGTAATCATGAGTTTCTTGTTCTTCGCAAAACGCAGGTGCATCATTTTTTAGCGGATAAAGTTCGTGAAGATTTTCTTTTCGGCAACGGGCTGCACAACACCCGCCTTCTTTCCCGCTTCGATGCTTTTCAGGATCCACGCCATGTTGCGGCCCAGTTCCTTCATAATCTGCACACCTTCTTCATCCTTCAGCACATCATCGGGACTAGAACCGTGAACCATGTTCCAGTAGCGCGAAGCCACCATGGGCTGCTGCGCAAATGCCGGATACTTGTTCAGCGCGTCGAGAGTAGCGCTGGTCCCTGCACGGCGGGCAGAAGCAACCGTTGCGGCAGGCTTAAAGAGAAGTTCCGCTTCGGCAATGCCATAAAGCCTGTCCAGGAACATCAGCATCTCGCCACTCGGAGAGGCGTAGTACACCGGAGAACCATAAACGACGGCGTCGGCTGTTTTAAGGATTTCCTTGGCTTCGTGAACCACGGCGTCGGTTTCGCCCTTCAGCACGCGGCCACCCACGAAGAAGATTTCCGTCTCGATGCCTGCGGCCTTGAGTTCGCCGGCCACGAGGCTCAGCGCCGTATAAGTGCAGCCCTTTTCGCGACGGCTACCATTGAATAAAACAACTTTCATGATTAATTCCTTTGTTATAAAAAAAGTTTCTTTATTAAAATTCTACTTGTCAAAATCGTCCGGGGACTCGAACAACTTTTTCTTCAGATGTTTGAACCGCCTTTCGTTGGTGGCGACATCCAGGTTGCCCACCCGAACGGCTTCCCGATACAGGAGTTCCTTAAAGCGAATCTTGTTCATGACCACCGTAAGGCGGGCCATTTCCTTTTCAAGAATCTTGCGGCGGTTTTCAAAAAGGGACAGCCTTTGGGAAAGCGTAGAATCGCCCTCGTTGAACCACTCGATGTACTGGCGGATTTCCTTGATTTGTAATCCCGAATCCTTGAGGCATTCAATCATGGTAAGCCAGCGAAGGTCTTCGTCGCTGTAGGCCCGCACGCCCGAGGCGTTCTTCTTGACAAAGGGAAGCAGGCCCTCTTTTTCGTAGTAACGCAGGGTATGGGCCGAAAGCCCGGTTTTCTTGACAACTTCGCCTATGGAGTAACTCATATTTGCAAAATATAATTATTTTTTCCCAAATACTAGAGTTAGAGTCAACTCTAAATAAAATTTTTCATCTTTTTTCACAAGAACATGACACCTAGAGTAAACTCTAAGTATTATATTTCTTGTAGAAACTTATTCAAAAGGAGATTTTATGTGCTGTTTTGTCGTGCCCATGGCCGAAGCGGTCGTCACCACCATCGCAACCCTCGTGTTGCAGCAGACCGACAAGTCCAAAAGTGAATCCAGGAACCTTGAAGCCGCGGTTTCTGGCGGTCCGCAACCCTTCTATAAAAGCCTGCGCCTGCTTGCCCGTATGCTCTGGCTCGTGACTGGCGTCCTGATTATCGACCATGTCATGAACGGAGAACTCATGTGGAGTTATCCCTTCTTTACCGCAGCCACAAGCCCCGAAGGTGTTTCCGAGATGGTGCGGGAAATGTCCACGGTAGGTGTTGCCATGTCGGCATTTATCACATCCGTATGGGCGGTGATGATTATTGCGCGCAAATACAAGGCCCAATCCCTCGCCAAGGTCGAGGCTCACTCAAATCACTGACCTTCGGTCCGAACCACAGCCTAATCACTAACCACCAACCACTAACCACTACAAATATGGATAGAAGAGACTTTCTAAAAACCGCAGGCGCAGTAGCACTGGTCTCCGCCGTATTCACACCCGCTTTCGCGAAAGGGAAATCCATGGAACAGAAGGAACCCGGAAAGAACGTTTCCAACGTCTATTTCACCAAGGACCTGAGTGCCGCCGGCCTCATCAAGTTGTACAAGAAAATCAACGATGGCATCACCGGTCGTGTTGCCATCAAGCTCCACACCGGCGAAAAGAACGGCCCCAATATCCTGCCTCGCGAATGGGTCAAGGAATTCCAGGCTCAAGTTCCCAACTCCAAGATTGTGGAGACCAACACCTGGTACGAAGGCGACCGCTACACTACCGAACAGCACCGCGAAACCCTCAAGGTGAACGGGTGGACCTTCTGCGACGTGGATATCATGGACGAAGACGGCGAAGTGATGCTCCCCGTAAAGGACGGCCTCATTTTCAAGGAAATGTCCATGGGCGCACATATCAAGAATTACGATTCCATGATCGTACTGACTCACTTCAAGGGTCACACCATGGGCGGTTTCGGCGGTTCCATGAAGAACATCGCCATCGGTTGCGCGGGCGGACGCCTGGGCAAGAAGATGATTCACGAATACGTGAAGGGCGGCCCCACCAAGATGGAACCGGGCGGCACGGCGGGCTGGAAAACCAGCGGAGCCCTGTTCATGGAAACCATGGCCGATTCCGCAAAGGCCACCTGCGATTTTTTCAAGGGTCACATCTGCTTCATCAACGTGCTGCGCCGCATGTCCGTTGATTGCGACTGCACGGGTGTTGCTGCCGAAGAACCCAAGTGCCGCGACATCGGAATTCTCGCCTCCACAGATATCGTGGCGGTGGACCAGGCCAGCGTTGACATGGTCTATAAGCTCCCGCCCAAGGAACTTCACGACCTCAAGGAACGCATCGAGTCCCGCGAGGGCCTGCACCAGCTCCCCGCCATGGAAAAGCTGAAGATGGGTAACCGAAAATACAGGATTATCGAACTGTAGCCTAGTTCGCGATGGTGCCGTAGATAATTTTTCGTCACCGTCGCGGATTGTGTTATATTTCTAGGAAAAGGCAGGTAAAATATGTCCCTTGGAATTCCAGAAATAATCCTGATTGTGGTCGTGGTGCTCCTTTTGTTCGGGGCAAAGCGCATTCCTGAACTCGCACGTTCCCTGGGACGCGCCCAGAACGAGTACAAGAAGGCGAAAGACGCCCTGAAGGAAGAAGCCGAAGACCTGCAGAAGACGGTAGAAAAAGCCGCCGATGCTTCGGCACGCTCAGCAACCGAAGAAGAAAAGAAAGGCTGATGACCTCCAAACAGGATCAAGAGGCTACGCTGATTTCGCATTTGGAAGCGCTCCGACGGGCGCTTTTGCGTTCTATTGTCGCCCTTGCCATCGGCATCGTGCCCCTGTTCCTTGTTTCGCCCTACGTTCTGGACTGGTTCTGTAAGCAAATTGCCCTGCAGGGCGGCGTCACGCTCCATTACTTTTCCCCGATGGAAGTGTTCCTGCTGCAGCTCAAGATTTCTGCACTGCTGGACTGCGTGCTATTTTCGCCCTACATCGCCTGGAACATGTGGCTGTTTGTGCTTCCTGCTCTATACGATAACGAGAAACGATTCATCCGCTCCATCGTGGCCATGACCAGCGGGCAGTTTATCGCGGGCGTCGCCTTCTGCCTTGTCGTCTGCTTCCCGCTGATTGTGCAGTTCGGCATGAGCTTTGCAAGCACGACCCTGCAGCCCGTATTCGGAGTCTCCAACCTGGTAACACTCGCGCTCTGGCTTTCGCTTGCGTTCGGATGCATGTTCCAGTTCCCGCTAGTGACCTACGCGCTTATCCGTGCGGGCATCGTGAATTACGAGACCGTCTGCAGCAAGCGCCCCTACGTGGTGGTGGCAATCCTTGTGCTGGCGGCTTTCCTCACGCCCCCGGATGTAGTAAGCCAGTTGCTACTCGGGCTCCCGACGTACCTGCTCTTCGAAGCGGGTCTACTTGCGGCCAGGCATTACAAGGGGCGCGCCTTGAAAGAAGTCCACCCTGAAAACGCCCCGAACATCGCGCCGCAAGATTCAACAGCAACCGCGCCGGAAACCGAGACGGAGGAATCCACAGCGACGAAAGCCGAATCTCCCGCAGTCGACGACATCGATTTCGCGGCACCTTCTTCCAAGTTCCAGGTCGGCGCAGAAAAAGACGCCGACAAGTGGAAACCTTATTGATTTTTAGAAAAATTTATTTGCCTTAGAGTCAACTCTAAGTGATATATTAGAAGTATGAAAAAGTTTGTCTCAAAAGATTCCTTTGAAGACCTCGGTTTTGCCAAACTGGACGTGAGTCGCGAATCGCGCACAGGCACTAGCGAGGCCGTTTATTGTGCTGGCAAGACGTCGGAACAGCTCCTGAAAATTCTTAGAAAGTTCCGAGACAAAGGCTGCCGCGTGCTCGGGACAAAGTGCAGCAAGGAACAGGCGGAATTTATCGCAAATGCAGGCGAGAAAATCTGCTACGACGAACTCTCCCGGACGATTTCGCTGGCAGATGAAACTCCTGCCAGGCAGAAACGCGGGCGTTCCGGCGGCAAGGCGGCGCAAACGGTTGCAAAACTCGGGCCCGTGGCCGTATGCTGCGCAGGAACGGCGGACCTGCCTATTGCCGAAGAAGCCGCCAAGACGCTGGAATTTAACGGCGTGAAAGTCGTGCGCCAATACGATGTAGGGATTGCGGGGCTGCACCGCCTACTTTCGAAGGTGGAGGATATCCGCAAGGCTTCGGTGGTTATCGCGGTTGCCGGAATGGAAGGCGCGCTCCCCGGCGTGATTGCCGGACTCGTGAAAGCGCCCGTGATTGCCGTGCCCACATCGGTCGGGTACGGAGCATCCTTCGGCGGGATTAGCGCACTGCTCACCATGCTCAACACCTGCGCCGAGGGCGTGACGGTGGTAAATATTGATAACGGTTTCGGGGCGGCCATCGCCGCATTTAGAATGTTGAAGGTAAAATGATGAAATATCTCTATCTTGATGGATCTTGCGGTATCAGCGGCGATATGACGGTTGCCGCACTTCTTGGACTTGGCGCATCACGCGAAAAAATGGATGCGGCGATTGCTGGGCTCAATCTAGAAGACATCCACGTCCATGTGGAAAATTCAAAGAGCTACAGCATTGCAGGGTTTTCTTTTGCGGTGCATGTTCACGGCCACGATGCTGACCACGTACATTCTCACGAAGAAGGGTATGTAGAGCATTGTGAGACGAAAGACGATAGACGAAAGACGAAAGAATGTCATGAAGGTCATCATCATCATCATCATGAACATCGGCACTTGTCCGAAGTTTACGAGATTCTGGACCGCGCAGCAAATGCAGGGGCAGTCACGCCCCGCGCCCTTGAAACCGCAAAAAAGATTTTCCGCATCATCGCCGAAGCCGAGGCAAAGGCTCACGGCGTGCCCGTAGAAGAAGTCCATTTCCACGAAGTGGGTGCCGTTGATTCCATCGTCGACATCTTGGCGGTCGCTGTCCTTGCAGATGACCTTGGTATAGAGAACTGCATCGTTACAGGGCTCAACGAAGGTTCTGGTTTTGTAGAAACGCAACATGGCCAATTGCCGATTCCCGTTCCGGCGGTAGCGCACATTGCAGAAACAGCGGGTATCGCGCTTCACATCACCGAAACGAAAGGCGAAATGGTCACCCCAACGGGAGCGGGCATCGTGGCGGCTCTGCGGACAAGCGAAAGCCTCCCCGCAAGCTACAAGATTTTAAAATCGGGCATAGGTCTCGGCAAACGCGATTTCGGGCGCGCGAATTTCTTGCGGGCACAAATCATCGAGGACTGCGCAAACGACAAATGCGGCGACGCAACATCTGATACCACGAGGTCCGCGGCTCTTGACTGCAACGTTTTCCAGATTGAAGCGAACATCGACGATTCCACTCCCGAAGAACTGGGCTACGCCATGGACAAGCTCTTCGAGGCGGGTGCCCGCGACGTCCATTTTATCCCCTGCTACATGAAGAAAAACCGCATGGGCACTCTCCTGTGCGCCCTCGCCGACATCGAGCACCTGGCTGCCGTAGAGAAAGCGATTTTCTTACATACATCGACCGTCGGCGTGCGCCGTTTCCCCGTAGAACGCACCTGCATGGCCCGCACCATCTTCGAAGTCGAAACAGAATTCGGCAAGGTTCGCGTCAAGAAGTCCGTCCTAGGCGATATCGAAAAAATCAAACCCGAATTTGACGACTTGAAAGCATGCGCCGACAAGGCGGGCGTTCCCATTCGCGAAATCCAGAAAGAGGTCGAGAAGAAACTGCACTAAAAGCGAGTTGTCAAGCCGCAATTTTGTATTTTACTTTACATGGAAAGTTTGAGCAAAAAGTTTGAAAAACTGAAAAACCTCTTGCGCGAAATGGGCCGCGTCGCCATCGCATTTTCTGCCGGCGTAGATTCCACGTTTCTTGCGAAAGTCGCTCACGACGTGCTGGGTGACAACATGGTTGCTTACACCGTCCAGGCGGGAATGGTCCCCGAGCGCGAAATCGCATTTTCCCGAGAGTTCTGCAAGTTGCACGGAATCCCGCAGCAGCTGATAGAAGTTGACGAAATGCAGGTAGAAGGATTTGCCGAAAACTCCAGGGAACGTTGCTACTTTTGCAAGCGCAACCTGTTTTCAAAAATTGCAGAACGCGCAAAGGCCGCAGGATTTTCAACCGTCTGCGAAGGCAGCAATGCCGACGACATTCACGACTACCGCCCGGGAATGCGCGCCCTCCAGGAACTAGGCATCAGGAGCCCCCTCCTGGAATGCGGACTCACAAAGGCAGACATCCGCGAACTTTCGCACAAACTGGATTTACCCACGTGGGACAAGCCTTCCTTCGCCTGCCTCGCAAGCCGCATCCCTTACGGAGAACCCATTTCCCGGGAAAAGCTTTCCATGATATCAAATGCGGAGCAACTGCTTTTTGAACTGGGCTTCAAGCAGTTCCGCGTGCGCCTGCACGGCAACCTCGCACGCATCGAGGTGTTGCCGGAAGATTTCAACAAGGTTCTAGAAAAGCGCGACCAGATTCTCGCGACTTTCAAGAAAATCGGATTTACCTACATCTCGCTGGACCTGCAAGGCTTCCGCAGCGGCAGCCTGAACGAGACCTTAAACGCATAATGCACCGCGACGGCGAACAACACGACGATGGCAATATAGTCCACGAAAAAGAGGGCGTAGCCGCGTTCCGCATCAAAGAAGAAGAAGGGCTGCTGCAGGAACATGTATTTCCAAAGCCCGCGAATGGCGAAGGCGTAAATTCCGTAGCCCGCCACAAGAACGGCAACCACGCGAATTGCGATAAGCGCCGCCTTTGACTTGAATGCGCCCGCAAGTCCCAAGCGGTTTGCAATCAGGCTCACATGCAGCCCGATGTGGAGCGACATGAACACGTAATACCAATGGCTTGCGAGCAGGTGCGCCGTGCGGGCGAAGCTTGCGCCCGATTCAATCCCGAGCCAGGCGAACACGTGGTTTGAAAGCATAATGCCACTCACCATCAAGAAAATCGCGCACAAAAGGATTCCGCAATTCACGACTGCCTGCAAAATGCGGAATGCGTTGTGGCGGCCCTTGAACAGCGAAAGGAAAAAACGCCGGTTCAGCGTAATGTGCACCGCCCACAGAACAAGCAGAATCACGCCCAGAATCTCATGCACAGCAGTCGATTCAAAGAAGTAATTGCCGCCCATCGACAAGAGCGTCGCGACCGTCATCGCGATATCAAGCATCATACGGATTTTGGCGGAAATAGGCATATCAAAGAATATACATTATTTCGTTTTCACGCCGTTTTTCTCGAGCCACTTTGCCACATCTTTCGAGAGGCTCGAACCGCCGGAATAATGCACCGAAAGGCCTTCGCCGATTTTTGCGTTGGGCGCAAGTTTCGCAATCGCGGTGATGCTCTGGCCAAAGCGCCCGCCACCGTGGGAGCAGAACGGCAGAATCCGCTTGCCCGTAAAGTCGTAACTTTCGAGCAAAGTCGCAATAGGCATCGGGATACTCGCCCACCAGTTGGGGTAACCGATGATAATCGTTTCGTAGTCGGCCCACTTCTTTGCGTCGGGCTTTTTCTTGAGGGCAGGGCGTGCCTGTTTGTGCTGGTCGTTCTGCGCCTGCTTCAAGACGGTGTTGTAGTCGTCGGAATAGGGTTTCACCAGTTCAAGTTCCACCATGTCGAAACCGGTCTGCTTCTTGATTTCGCGGGCGACACCGCGGGTATTCCCGCTCCAGGAATAGAAAACGATTAGTGCGCGGGAAGTGCCTTTCGTGTTCGACGCCGCTTGTGCTTTTTCACCCTTAAAGCCCGCCGCTTCCTGGGTCACAAAAGTTCCCTTGACGCCTGCACCCGCATTCATGGCGAGCCTGAGCCCCACATTGTAACTCTTGCTGGATTGTTGCATGGCTCCGCGATAGGCGCTGCGGAGGTTCTTGCCGAAATCGTTCCAGCCGCCACCGCGATGCACGCGTCTTGTGCCCGAAGGTTTGCCCGCCGGATCGACCGTCACGCTTACCGAGCCCGCAGAAACACCGTAATCGCCGTAAAAGTCAAAGCACCATTCGCCCACGTTCCCGTAAATGTCGTAAAGCCCGAAGGGATTGGGCTTGAACTTACCCACGGGGAGCGTGTTCCCGCGGTAAACGCCGGGGCGGGTTTCCAGAACCTCGTCGTTGAAATAATTCTGCTCGATTTGATACGGATAATGCCCGTAAAAATTCACGTCGTCGGCACCGGGAGATTTCTTTGTATAGAACGGCGTGGTCGTGCCGCCTCGGGCCGCGTATTCCCATTCCGCTTCGGTGGGGAGCCTGTAGCCGTTCGCCTCGCGATTCCAGCTGACCGCATCGCCTTCGATAGCGTAAACGGGAGTGCGTC
>JAEEGK010015449.1_pt1 | contig 16925 bp, 8 predicted proteins | sample 8958771 | NCBI WGS metagenome assembly JAEEGK01 (sample SAMN16246547, study PRJNA631951) | gut metagenome | biome: gut microbiome; feature: rumen; material: SC-attached | host: Bos | place: Iran: Karaj | collected 2018-10 | reverse complement strand
CGGTAAATAAATAATCATCATTTTATTCATTTAATACATTTGTACATTGTTAATTAAAATTAAACACATTTAACTTTCATTTAATTTTAAATTATTTAAAGAAATAATTAATGATTGAAAATGAATTAGATGATACAGAAAATCCAATAAAATTAAAAATAAAAATCAGAGATACATTTTTTTCTTTTTATAATCATTGCTTAGAGAGTTTTAGGTTTAATCCTTTAGTTTATAATTTTTTTATGATATTTTCTTTTTTAAATTTAATAACATTTAATCTTTTTGATGAATATAGTGAAATATTTAATATTAAAAAAGGAAATTATATTGATTATATAAAAGTAATTCCAAGAGTTTTAAATATATCTTTTTATTTTAAATATACATCAAACACAAAAATATATTCTATTATTTCTTTTGGCTATTGCTTATTTATGTTAATTCTTTTTATTTTTATAGTAATTCTGGATAAAAATAAAATCAATCAAAAAATATTATATAGGATTTTTTATATTTTTTCATTCTTTTTATTTTGGATTTTTTTCTTTCCAACAATTGATATTTCATTATATCTTCTATTTAAAATTGGAAATAAAAAAAATATAATTTTAGAACAAATTATATCTGGATTTACTATATTTATTATTTTAATTTTTTCTTCTTTACATGCTCTTTTTTGTAATAAAAGTACAATTAGAGTTGATTGTAACAATGAAATTTTGTTATTAATAACAAAATTAATTTTGGTTGTGGTTTATAATATAATTATAAAAAATAAGTGGAGTAATTTTATTATTATTATTATAAATATTATTTGTAGTATTCTTTTAATTTTTTATAATGCAAATAAATTTTTATATTATGAAAATTCTTTATCAATTCCTTATTTTTCTTGTTTATTTATTTATTGCTATTCAAGTTTCATTTCTCTTGTTTTAAGATTATTGAAATCTTACAAAGAACCATTTTGGTTTTTTATACTTGGAATGATTTTTCTTCCAATTTTATCAAAAAATATAATTTTAAAACAAAAATACTATTTCTTATTTGGAAATAATGGAGAAACTGATGTTCATCATTCTTTATTAAACAAAAAATTTTTTTTAGATAGATATTTAAAACTATTACAAAAAATTAAAATTAAAAATATTAAAGATTTCTATAATAACAGTTTAGAATATTTAGTAACTAATAATGAAATAAAATCGTATTTTGTTGTTTTAATTTCATTTTTAAATTATCAAGTAATAGATATTGGAAATTATGTTTATGTTCTTTTAAGTATTTATAAAGTTTTTAATAACAATGAATATTATATGAAATTAACTTTTCAACAAACATTTTCTTTATATAGAATAAAACAAAAATGTTTAAATAAAATGATAATTATTTCATCTCAGAAAATAGATATAAATCAAGTCATAGAATATTATAAATTAATATCAAAATTTAAAAGAGAAGTTTTAGAAAGTGCAAATATTCATTTTGGTTTTTGGAATGATTGCTTTCATGATATTCAAACAAATAAAGATTCAGCAACAATAAAAACAATATTTGAGCATTATTTTGTTAGGTATAAACAAATAATAGCAAAAATAATTCAAATGTATAATCATAATGAACAAATAGAAAAATTATTTCTTGATATTACATCAATATATCCAAAAGATCAATTTATAAATCTTCAATATAATGAATATTTACAAAATGTGAAAATGGAAATTAAAGATGAAGATAATACAAATAATTTACAAGGGTTATATTTTAAATCAAATAATGATTTAGATAAAATTTATGGAGAAGAAAATTGTGTTATTATATGTGATTTAGATAATAATAATAATTTAGTAATAAATAAATGCACTGATAATGTTGTTAGTATTTTAGGATATAATTCCCATCAATTAATTGGTAAAGTCGTTGAAGCAATTCTTCCTCCTTATTTTCAAAAACATCATAATGAATATATTAAAAATTATATTGCTACAGGAAGAAATATTTTATTTTCAAAAAGAAAAGATAATTTATTTAAATTATATGGATACAATAATTCTTATTTTATTGTATCTATTAAAATCATTATCAGGCAATTATTTGAATCTGAAAAATTTAATAAAATGAGTTTTATTTCATTAATTAATTATGTCCAAGATGATTATGGTGTTGTTTTAGTTAGATCAAATGGAAAAGTTGATTCTTTTAATGAAATATTTAGTACTCATATAGGAATGAATATTGATGATACTAATGAAAATGATATTTATATTTATCATATTTTTATGAGTTTGTTGATTGGATATAATAAAGTAAGTAAATTCAATATGAAAAATTTTTATAGTTCAAATGAACCAGAAGATAATTTATTTAAATTAAAAATGTGTAATGAAAAAAATTTTATTGTAAATTTTAGAAATGATTTAAAATCATCAAATAAAACAAATATTAAAGAATTAGTTGGAATGTATTTAAATAGTGTTGAAGGAAGTAGTTGGCCTACATATGATATTAAATTGGAAAGATTAGAATATAGTTTTTGTACAAATGAAAATAGAGAACAAAATACTCTTTATATAATGAAAATATATGTTACAGATATAACAAATGATAATGAAGAAATAGAGGAAAAAGAAGAAGAAGAAGAAAAATCAATTGAAAAAGTTGTTCCTAAAAATAATAATAATAATAATAAAGTCATTATTAATATGACTTCTTCTGAAGAAGAGAATTCTGATGATGAAGAAAATGAAAAAATTGTTAAAACTTTTTCTGTTTTTTCTCAAAGAAATAGTCAATTGATTAATATTTTAAAAGGAAATGAAATGAAAAGAGTTGATCAAATTGAAAAAAACCCAGGAGAATATTTTATTAAATTAGCTCAATTAAAAACATTATTAAATAAAAGATATCATTTTAATATTCCAATATTTTTAATTGGGATTATATTATGTTTATCTTTATCTATTATCATTATTTTTATGTTTTCCTTTTACTTTGAAAGTTTTAATAATTTAAAAATAAGTTATTCTGAAATTTGTTCTGAATTTTCATTTTATAATGACTTAAACTGTTTATTTAAATTATATATTCAATCAAAGCAAAACTCAACTTTATATAATAAATGTTTAAACAATACAATTGATAAAATCAATTTTGTAAATAAATTATCAAAAACTCCAATTATAAATAAAATTAAATTTCAATATTTAGACATTAATAATACAGAAACTCCTGGAAATGATTTTCAAAGTTTATTAATATTATTAAATAAAATTAATAAAAACATAGAGGTCACGACTCCACATTTTTATCAAATTGTATATTCTATTAGTAATAGAAGTATTTTAATTAATGATGATGTTTTTAAAGAAATTAAAAGTGAAAAAAAAAAAAAAAATTTAGTTTATATTTTTATTCAACTTGGAGTTGTTGTAGTTATGATGTTTTTAATACTTCCAATCGTAATTACTTTTAAAAAAAAAAAAATATCTATTTTAGAAAAATTTTATAAAAATATATTTGGTAAAAATAAGATTTATTTTGAAGAAATAAAAACAATAAAACAAAGTATTAAAAATTTTATAAAAGAAAATGATAATTTTAATCTTGAATCAGAGAATAATGAAGAAGGAAAAAACAATGAAAATAAAAAAAAAATAAATTTCGATGAAAATGATGTAAATATTGCATTTACAGATAGGAAAAAAGATCAAAAAAAAGATAAAAAAAATCATAACAATTTCATTCAATCATATTCAATATCATATATCTTTGATATAATAATCATATTATTATTAATTTTAGGAAATATATTCTTTTCATTATTAATTCCAATAATTTGTTTAAATTTATTTATGAAATTTTTAGGAGATACAGGAGACTTTTTAAATTATAAAATGGTAATAGATACTTATGGATATTCAATGGAAAGATATATGATATTAATATTAGATATAATCAATAATCCTTCTCAAGAATTTATAGAAAAAAATGGTTTATTAGATTTATTTTATGATGGATTATATAATTCTGAAATTGAATTTAATAGTTTGACTTCTGGAAATAATAAACTTTCTTCTTTCGATGAAATATATAATTTCCTTGAAAGAGATTTATGTTCTTTTTTAGATAAATATAATTTTCAAGTTGATTCTTGTCACACTTTAGAACAGACCAATTCTCAAAAAGGAATTATGCCTATTTATACTAAAGTAATAAGTACTTTATCAGATTTATCTCAAATTATACTTAATACTCCAAATAATATAACTAATTTAGTTAATGGAACTTCTTATATTTACATAGATGAAACTTTTGATAATTATATAATTTCAAGTTTTAAAATTTTCTTAATACAGTTAGAAAATGCATATAATAATATTATCAATAAACATAAAAAAGTTGCTATTGTTTTATTAACCTTTTTTATATTAATTGTTTTGATAACAAGTTTAGTTGTTCTTATATTAGTTATTGGAAGAAATGTTTATAATGATGAAATTGATACATACAAATTAGAAAATATACTTTATAAATTTATTTAAAAAACAAAAATTTATTGTTAAATTTTATATGGGAAAAATAATCTATTATTATCTCTTTGACTATTAATTTGATTATTTTGATTTGAAATATTTCCTCCATTTCCATATTGAATGAAAATACTATTTTCAATTAGAATTAAATTCTTTTTGAACTCTTCAAAATTTGTATTCTTATTGAATTTAAGTATTATATTATTATTATTGTTTTGATTAAAAATTTTATTAATTCTATTATAGAAAACAGTCATTTTTTTAATTAATTCTTCATATTTAGAATTTAAAATTTCAAAATCATATAATTTAGTTTTAAATCCTAAACATTTATTGCAATGAGCAAATGGATTTTCTAATTTAATTTCTTTTTCATATTGTTCATTTTCCTTTATTTCTCCTTCTTTTTTTTTCATTTTTTCAAATTCTAGATTTAATTTAGTCCCATAAAGTTCTTTAACTTTATAATTTTCAAATTTCATCAATTCAATTTTTTCATTTAATTTTTTGTTCTCTGAATTAAGACTTTCAATTGATTTTTTTAAAGAAGATATTTCCCTATTTTTTAAATCTAATTCATTTTTATAATAAGTTATAATCATATCAAATTTGTTATTACTTGACATTTTGAATTTGATAAAAAAATAATTTAAAAAATGGGAGAATGTCAATCAGTAAATAGAAATGAACAAATAAAAAATAGAAAAAAACATAGTCAATCAGTTGGAAATAAACAAAAAAAAGATAGTATTACTAACAAAAGTAAATATAATAATAATAATAATAATAATAATAATAAAAATAATAATAATAACAATATTAATGAGACAAATAATAATAATACTTCTACTTCTACAAATCCAATTAAAATTAATAAAGAAAAAGAAAATAATAAAATAAATGAAATAGAATCTATAAAAAAAAAAGAAGAAAAAATAGATGTAATATCAATAATTTCATCCAAATCAGAGAAACAAAAGCAGATGGAAATTCCTTTTTTTTATAAATTTTTACAAACAAAAATTGAAAATAAATTTTTTTCAGAAAGTCAAGCATATTCACTGATTTTAAAAAGCATTTCTAATACTTCTTTAGATAATATATGTATAAAGTTATTAAATTTAGATCAAAGAAATTGGTTAAAAGAAAGGATTTTAATTATATCAAAATTACTTTCAAGAGATTATAATAATTCAACAATAGATTCAGTTTTTTTAAATAAATATATTCATACAAGAATGAAATTACAAGAAGATTTTAATTGGTTAATTTGGGCAATGACTTATTATTTTCAAAGAATCCAACCAAAAAAAATTACTAATATTCCTCAAAATAATAGTAATGAATGGGATGAAGGATTTATTTATAAAGGTATATTTTTTAAAATTTTAAAGAATGAAAAAGAAATAAAAGAGTTTGAAAAAGAAAGAAAATCTTTAAATATGTTTTATTTAGAATATATTCAAATGTTAGATAATATTTCAATCACTCCTTTAAACAAAGATAAAATTTTATTAAGTAATCAAGTGTTATTTCCTCTAATGGGTTATTGCTTTTTTGATGGATTATATTTAATTGGAACAGAAGTTTTTTATGAAACAAAAATTAATGATAATGTCAATTTATCTAATTTTAATCTTGATGATGTTGAATTATCTCCTCTTTTTTCTAGATTATCTTATAATAATTTATTAACAATTAAAAATCCAAATTCAAATGATGATTATAAATATATTTTAATAAATACATCTCATGTTATTCCAAATTTAATCTCTGTTAATAATTATGATGTAAGAATCAATTATCCTTTAATTAATTCAAATATTATATATGATTATCATTTTTTCTTCAAGTCTAATTTTATTAATTATTTAAATTCTTTTATTAATTTTATTTCTAGAAATAAATATATTACTGATCTCGATTCTTTAGATTATTGTAGAAAAAGATATGGTATAAATAAAATATTTTACTTTTATATTTTATCAAAAATTGAACATAATAATTCTTTAGATCCAGAAACTAATAATAATGTAGTTAATTTAATTAAAATAGAATTAATTGGAAAAATAATTAAAAAATGCATTACTTGTGATAGTGATGTTTCTATTGATTTCATTGAAGAAACTTCAAATATAATTTTGACAATTTTAACTCCTAAGTTAATTCCTCAAAATACTTTTAAAAAATGTTTAAATAAATTAAAAACCCATTGTCATAATTTATGTGAAAATTGGAATAAACTTTGTTTCTTAATTTTTAAAAGAAATAAACCTTTAATAGAAGATGTTGATATGATGAATTGTTTAATTGAATCATCAAGAAAATATCCTTTTTTATTTTTGACTTGTATAGAAAAAAAATTAAATGTATATATAAATTATTTAGTAAAATATAAAGTAAGTATTTCTTTAGAACATTTTTATAATGAAATAAAACAAAAAAAAAATTTTATTTCTTCTTCAGAACCAATTTTATATACTTATCTTAATGGAGAAGAAATTGCTTTTTATATTTTTGCAAAATTAATAACTGTAATAAAAAAATCAGATGCAATTGAAGAAGAAGTGAGTGTAGATAATGTAAGTAATATGAGTATAATAAATAGAAGTTTGGTAAATAAAAATAATTTAAATTATAATATTTTAAATAGTAGTAGAGATATTTCAGTAGGTGAATTTTTTAAGAAAAAAGCAAATGGAAAAAAAGAAAATGGTTCAATTGATAATTATACTAATTTTGATAATAATGACAATGTTAATTCAAGTGATGAAATGGGAATGATAGAATTTACTTATGATGATTCAAAGACTGTAAATAATTTAAAAGGAAATTCTTTTAAAAATCCTTTCTCTTCTTTAAATAATATAATTTCTCCTTCTCAAAAAGCAAAATTTTGGGAAAATTTATGTGATAATTATCATATTAAATTCCCTCCTATTTTACATAAAGTATATTTTAACTTCACTGTCACCGGTGATAATTATATATATAGAAATCTAAATATGTTTTATACTATTAAAGAAAAAGAAATTATATTAGATACTCAACATTGTATTGAACCTATTTTCCAAGATATTATAAGTATTAATCCTAAAACAAGTCATACTTTATTTTATATTTATATTTATTCTTTTTTACTTGGATATTATATTGAAGATGAACCTGTAAAAATTTGTAAAGATATTTTGACAAAAATAAATGATTGTCTTGATAAAAAAATATTATTTTATAATATTGACTTTCTTATTATAATTAATTTACTACTTGGGTTGCTTAATGAAAAAACAAAATATTTAGATAGTGAGCAACCATATAGCAAAAGTTTAGTATATAGTTTATTAAAATTTGGTGAACCACGAGGAAGAAATAATGATGGTCATAATATAATGTTATTTACAACTTGGAAAACAGGAAGAAATGCTGTTATATTAGATAACAATGATATAATTAATGAAAATTTCAAAGAATTATTTCATTGTTTATATTATTTATACGGTTCTAAAAGGCAAAGTAAAAATGAGGAAATGAATAAAAATGAAGAAACTTATAATGATTTATATATAAAGGAACCTTTAGTAATAAAGCAAATAAATTATGCTTATACAAAAAAAGAACCAGATGAAAATTTTGATGATGAAGATGATGAAATGGTAGGAGGACCAATAAGAGTAGAAGTGAATATTCCCTTACAAAATATTCAAATAAATTCAGAATATAATTTTGATGCTTTAAACAAGGAAATTTCTACTTTACCTTTTTTTTCCTTTCCCTCAATGAGTGACATAAAATCAAATTATGTAAATTACTTTCTAACAGAAAGATTCTTTCTCTTCATAGTTAAAACTATATTCTCAATTTTAAACTTCCCTGAAGACAATGTTTTATTCTCTAAAGATTATATAAATAAATACTTAGATTTAGAAAACCCAAAAACTCAAAACAACAAAGTGAAATATGTGAAAGCTTTATCATCATATAGTAAATTTATAAATGAGACTCTATCTTATAAAAAAAATAACCCCAATGATATAGTAATTTCATGGGGAAATAATTCTCACTGTGAAACAACGCATAATAATTATGATTTTCTTTCTTTACCTCGTTTAATCTTCAAATTAAAAAACCAAAAAATAAAAGTAATTTCCTCAGGATGGGAACATTCTGTTTGTATAAATGATAAAAATGAAGTATTTTCATGGGGAAATAATAATAAAGGACAATGTGGTTTAGAAAATGAATCTGGATATAATACATCATCCACAATCCAAACTCCTAAAAACATATATGAATTAAATGATAAAAATATAATAAGTGTTGCCTGTGGAAATGAACATACTTTGGCATTATCAAAAGATGGATCAGTATATTCTTGGGGTTGGAGTCAAGATGGTGTTTTAGGATATGAAAGTATAGATGAAGTAATATTTAATCCTACAAAAATTACTTCATTGACGAGAAGAAAAATAAAAATAAAGAAAATTTCCTGTGGCTCTATTCATAACTTACTAATTGATAGTAATGGACAAATTTATAGTTTTGGTTGTTCAAAAGGTGGTCAATTAGGTTTGGAAATTAACGTTTTGGACAAATTATTCAAACAATATAATAAGGGACAAAAAGAAGAAAATTCTTCAATTTATAATCCAATGAGTATTGATTCTTTAAATAATATTAACATAAATAAAATATCCTCAGGAGAAGCTCATAATTTAGCATTGAGTTCAGATGGGAAATGTTATTCATGGGGTTTTGGATCAAATGGACAATTAGGTTTAGGCTTCTGTGAAGAATTTTTTGAACCTGGAACAGGTATGATAAAAAGTAGGAAATTAATTCCAGTTCAAATTACAGATTTTGATGGGGAAAATTGCTTAATTAAAGATATTTGTTGTGGAAAAACTTTTTCTATGTTTATTAATGATAAAGATGAATTATTTTCATGTGGAGTTAATGATTTAAATCAATGTGGTTTTGATAATGATAAAATAGAATATGACTATAATTGCAATGATATTGTTGTTCCTTTGAAATTGGAAATTTTCACTAATATGAAAGTAATTAAAGTTGCTTGTGGTGAAAGTCATGTTTTAGCAATTATATTAGATACAAGCAATAATCAATGTAATTTATGGAGTTGGGGAAGCAATAAATTTGGTCAATTAGGTATTGGGTTACAAAATAAAAAAAGTTTACCTAAAGTTATAAATTATTTTTTGAATTATAGAAATTGTGAAATTAAAGATATTTGTTGTGGAGCTTATCATTCTTTTGCAATTTTAGGAAATAAATTTTTGGATTTTGATGTTCGAGCAGATGATGATTTTATTTTTGAAGAAATTGAAAAGGCTTTTAGTAAATAAATTATTTTTTTACTTTTTTATTTTTTAAATAATATTTTCTTAAATTTTATAAAAATAAAATATTATTTTTAGCTTAATTATATACCATAATGTTTTGAATATATTTTTTTCATTTAATACTTTATTGTTTAAAGTATTTTCATATTATTATTCACTCATTTTTATAAGTTATTCTCTTAATTCATATTAATTTCCACAAAAAAGCAAATGTCTGAATCACCATCTATTTCAAATAATTTAATTAATGGCCTTTTATGTGGGATTAACATTTCAAAACAACCTATAAATAATATCAAAGGAAATAAATGTTAATTACTTCCTTATTAAAATTTTTTTGAACAAAATAATAATAAACAAACTATTATGAATTTAAAAAAATTAATTTGATAAAATAGCACAATTAAAAAAAAATAATTGAACAAGAAAATAATTAAAATCAGTTAAAATTATTACTTTAAGAGAAAGAAATATATATTTTTAGAAAATTAAGGGAAATAGAAGAATTTGGAGATGGATTAGAATGAAAGATTATGAAAGAGTATTATAAAAATTAAAAGAAAATATGAAATACTTTAATGAATTTAAAAAAAACATTGAAAAAAACAATAAATAATTAAATAACTTTTGGAAAAGAGTTAAAGTATTAAAAATATTATTAAAAAAAATTATAAAAAAATAATTTTTTATTTTAAATGAAAGTTGTTTAACTTAAATGTCTAATTAAAGTATTCTACATCAGCTGCTAATCTCCCTTCAACTTCATCAGTTTCATTAACTTTAGTCCAATAATCATTAACTAACTGTTTATCTTCTTCTTTACTAATATCTAATTGCCTAATAGTCATATAAGGGAAATTATCATGTTCCTTCATTTCATTAGGAATTTCCTTTCCTCTCCACATCCAAACACCTCTTATTTTATAATCACCTTCTGTTCCATAAACACCATGAACTGCGAAAGCATATTTTCTGAAACTATCTAATTTTTGAAGAAACATTCCTTTTGAATTTGAGCATCTAAAAAGTACTTTTCCTTCTTCTGGTAAATTCTGATATTCCATCCACCATAATGAATATCCTTCTGGATCATAAATTTCCCAAAATTTATTCATAGCATCTGCTTTATCTTTATTATTTAAAAATGCTCTTTTAAAAGTCTCTAACTCTAATTTTGAAGGAGGTAATTCATCTAAAGGATTTTTTGGCTTAGCTTTAGGTTTTTCTTCTTCTTTATCTTTTTCTTTTTCTTCTTTTTTCTTCTCAACCTTTTTTTCTTCTTTTTTTTTCTCTTCTTTCTTCTTTTCAGGAATATGAGCCTTAACAACTTGTTTACATAGAAGTATTCTTCCATAAGCTTTCTTAGCTTCAGGACTTTCCATAATTTTAGTAAACCAATTTGTTACATTCTTAAAAACATTATTTCTCATTTGCTCTGGATATAAAAACATCATAACAAATCTAATTTTATTGAACATAATAATATCTGCAAGAGTAATACTGTTTCCAACTAAAAATTCTTTTCCATTTAAATGTTTTTCTAAAACTTCTATTCTTTTCTTCAAATCTTTAGTAGCATTATTTACTTCTTCTTTAGTATAATACTTCCAACCAAAAATAGGATCAATCAAAGGTTTTGAAGCCATTGAAACTTCAAAAGTTGCATAATCAATCCATTGATGGACTTGAGCACGTTCCATTGGATTATTACCTAAAAGTTCTTTCTTGAATTGTTCACATAAATACAATTCCATTGACTTTGATTGACCAATACATGTCCCATCCTCAGTTTCCAAAAATGGGAATGTTCCTGTTGGTGCCTTTGGCTTAAGGGTTGAACATTGTTCATTGTCACAAGTTGTTTGGACTAAAGTGAGTGGAGCATTAGATAGATATGAAGTGTGGAGGATTTCTTGAGCCCAGGGACAAAAACGATCACCATATAGTTTTACTGACATTTTTTAGATATTAAATAAAAATATTTATTTTTTTTTGGTATTTATTTTTTTTAATTATTTAATTTATTTGAATTTTTTCTTTCATATTTTTTTATTATATTTTATTTTATCGAATAATGGAAAATATATTTGAAGAAAAACCTATTCAATTAGTTTCAGATACTTTTGATTTACAAAGTGAAGGAATAGAATTTTTACAAAAATTATCAGATAAAAAAGTAGCAATAATCTCAATAATTGGAACTGTATATTCAGGTAAATCATTTCTATCAAGTCAATTAATAGGAAGAAATAATCAAGCTTTTGCAATAGGAGGAATTGATAATAGAGTTCAAACATGTACTAAAGGAATTTGGGTTTGGGGAAAACCAATAATAAAAGATGATACTTATGTTTTAATTTTAGATAGTGAAGGATTTATTACAGATAGTGATGAGAAAAGAAAAGATTATGACCAAAAAATGTTTATTTTATGTAATTTAATTTCTTCTTCTATTGTATTTAATATTAAAAAAAAAGACACTGATTCTGAAGATAATATTAGTGATGAAATGATAAAAGAATCTTGTGATATATTTAATAAATTAATTGAAGGTGTAAATAAAGTGAAATTAGAAAATGAAAATATACCTGATGAAAAAAATAAATTAACAAATAATGATATACCAAAAATTTTTTGGTTAAATAGAGATTATGATATAAAAGATATGTCAAAATATAATGAAAAATATGATTTAAATGATAATGAGATTTATCAAAAATTATATAAAAAAAATATTCAAAGATACTGTCTTCCTTTTCCAACATCAGAAGAAGCAGATATGTTAATTAATTTATATTTAACTGAACCAGATAATCCTTTTATTCCTGAATTTACTGAATCACTTAATCAATTTAGAAAATTGATTATTGAAGATGTGAAACCAAAATCAATTAATGGAATTCAATTAAATGGTCAATTATTTTATGGAGTTCTTCAAGAAATTACAACTAATATTTCTAATAATGATAGTTGTTATTTAATTTCTTCTTTGAAAAGTGCTTTGTATAGTAGTTTAAATGATATTAGTGAAAATATTTTAAATAAATTTAGAAATAAATTTACTGATGAAATTGATAAAAATGTGAATATTTATGAAAAAATTAAAAATTCTTATGAGGAAATTATAAAAGAAATACAAGAAGTCTTCCCTAAAAGTTATATAGGTCAAGTACTTAAATCTAATTTTTTAACTGAAATTTTATCTGATATATTTTCTTTTGCAAACGAAGATATTGATAATAGTATAAAAGAGTCTATAAATAATTTTGAAGAAAAAATTAAAAATATAAATGAAAATGAAACAAAAAAGCAAATTGAAAACATTCAAAAATCCAATGATATTAATATTTATTTAAAAAATTTCACTTCTGGAATAAGAGATAATTTAAATAAAGATTTATTTAATGAAAAAACTAAATTAATATCTTCATTTCCATTAATTAAAGAATATATTGAAAATATATGTAAAAAAATTGATTCTTATTCTGATAATATTTCAAATTATGTTGATGTTAATTTAAAAAAATTAGAAAATTATTCAATAAATAATCAAAATATATTAGATGAAAAAATAAATGAAATAAAACAAAAAGATTCAGAAATAATTGAATTAAAAATAAAAATAGAAAATTTAACAACAAAAATAGATGAAAAAGAAAAAGAAAATTTAAATAATATTGAAATTGAAAATGAAAAACAATCAAGATTAGAAAAAAGATTTAAAGAACAATTAGAAGAAAAAGATAATATAATAAAAGAATTAGAATCAAAAGTTGCAAATTTAAATAAAGAATTATCATCTTTAAACACAGAATCTACAAATAAAAATAATGAAATAATAAATATCAAAAAAGAATTAGAAGAATTAAAAGAAAAAAATAATGAAATTCAAAATAAAGAAAAAATAAATGAAGAAATTAAAAAAGAAGATTATTTAGATTCTAAAAATCAAGAATTAAAAAATTTATTATCAAATATTTTAAACTCTTATTCAGAATATGCTGAAATTGTAGGAAAATTAGAAGAAAATAAAAATTTAATTTTTAGAAATAAATTTATTGAAGAAACTAAAAATTTTGTAGAAAATTCTTCAAAAAATATGTTAGATGAATTAAGTCTTTTTAAAGAAAAACATTTTAAAACAATGACTGATAATTATGAAAAAGAAATTTCTAAATTAAAAAATGAAAATTTAAATTTGACTTCTGAATTAGAAAAAACAAACTTAAATTTAAAAGAATTAAAAAATGAATCTGAAATTTTAGAAAATAAATTAAAAAATGTAGAATCTAATAAAGAAAATGAACAATTCACAAATGAAAATAAAGATAATTTAATTCAAACACAAAAAGAAACTTTAGAATTTTGTAAAGCATCAGAAAAAGAATTAAGAGAACAATATGAAAATAATGTAATTAAATTATCTGAATGTATATCAGAATCAAAAATGAAAGAAGATGAATTAGAATTAATTACTTTTGTGATGGAAAGTATATTTAAAAAAGATAAAAGTTCTTTTGAAAGAAATTTAACAAAATTATCTCCTCAAACAAAAGAAAAAATAAGAGAATTAAACAAAAAATATAAATTTATAAAATAAATATAAAAATTACAAAAATAATATTAAAGCATTTAAATAATATTTAAAAATTAAATAAATAATAAAATAAAAAAATAATAAAAAACTCAAAAAAATAATTTATCAAAACCCAAATAAAACTCTGAATAAATAAACATCATAAAACACTTAATTAAAAACAAAATTATTTCTATAATCCTGAGCTTCTTGAGCCATATCTTCATTACTTCTTAATTTTCGATTTGAATCATCAATATTTTGTGCATTATACCCATTAGGAATTGGAATTAAATGTATATGACAATGTTCAACGGTTTGACCAGCATCTTCACCATCTTGAATAGAAATTTGAACTGAATCAGTCCCATAAAATTTTTTTAAATTTTGAATTATATTCTTTGCGGAAATCCATAATTCCATTACTTCTGTTTCTGTTAAATTACTATATTTTTTTTCAACTCTTGTTGGACATAATAATACATGTCCTGGAACTATTGGTCTTAAATTTGTGAAAGCAAATACAAATTTTCTCTTGTAAAATATTTGGCTTTCATCTATTGGAATATTTGCAAATTTAAGTTGATTTTTTTGTTCTTTATTCATTTATTTTAATTTAAAAATTTAATTCACAAATAAATGGAAAATGAAATGAATAATCATAGAAATTTTAGAATATTAAGACAACACTTAACGGCAATTAATAAACAAGAATTAGATGAAAATAGAGTAAATATTATATTTTAATTAATTAGAGTGTAACTCCAATTCCGCAAAAACGGATCTTAAGACCAATTAAAAGAAACGTTGAAAATAAAAATATTTATTCTAGAATGAACACAGATAACAATATTGAAAGAAAAAATTCAAATTTAACTCAAAATTCTAATCAACAAATTGAATTTAAATATGATTATTCAAATGTTAATTTAAATAATATAGGGAATAATTTAAACTATAATAATCATGATATAAATAATAATAATAATTATTATAACAATTATAATAATAATAATAATTATTATAACAATAACTTTAACAATTATAATAATAATATAAATGATAATAATATATTATTAAAAAAAAAAACTGAGCTTAAAAAAATAAATATAGACAATGAAAGATTAAGTAAAACTCCAGATAAAAGTATTCAATTAAATTCAAGAAATTCAAACATATATAGTAACAGCAACTCCAATAAAATAATAAAAAATGGATTAATAAAAGGAAAAATTGTATTAGAAGGAATATGTTCAAATTGTATTAATTTAGAATTAATGAAACTTCATAATTTTGAAGAAAAAGATAAAAATTTAGGAGATGACCCTTTTACAATTCAAGCAAAAAGAAGAAATGAATTTGAACAAAGAATTCAATTAAAAGTAAATAGGAATTTTCATTTAAGTCAAAAAGCAGCTGAAAATACAGTAAAAATGGATGAAAAGACTAAATTAATAAATGAAAATCTAAAAGCAGATTTTCCTTTATTTAAATCAAATAATGATCCTTTAAAAAAAAGAACTTTAGAAAGATATAAAAAAAATGAAGAGTGTTTATTAAAAAGAAGATTTAATGGATATAATAAAAATTTAGAAGATTATTATAATAAACCAAATCCTATTACTGATGGTTCAGTTGATGCTATTGGAAGAAATAAATTAAAAAATAGATATTTACCTACAATCAGTCAATATAAAAATTGTTTAGACCAACAAATTTTAAGTAAAGAAAATAAAATAAAAATGGAAAAAGATAAAGATAAAGAAAATGAAAATAATATTTTTCAAAAAAATTTAAAAGATGCTGAAATTGAGGATAATGCAAGAAATAATTATTTAAAAAATTTAAAAAGAGATTTTATTCTTCAAAACAATAAATTAATAGAAAATAAAGAAAATGAAAGAAAAAAAAATAAATCTCTTAATATTGAAAATGAACAGAAAGCTCTTCAAAAAATAAAAGAAGAAGAAAATAAAATTAATGAAGAAAAAATAAGAAAAAAGTTTAGAGTAAGAAAAGAATTAATAAATGAATTAAATAATCAAATTAAATTAAAAAATAAAAAACAAATTGATTTTGCACCTGCTGATAATAATTTTAATGTTTGTTGTGAACCTCAACAAGTTGATGAATTTGGAAGATGTATTAAATGTTTAAGAATTATGAAAAAAAATCACATTCACCCAAAAAAAGAATTTGAAAGAATTAAAGAAGAAGAAAATGAAAAAATGGGAAATTAATTTTTATTTAAATTAACATTTTTTTTTTCAAATTTTAATGTAAATCTTTGAACAATATAATTATAAAAATATTTTATTTTATTTTTTTTCATATTTATCAATTAAAAATTCTATTTTCTGTGAAAAAATAAATTATTATTTCTTTCTAATAATTATCACTCCAAAAATCATAAGACCATTAAATATTTAGATTCAACAATTTCTTTAAAAAAGTATA
>JAEEGK010015448.1_pt1 | contig 16926 bp, 10 predicted proteins | sample 8958771 | NCBI WGS metagenome assembly JAEEGK01 (sample SAMN16246547, study PRJNA631951) | gut metagenome | biome: gut microbiome; feature: rumen; material: SC-attached | host: Bos | place: Iran: Karaj | collected 2018-10 | reverse complement strand
CCACGAGATTATCGAAGAAAGTTAAATTTGCCGCAATAACCCGTCCAAAAAAATATCCGCGCCCCCGTTGGGGACATTCAAAAATAATAAGATATATTAGAAGAAACCTTTACTGGGCGTAAACTGCGATGGAGACACGATGAACGAACAGAATAAGCATCCGGCAGATACGGAAAAGCAAATGAGAGCGATCGGAATGAAAGTGGCGCTCGCCATGGCGCTCTTGATGAGTTTCGGGCTTTCACTTACCGGGAACCTGATGGCAGATCGCCCTCCAGAGCTTCCTCTGATGGCCTCCGTCATCGGTTTTCTGGAATGTTTCATCTTGAGTTTTGCCATTAGCTTCGCAATCGGCCTATTCGTTCCCATGCCCAAGGTGAACGCGGCTCTCGCCCGCAAGTTCCATTTGCAGCCACGAACATTCAAAACGCACTTCGTGGAATCGCTCGCCTCGAACTTGATTTACACGCCGCTTATTACGACCGCGATGGTCTGTTTCGTGTATTTCACCATGATGCCCGACGGCCACAAGCCACCATTCTTGCCGATGTTCATCCATTCGCAAGTGGTCTGCCTTATTGTGGCGCAGGTGCTGATAATGGTGTTCGTGCCGATTATTTTGAAGTTCGTGCTGCCCCGCTCAGTGGCGGGAATGAAAAGCTAACCGAGGCGTTCGTTTACGACATCCCAGTTGACGATGCTCCACAGCGATTTGAGATAATCAGGACGGCGGTTGCGGTAGTCGATGTAATAGGCATGTTCCCACACGTCGAACGTGAGCAGCGGCTTGAGCCCTTTGGTAATCGGGTTCTGCGCATTCCCCTCTTGCGTGATTACAAGCTTGCCTTTAGCATCGGCAGAAAGCCATACCCAACCTGAACCGAAAAGCCCGGCACCCTTTGCCTGGAATTCTTCCTGGAATTTCTCAAACGAGCCAAAATCGCGGGTAATCGCACGCGCAATTTCACCAGCCGGAACGTTGTTTGCCGCAGCGGCCTTGAACTGCAAGAAATACAAGGCATGGTTCAGGAATTGCCCAGCATTGTTGAATACGCCACCTTCAGATGCCATCACGATTTCTTCGATGGACTTGCCTTCAAAAGCGCTCCCTGGCAAAGAAGCATTCAAGTTGTTCAGGTACGTCTGCAAATGCTTGCCGAAATGGAACAGCATCGTTTCCTGGCTAAGCACTGGTGCAAGATCAGCCATCCCGTACGGGAGCAAAGGCATCTCAAATTTTCCGTCAACAGGTTGAATCATGAAAAAGTCCTCCTTTAATTAATTGCTTTTATCATTGCTCTAGCTGTAAATATATACAATCATGCCAAATAGGGCACATAAAAGATGAAAAGATTATTCCATATTATAGGAAATACCTATTAAACAAGAGATGCCCGCTCAAGGCGCGGGCATGACAAGAAATAACGCCCCCCCTATCGTGTCGAGGATGACTGACTGATCGGGGATGGCAAAGCGCTATTCTTCGGCGCCTTCCTCGTCGGCAGCATCACTTGCGGGTGCTGCGGCAACATTGCCGAGCAACACGCTCACATCAACGGACTGGAGGCCAGCGAGGCTCTTCACGCCAGTCTTCTTGTCCTCTTCGACCTTGGCGAAGGTAGAAAGAATGACGTTCGCAGAGCTCGCTTCAAAGCGGCGAGTCTTGTTCGCAATGCTGTTGGAACCCTTGGTGGCCGGGAAGAACTTGGCTTCGAGTCGGGCCATGTCCTGAGTATTCTTGACGCTCTGGAGAGCTTCGCAAGCGACAGCCCATGTGGACTTGTTCATGTCAATTGCATTATTGACAAGTTCAAGGACCATGGAGTTTCCTTTGAAGGATTTGGCCGTCGTTGCTTCATAATGTTCTTTGGCCTGGTTGACATAGTTACCCTTCTGCATGAAGAGCATGGCGATAACGCCAAAGACGAGAACGGTGAGTGCAATGGAAATATTCTTTAAATTCATGACGTTCTCCCTTATTCAAAATGGTATTCAGCCGGTTTTTCGATTTTGAGTTTGTTAGCGAGATTGAACTGGACCAAGGCGCTGTAGTCAAGGCTCTTGAGTTTACCCTTGGCAAATTCGAACTTGATGACGCAGCCCTTACCGCAAGCCACTTCCTTGACGCCTTTATCATTCTTGAGAAGGATGGTTCCTTCGGCAAGGCCAGCCTTCTGGAAAATGCCGTTCTGCACGACATCATTGATGCCCGCACTAGAATAAACGTGGGAAACCTGCTTGAAACGGGCATCCTTGTCTGCTTCGATCGCGGCAAGGCTCGTGTTGAAAGCGGCTTCGGTCTTTGCACCGGAAAGTACGGTATGGACGAGCTTCCAAGCCATGCTGTACTGATCGATGGCACGCCACTGTTCCACGAGGACCTGCGTATTCTGTTCCAAATAAGCCGTTTCCTGTTCATTTGCGGTTCTCTTGGCCTGTTCCTCATAACCGCCCTTGAGCGTCATCAGGATGGCGACGAGAGCGACGAGGATGACAATGTCAACCACGACGAGAATCTTCATTTTCTTTTTATCCATATTAGTCCTTTAAAAAAACGTTTCAAAAACAATCTAAACTTTAATTTAAAAAAAACAAGCAAATTTAAAGTAAAAATAGAGAACACACGCGCCTATTTTTTATATTCTTCAAGTATGAGCGAAGATATCCACAAATTACCGTCCCAAATCATCTATAACAATCTTAAAGAAATGATCCGTGCCAAGAATACCGCGCACGAGTCCATTTTCAAGTTCCACTGGAAAAAGATGTGGCCGTTCAGCCTCATTTGGCCGCAAGTTGATTTTATCCGAATCGTCAGACTCATGGGAGAATTGCGCAAGAACGTGGCTTCGCAAAAAGCACTTGTGAAAGAAGCAAAAACCAAGGCAAAGCCCTACGAAAAGACGTTCCTAGACACCGTGCCAGCCTACCTGGACAGTCTCGACGCCTCGTGCAAAGGCCTTGCCGATGTTGCCCAGTGGAAACAGGACATGCTCGAAAAGAAACTTCACCACGATGTCAAGATGGTGCGCGACGTTTCCGAGTATAATCAAATTCTCAAGACTTACGAAAAAGCACAAAAAGATTTGGTTCAGGCAGGTGCATTTGTCCGTGCCGGTTGGGTTGAATCCCTTCAAGGATTTATGGACGAGACCAAAGGAGAAACGTGCAAGCCGTAAAAACGAGAGCCATAAGCGTCATCATACCGCTGTACAACACCGAGGCGTTCATCAAGGATTGCCTCGACAGTCTCGTTGCACAGACTTTTTCGGACTTTGAGGCCATCATCATCGATGACGGTTCCACCGACGGTGGCGCAAGGATCGCCGCCAGTTACGCTTCGATGGACTCGCGTTTCAGGCTCATCGGTCAACCGAACAAAGGACTTTCCGAAGCACGCAATACGGGGCTCAAGATTATGCGAGGCGAATATGTCACCTTTGTCGATAGCGACGACTGCGTTGCCCCGAACTTTCTTGAGACGTTGTTTTTCATAGCGCAATTGCACCAAGCCGATATCGCCTGTTGTTCCTTCCAAAACATCGACGAAAGCTATCAAGCCGACGGGAGCACGCCCAATACCGCTATATCCAAGATTTTAACAGCCGAAGAAGCCACAAGAATCGCACTGTACCAAGACTCCCTGCCGGACTATTCCGCTTGGAACAAGCTGTACAAAGCCGAACTTTGGAAAGACCGCCGATTCCCGGCCGGGATGCTGTTCGAAGATTTCGCAACAGTTCCGTACGCCCTGCTGGACGCAAACAAAGTCGCTGTGACCAAGTCCAAACTATATCTTTACCGCAAACGTTCGACGAGCATCTTATCATCGAATTTCACCCTCAAGAATACGGTCCTTCTCGACATCGCAGAAAACGTTTTCGAGAAGATGAAACCGGAATCGAAAAAGCTTTACAGGGCCTCCCGCAGCATGCTCGTTAGCGCTTGTTTCAGCATCTTGATGCGGACAAAGGACACCGAAGAATTTGCAGAATGCCGCAAAAGAGCGTTGGCCCTTATCCGTAAATTCCGCTTTGGCACGTTCTTCGATTTGAAAATTCGCATGCGCAACCGCATGGCTATTTTGCTCTCGTACCTCCCCCGTTCTTTGTTCCTCAAGTTTTTGAAGAAAGGTCTTTCGTGATTCCGTTGACACCCAAAGAAGTCGTAATCCGCATGGCACGGCGCATTCTCGGGGAGAACCGCGTTCACGACTATTTGATACGGCGCGGAATCGAGTTAAGGCGTTTGAACGAAGGGTATTCAGAGAGTGGCGACAGTCCAAGCGAAAATCGCGCGGGTCACGAAGTCAGCGAGAATCCAGCAAATGGTGAAAATCGCGCGAGTCGCCAAACGCTAGTGTTCATGGTGGATGGCAAATGGATGCATGGCGGGCTTACGGACAGATTCCGCGGAATGACGAGTGCATACAAATTCGCAATCGAGCACAATCTCGATTTCAAGATTTACCACTCTTCACCATTTTCGCTTCAAGAAATTTTGCAACCGAACAAAGTCGATTGGATTATTGACGAAAAAGAAATAAGCCATGATAAAGCCGTCGCAAAGCCGGTACTGCTTTATCGCGAAGACTTTGACAACGATTCGGCGCTGGAACGGCAACTGGATTCAAGCCATGAGCAATTCCATCTTTATTCGTGCATCGACACTGTAGGCGAAGATTTTCCGAAATATTTCAACGAACTTTTCAAGCCGTCGCCGATTCTAGAGAAGGAGCTTGAGCAGTACGGCGAATTGCTGGGTACAGGCTATACGACGATTTCGTTCCGCTTACAGAACAAACTTGGCGATTTCAAGGAATTCACGTTTAAGGAATTGCCTGAAACGGGCAAGCGTGAATTGATGTATGCGGCTATCAATGTTTTGAAGGAGATGCCCCATCAAGTGGGGCATGACAAGACTCATGCGGATACAACATTGTCAAGCCCGACTCTTTATCATACCGACACAAAGGCCGAGATAACAAAGCTATTGTCCGGGAAGATATTGGTGACGGCGGATAGTCCAGCGTTCCTCGCAGAAGCGGAAAAAATGCCGAATATAGTCACGGTCAAAGGCAAAAGCATCCACATCGATTTCAACGATTCCGCAAACGCCACAGATTACATGAAGGCGTTCACCGAATTTTTCCTCATTTCAAGAGCATCGAAAGCCATGCTCTATCGCAATCGCAAATACAAGACGTATCCGTCCAATTTTCCGAAGTACGCCGCAATGCTTGGGCATGTTCCGTACGAAATTATGGAAGGATAAAAAAGGGCGGCAAAGCCGCCCGTTTTTACTTTACCATGATGCGTTGGGTTTGCTGTTGGGAACCGACGCGGACGCGGAGAATGTAAACACCCATCTTAGGCTGTTTCATCGTCACTGCATTCGTCCCTGAGAGAGTCCTTGCAGACGCAGAGGCTACAACCTTCCCCTTCACATCCAAGAGTTCCACCTTAGAGCGTTCGCCGGCAAGTCCTTCAGACGCATCGAACGAAACATGCAATTGGTTGCCGAGCGTTGTAGAACGGAGTCCCTTGATTACATTCTTCGCGAGGACTCTTGCGGAACGAGCCACCCGCACAGTCGCAACCTTTTTGCTGGAATTCAACGAAACCGGCAACGGTTTTCCTTCGTACATTTCAGTCGTTTCGCCATCAACAGTCACGAACACGTGATAGCCGAAAGACTTGACGCCGTCGATACCCGCAAAGGAGAGGAATCCTTCACGGCTACCCGATGCAGAAAGATTAATCGTCCATTCAGTCTCATCGCTAGCCGCCTTGATGGACTTGGCCAAAGCACGCTTGCCCTCGACAATCGAGAGATTCACGTGGTCACCCATGCTGGCAGGCGGTTCATCCGCTACAAACGGATTATTGCCTACACCAAGAATGTTCCAGGAATCACGCTTGCCGTTCTTGTCCGAAAGCACAGCCTGCAATGTCCAGCGTTCTGCAGTCGAAGCCTTTGCAAGCGCACTCTTACCAGCAAAGCGTTTTTCAAGTTTAGCAGGAGGCGCACCAAATACCGGTTCCGCAGAAATTTCCCACTTCATCTTCTTCGAAACCTGAACCCAAACGGCCTCGTAAGGAGCAAGGTAACGAGTTTCTTCGAGAATTTCTGCATATCCACCAGATTCCGGATCATAGCGATAGAAGCGGACTTCGGATTCTTCGTCCACATCCTTGAGCGCAGATTCGTTCAGGCTGTACAAATCGACAGACCATCCATGCGGATTTGCGACGAGATTCCAGCCAGAGTAATTACGTTCCAGGTTCCAGACAATATCTTTGCCGTCATCTTTGAGATTATCTCGCATAGCGAGAGAGCCTCCATTCCACGAACTGAACCAATAGCCTCGATTAGCAACAATATCATCACCACGATTAAACGAATGATATTGCCAGTATTCACCGACATAAGAATCATCCCACCAGTAGAAGCTATAGCCTTCATCCCAAGGAATCGAAGCTGTATCCACGGCAGCAAGAGAAACCATCTGCCAACGTTCCTTTTCAAGTGTTGCAATCTGCGAATCGATGGTAAATTCCTCGCTGATTTCATCCGATTCGTCCTTATCGCCAATCGAGAAATGCATCTTGAACGTGCCCGGGTGCAACACGAACAAAATAACCTCATTTGAAGAAGACGGAGAAACAGGCTTGCCAAGCGAAGTATCGATGACAGGCGGCTTTTTCCCTGCTATATCGACAACCTTCACCTTAGCAACAACATTTCGTGATGCATCAAACGCACTCGCCTTGTAAATTAGACGAACGGCATTACCACTCTTATCAAAGCTCTTTTTAACAATCTTAATAGACGAGCCTTCAATAGGCGTATCATTGTTCTTGACAAAGTATGCTTTCAATACAACATCTTTCATGTTCTTCGGCAAATGGTCGCCATCGTGGAGGACCGCTACAACTTTATTCTTGCGCACCACGACGAGCGAATCCAAAACGTAACCCGAATCCGGCGTCACGCTCAACGTCCAATTGGCACTGTCAATCTCGGCAGGCAACATCATTGTACCTTTCTTATTGAACTTATGGACATATTTCGTTTTCCCAATCTTTTCAACAAGCTGCACATTGCCATGTTTTACTTCGACAGATGCACGAGTGATATTCCCGGCGCAGTTTTCAACTTTATCCGTCCAACGAGCAAACAGCTTGACTTTGGTTGTAGCGCCCAAGTCAGGATACGCCGCATAGAGGACGTTCAGCAGGCTATCGCTCAAGTTCGTCCAAGCCGAGCCCGATTCAGACTCAGTGCTCCAACCGGCAAGGCAACTGTCCGTATTATAGACCATCGTCGGCAGCGACACCGTCTTACCGTCAGCAGAACCATATTTGACATCCGTCTTCCAGTCGCTTCCATAGAACACCGAATCAGCGGAAGTCACATTAAACACAAGGTGAACTTCCCTGGACTTCGCAACAACTGAAACCTTGACATCCCCTGTAATTCTTCTGAAGGCATCATTCTCGGTAGATTCCTTGGCGCCCTTCGCAGAAGTCCATACCAAAGGTTTATCAGCATCCAGCAACCAGGAAGGATCCACCTCAAAGTGAGCCTTGAATTCAATGTCATCGGCAACAGGAACCTTCAGGCCCTTTGTCGAAACGACATGAGCATAAATGGTATCGCCAACAGACTGCCTCAAAGTAAGCGTTCCCTTGTTGGTGCTATCGGCTGTCACCGTATACGTGCTAACGTTTTCGTTTTTCCATACGGCGTAGAGCACTGGATTCTTTGGATGAGCCGGATCGAAGTTTACGCTATAAGATCCCGTCGTCAAATAAGTTTCGTACGTTTCATTAAAGCCTGCATCGAACGTGGTGAATCCTTTATCGGCATTCTTATCCAGACTCCAGCCTACAAGTTTCGCATCCGCGCGATAGGCGTTCATCGGGAAAGCATCTTGGAACGCCTGAACGGTCCAGAAGAATTCGCTGAATCCATCACCAAAGAACACGCTTTTCTCGCCGGCATTCAAATCCAGAGTAAATACGATAGGCTTGAAGTCGCCCACCGCATGCAACGATGCATTCGATTCGAAAGCGTATTTTCCATCGAGATCCAGTTTTGCAAGTTGTTTACCCTTTTCATCGAGAACTTCGATATTGAAATATTCGTTCTTGTTGTAAGATTTCCGCTTGAACGAAATTGCATATGAAACATTATTTTCCGCAGGGATTTCAAGCGTTTCACCCGCCTTGAGCGAATAGACATTAGAAGCGTTCTGCAATTCAAACGAACCTTCTTCAACCAGGTTCGTCATTGTCACCTTGTACGTTTTCCGAGCGTTATCCGCAGTCCACACGGCATAAAGCGTATCAATTTTGCTTGTCGTTCCGCGTTTTTCGACGAACTTCTCGTATGCCTCTATAAACTCATCGTCAATCTTTTTTGCCACAAGGTCACTAGCACCAGGAGCAGATTTCAGCGACCATCCTGCCAATTTCGCATCGGAGCGATAGACATCTGTAGGCAATTCCTGGTTATAGCTAAAGAAAGACTCGGGCGGTCTGCTTTCGAAATCGGAGCCGAGGAACACATCATCCGAACTGGTATTCGCCTTAAGGGCAAAGGCATATTCCACCGGAGTCGCTTCGACCGTCAACGTCACATTCACCTGAAGAGCGTCAACCGTAAAGGCGTTGCCATTTTCGACATCAAACAACGTATTGCCATTTATAGAAGAACCGATGATATTCTTTCCATACTTGTACGCCTTCGTTCCTGCGAACTTGACTCCAATTTGCAAACCATCAACAACCGGAATTTCAATTCCATTCATGTCAACATCAAACTCAAATGTCTTGCCGTCAACTGTATAGAACGCCGTGAATGCACCTTGTGCAGCATCCATGCCAGACGCAATCTTGAAAGTTTTGGGAGAGCATCCCGAGCCCTTGGGTTCCCAAACGGCATACAACGTCTGAGTCGATGTTCCAGAATTTGCAACAGCATCGAGCGTGCGGAGAGCATCGATATCAAACGCATTGAGCACCTTTTCGCCCTTATCGTCCAAAGCCCAACCGACAAGGCAAGCGTCCGTGCGAGCAAGAACATCAAGCGACTGGAGATCCTTGGATTCCAAGGCACTCTCTATCGTATAAGTTTCTTTTTCCTTCAGCAACGGATTTTCGAACACCACAACGTTATCGGGTGCATTCTTGCTGTATGCAAACTCATAAGAACTCTTGAGTAGTGGAGCCTTGATGTTATCGATACCTTTTTCCAGCGTAAATAAGCCACCAGTAATATCCTTCCATTGCGTATCAGATTCCTTACGATAACTAAACTTCGCATTATCATCTACAATGACTCCTGCACCGCTATTTACAATAAACGAAATTCCAGTAAACGAAACATCTCCTTCTCCAGATGGGACCTTGAAATTGGCTGAAGATACTTCATAAACGCGTTCAGGAGTTACATCATTTTCACCCAAATCAAATTTTCTCGTAAACTTATACGTTCCCTTGTCCGTATCAGCAAGTTTTATCGTCACACCATTATCGCACTTAACCCAGTAAGGATACAATATTGCAGGATCATTACCAAGGTCTGTAAACTTGTTCATAAAATCGTCAGTCAAATCAGTATAAACGCCGTTGGCATCGTCATTTTTATCAAACGTGTAACCTTGCATGCAGAACCCATCGCGGCTCAAGCCCAATGGGAAGCTCTTATCGGCACTATTCAAATTGTAGCTCATCTTGACGGTCCAGTTGCCACCATCCACGCCAAACGATCCTTTCGTGATGTAAGCGTCCCAAGAATCACCAAAGAATGTTTGATCCGTAGCACCCGCCGAATTCTCATTAAAGACAACAGTGTAATCCTTAAGTTCGACAGAAGAAATAAACGTATATGTTGGCACGTTCGGAATGCCTTCAGTGAAAACACGCCACGCCCCCGCGACCTTCTTTGCATTTTCCGGTTCTGAAGTTCCCGAAGACGTTACATACGTATATGAAACATTGTAAGCAGAGAAATCCACACTATACCCGGCATCAGCCTTCGTCCATGTTTCATCTATTTTCAAATCAAGTTCAAGATCATTGAGGGAAGAATTCGTGATGAAAACACCCTCTTTAGGAATCTGATGACGTAAAACCTTAGAATCAAACGTTTGGCTCAAGACAAGCGTCGTATGTTCGCTGCCATTTTTCAAGATTATCCAAGGATCCCGACTGCAATCTTTCCATATAGCATACAAATTCGTAGGTGCATTGGAATCTTTGCTAAAGTCCAAATAATTGAGAGCACTTAGCGAATTCCATTGAGGATCCTCCGGTTTGAGTTCATCTGCTTTTGCAGTGGACCAGGCGATAAAGCACTTGTCTGTACGGTACGGTTTCCAAAGAGGAATCTCATCATCTTCAAGGTTCATCTTGAGCGAACCTGCAACAACAGCATCTACAGGCAGATAAGTTTTCGAAGAATCTTCCGCGGTCTTTAAAGACAAGTCATAAGTTACATAAACAGGCTCTAGAGGAACAAATTCAGCAGTCCAATCCATTTCACTCAAGACATCAAGTTCATCACCAGACTTTATTATTTCAGCGGATGTTCCAGCCCCGGAATATAAGGTTTTAAGAATATGGCCATCCTTAGCTTTGGTCTCTACCGTAAATTTCACCCCAAGATTATTTCCGTCACCATCTAACACACGAGGAATATTGAGATACCAGCCGCTTCCGTCTTTTTTAAACGAATGTCTAACTTCAATATGGTCGGGGTCTCCCGGAACCTGAGGCGTATAAGACAATACCTGCTTAAGTATCACTTCGCCTTCGCCAGAATGATCCAAAGAAATCCTATAAAAATGATCAGAGACAGACACTGTAGGGCAATTCTTCGGATGATTAAAATCAGGAACAAGCGTATTGACATAACCACTTTGCGCTTCTATCGGAACCAAGTATTGCAATTCGTCCTTAATTTCTGGAGCATCATGCAAATCGCTTTCAGATTTCCAATAGATATTGCAACCTTCAGAATTATAAAGCGTCGGAGCCACAACTGTCGCAGTGGTAACGTTGTCTTGCGTTAAGAACCAGTCCACTTCACGCTCACCAGAGGCTCCCTTCTTATTTATAACAAACAAATCCTTATCACGCAGCGACTCAGGAATAGTAAACTCTAGATTATATGTAAGGGCCGTTGCAGATTTTTTATACGTATAAAAGGTATTCCCATTAGTATACACCTGATCGGCGCTCAACGCTGGCGAGCCATCCCAAAAAGCATCTGTTTCCAAAAGACTATTCATAAATTCAACTTCCGATGCATCAAGTTTACCATCAGTATTGGTGAAAAGGAGTACCGCATAGCAGTTTGAACCACAATTACCGGAAATTAATTCACCATCTATTTTATCGTCAGTTATACCATTCCCAATAGCTGCATAAAGACTCGTCGATGTAAATTCAAAAGTGACCAAATGAATCGGTTTGGAAACAGTCCCCCCAACTCCTGTAAGTGTAGGCAATCCATTATTTACATCATCTTTCTGAGTCCATATAGCATCGTCTTTGTTCATGAAAGAGGCAAATTCAGACATTTTCATTTCGTCCGGTTCAATAACACCATTAAGATAATTTACCACCGAGATTGCAACAGGATTAGTGTAATCATAAGCAAATTTACCATCTGGACTAAGATAATATTCCATGTAACCCAGGTCATTTTTGCCCTTAATCACAGCATTTCTAAAGTTATAATTGACATTAACAGATTTACCGCCATATTCAGCAACAATCCAATATTTATAAGCTTCATCCACGTCATAAAACGGTCCAATCCCTATTACTGCATAGTTCGCCGCAGCATCATAAGGTCCGTAATGGTAATTGAACTGCACACTGCTCACAAGGTCGCTACCGTTACCCCAATCAACAGCACCACAATCCACATAACCGACTAAATAACCAATATAATTTAGCTGCTTAGCTCCAGAAACTTCACCAATAACGTAATTATGCTCAATTGTCAGCTTTAAATTATTTGCTGATGAATACTGAATAAATCCAATCAAGCCTCCTACATAGGAATTGGTTGCACCACCCCCTATCACATCAGCATTGACGCCAGCCTTGGTCACTGTAATTGCAGACTTAGCAATAGAACCTTCATTTATATAACCAACCAGACCGCCCGCATACATAGAGCCTTTTATTACAGATTCGGTGGTTCCCGTTTTCCCGATATAAATTTCAGAATACTTTGTGTTGTCCGCGTCCGATCCCGTTGGCTGATATTGAGTCATGCCTATCAAACCACCCACATAATGAGCTCCTTGGATATCTAAATCCGTCAAATTGCATTGAGTTATTTCCCTTTTACTGTCCTGCATCATAAAACCGGCAATTCCGCCAAAATAATGAGTGAGAGAAGAGCCACTCACGGGAGCTATTTTTAAGGACTGGATATTAAATTTGCTATAAACGTCATTATCCGAAGCAGCATCCGAGACGCCTGCAACAAAATAACCGACGATACCACCAGCATAGTTATCTCCAGAAATCGTAATATTAGTCAATGAAATATTGCTAATATAGGCACGACCTTCACCCAAAACCGAGCCGACATAATTTCCATAAAATTCAGAATTTTTCACATGAATATTCTGATAAACATGGTTTAAAGGATTACTCCCTTCAAACTGCTCATTTTTAGCAACAACACCAACCCTAGAACCTCCATTTGATGATTTAAAATAGACTCCGTCAAAATCGATATTTTGGACATTAGCGCCGCCTTTCACAAAACCCATGTATTCATCACTCGATACATTGCAAAGCCCTGAAATAATAAAATTAGGCGAAGTCGATGAACCGTAGAGTGAAACATTGTTACTTAAATTAAGCATCTTGCCCTTGAAGGCATTTTTCCCATCTTTACAGGCATCACCATCCCTTCCTGCAAAACTGATATTCGACTTCACCGCGATATAGGAATCAGCGTTCGTGTTCACCCATGAAGTAATGTAGCTGTAGGCATCTGACGACCCATCTTCATACCATGAATCAAAGCAGACTTCCCCATCTCCTTTGGTTTCTGTAGAGGTTCTCTGGCGGAACTCCAGTTCAGGTTTGCTATCCGCATTCGCCGTCGCTTTAAAGCAGAATTGCAGTCCATCCCCCGGAGCGGCGTTGGCAGAGGAGACTCCAAACGAAGCGCCCCAAAAGAGGAGCGCGGTAAATACGTAAAGAAACGGATTTTTCTGCATAAAAAACCTTTCTGTAAAAATCACCGAAATTAAATATAGTCTTCTTACAAGAAAGTTACAGTATATTTTTTACGCCTGTGCCAATCAGCACAATTTTTTCATTGACATTCCGCCATAAAGGGGTAATTATCTAAAAATTCAATAGTTTTTTAGGGATAAGGAGCTTGGGCAAGCGGAGCCAGAAGCGCGGAGAAAGCGAAATCGTCTTCGGAATCAAGCGAATCGCCTCCAGTTTGCTCTGGGCAGCCTCAGCCGAGAACCAGTTGGCTTTCCAAGCGCGGACGGCCTTCTTGTAAAGCGGATGCGAACTGTAATTTTCTGCCAAAATACGCAAAATTTCGTTATAAATGCGATTATGATCGACATGCAAGTTGTCACCGTGTTCGCGGTAATAGCAGCACACGAAATCCTTCGATACTGGTTGAGGTCCATAATTATAGAGAATATTCAAGTATAACGGATAGTCCTCGAAGTAATAGCGCTGGTCGTACCCGCCAATGGCCAGGATTTTTTCGCGCACAAACATTTCGGCACACCCGTGCAAAGCCTTTTTGCCCAAGAACGATTCTTCAAACGATATCTGCGGGACGCTCCGCAAGTAGCGCACGTCCAATTCAGTCCCAATTTTTTCCCCCTCAAAGAAAGGGATAACTTGACCAAAGCAAGCAACAGCATCAGGGTGGACATCCAGGAAATCACTCTGTTTCTTGAGCCTGTCCGGCGGCATAATGTCATCCGAAGAGAACGAGCAAACATAGCGCCCCCGCGCCATCGAAAGCGCCTCGGAATATGTCGCGACAGCCCCCTTGTTCGGACGGTGGACGTACGTGAATCCGAGTTCATCGGAAAGTCTCTTTAAGATTTCAGGGGAACGGTCCTTGCTCCCATCGTCAATAACAATCAGTTCAAAATCGACGCCCGTCTGCTCCATCACGGAACGCACCGCATGTTCGACATACGACTCGTGATTGTAACTCGCAATGATTACAGAGACTTTCGGATTCATTTTTTAGACCATTCCAAGCGGCTTACGACAAGAAGCGAAACCACTAACGTTAAGAAGTTTTCAAGCGCATACGCCATCATCGGGCCGTTAAACTCGTACAATTTCACAAATGCATAAGTCGCCCCAGCGAGGACTAACTGCGAGCAAATTTCAATCGTCAAGAATTTTTTCGTTTCACGGCGCGCAATCAGTACAAGGCCTAGCGCCCAGCCGCCAACGCGGAAAAAATCGCCCAGCAGTTGCATCTGCATGTAATCGGCCGCACCGGAATAAGCCGACGAGAGCATCACCATCACAAGCAGCGAACGGCCAAAATAAAGAATCACGACAGCCACAAGCGCAAGCCCCATCGACTTTAACAAAATCGGGCGGAACATGCTCCAGAACTCCGATTTCGTCATTTTTTCGGACACTTTCGGCAATATGATGACGCCGAGAATTGCAGAGAAAAACGCCACCATGAAGTCCGAAATTTTCCAGATGCCCTGCCAAATACCGGCCGCATCCCAGCCCAGTTCAGTTCCAATCGTCGAACGCATGAACGTAAGCACCACAGGACTCATCAACATCGGGATGATTCCCATCATTGCATAAGACGCCCACGGAGCGCGAATATCAAGCGCTGTTTTGCGAATTTCACGCAAGCTGAAACCGGCACGGGCAGCAATTTGCGCTGCAAAAATGCCAGCCACAATAGATTGCGTCGCCACGATAGAAAGCACACTGAGCCGCCCCGTCCAGAGAAAGAACGCCACCCAGACCATCTGCCACAGAGACGAAACCATGTTGATGAGCGCCCAACGACGGTAATGCCCAAGACCGTTCATCACGGATGCCGTAATCGTAATGATGTTTGTCGCAAAGACTCCCGGCAAGGCAAAAAGGACAGCAGCCTGCACTAAGCGCGGATGAATGCCCGGAAAGAACTTTTCGAGCGGGAGCAAAAAACACAAGACAAGCGCCACGGCAAAAGTGAAAATGCTAGCAAAGGTGATCAAACGAAAACCGCCACGCCACACGCCGCGCAACTGTTCCAAGTTATTCTTGTTCTGCGCTGAAAGGCTCACCCAGCCGTTCTGGAGCGCCAAAGAAGAGGTCGCCTGCCCCATCGTCATGAAGTTCAGGAACTGGCCGACGCACGCAAACGCACTCGGCGGGAGAAAAACCGCAAGCAGCTTGTTCACGACAAACACACGCAAGGCATTCAGGAACGTCACCATCCCGGAACCCATAAACGCCTTCCAGAAATTCACAGAATCAGATTTCATCAAATATCACCATATTAGATTGCTTCGTCCCCTTACAGGGTCCTCGCAATGACGCGTAAGGAAAGAGTTGAAAACAATGCCATAACATTAAAACGCATTAATGGCTCCAATCACTTCGGAAACTTCGTCATCCGTCAGTTCGGGACTCATGGGAATACTGAGCACGGTCTTTGCCATTGCCTCTGCAACCGGATATTCGCCGCTAAACGCCCCTGCATAAGCCTCCTGCAAATGCGGAGGAATCGGGTAATGGATTAGCGTCCCGATACCGCGTTTTTCAAGGAACATCTGCAGTTCGTTTCGGGATTCTTCGTTCTTCAAGCGGACAGCGAACACATGCCACACGTGTTCCGACGGCGTTGAAGGAATTTCGGGCAAAAGGACTTTCGTGTTATTGATTTCACGGCAATAACGGGCTGCGACTTCACGGCGACGTCCGTTCCATTCATCCAGGTGCGGAAGTTTCGCGAGCAAAAGCGAGGCCTGCATTTCGTCAAGGCGGGAATTCACGCCCCTGAACTTGTTCACGTACTTCTGTTCCGAACCGTAATTTCCAAGAGCGCGGACAACGTTCGCAATATCCGCATCGTTCGTCACGACCATCCCCGCATCGCCAAGGGCGCCCAGATTCTTTGTCGGGTAAAAGCTAAAAGCGGCGGCAGCACCGAACGAGCCTGCCCCACGACCGTCACAAAGACGCGCACCATGCGCCTGCGCACAGTCTTCAAAAAGCAACAGACCGCGTGAATCGGCGAACTTGCAGATTTCATCCATATCGCACAGGCGCCCGTACAAATGCACCACTAAAATTCCTCGAGTACGCACACTGCAAGCATCGTTCAACCGCTTCGGGTCCATGTTAAAGCTGTTTTCGGCGGGTTCCACGAGCACCGGCTTGAGCCCTACGGCACTAATCGCAAGCACCGAGGCGATGTAAGTATTCGACGGAACAAGGATTTCGTCACCCGCATGGAGCCGCCCCAGTTCCATCGACGCACGCAACATGAGCGAGAGCGCATCCAAGCCATTCCCCACACCGACGGCATGCTTAACGCCACAATATTCGGCAAAAGCACGTTCAAACTGTTCTCCATAGTGACCACGGATATACCAGCCGGATTCCACCACGTCTGTCGCGGCCTGATTGAGCACATCCTTGTATGGGGCGTTCAATCGTTTCAAGTCCAGAAAAGGAACCATTGCACAAACTCCAGTTGTTAGTGGTTAGGAATGACTCTGCTCAATATAAAAAAAATCGGCTCCGAAAAACGGAACCGATTACTGAGCTACGAAGGGCTCGAACCTTCGACCCACGCCTTAAAAGGGCGTTGCTCTACCAACTGAGCTAGTAGCCCGAGCAGGTGCAAATATATAAAATCAATTTTAAATTGTAA
>JAEEGK010015447.1_pt1 | contig 16926 bp, 10 predicted proteins | sample 8958771 | NCBI WGS metagenome assembly JAEEGK01 (sample SAMN16246547, study PRJNA631951) | gut metagenome | biome: gut microbiome; feature: rumen; material: SC-attached | host: Bos | place: Iran: Karaj | collected 2018-10 | reverse complement strand
ACCTGCATTTGTCGCGGGTGTATTTCTTGGCGTTCCTGAACTTGGCGTTCAGGAACTCATAGATACAGCCGTCCGGGGTGTGGACGTTCCTGGTGTTGGTCTTGCCGCCGTACCCGACATCCGCCTTAGGACGGCGCGCACTGCCGCTGTACGGGCTGTACAGATAGTCCTGCCCATATCCGCTGAGGTCAGCCTCGGACATGCGATTGCGGGACACGTCACCACCACCCGTATGGAAGGGAATCGTGGTGTCTGGGTCTTCTCCTGCGGGGGCGCTCGTCATCGGGGAGGGGGTCGTAGTGATCCAGGTACCTTACGACCCCGTTCTCGAAGTATTCGAGGGTCATCTGCACCCCTCCTTGTTCGCGGTGTTTGTACCGCAGAATCCCTGGGACCTGAGGAATTCTTCGCAGGTCTCGGAATCGATTCCACCGCACTCGCGGAGACCGAGTGCGACGAGGATGTTCACGGCGGCGTTCCTGGTACGGAGTTCGTTTCCGTTCCGGAATGCCTCTAGCTTCGCGAAGAACCATGGGGGCATCTTCGCGGTTGCGACCTCATAGGGGGCCGCTTCCTTTTTAAGGTTGTATTCTTTCATCTTTCTGTCACCTTGGGGTGATGGCCCTGTAGGCGGGGTTCGAAGATCGCCCGCAGGGCGCGTATCATATCTTTGATACGTAATCGTATATTGTATATGAAATATATAATAGATTGTGAGGAATATACGGAAAGATATCATAGATTTTATAATCAATCATTGATATCATTTACCGCATAACATGGCAGTTCCGAAAATTCCCCAGGGTACCTTTTCATCCACGACCCGTTTGACCGCATCTGACGTTGCAGTTATCGATGAATTCGTAGGTCTAGGTCTATTCCCATCAAGATCTAGGTTTGTAATAGAATCCATCAGGGATCTTTACATTGCGATTACTCATAAGCTTTCGGAATTCTACAAGAAGATAGGGCCCCAGGATTCCTTGTATTTGGTCAGCGAAACATGTAAGAAAGCGTTAAAGGTAATCTATCTTGATGATACGGGTTATTCCGGAAGAATCACTGAAAAACCTTCGATTATGGTAAGCATCAACGGTGAAGCCCTCTTCATGCATATGGCGATAGAAACCATTGAAGACAAACTGGAACTGTCAGATCTGCAGTCTGTCGTGTCGATATCTGTGTATCTGAAGATACAGGAGATGAAATCCTACAAAAATGACACGATAAGCAATATGGAGTATATGCGCGAGGTCAATGAAAGGACCTTGGACAGGATGCCCCCCGACATTGTCGAACAGTTGCTGAAGGATACTGGATTCGAAAAGCATTGATAGACTCTATACAAACCAGGGTGCGGTTTGTCGCAGATCTGAGCATTAGACTCAGTTACGTACGGGCATCTATTTGATTGCACGAACGTTATATCTCGCGGACGAACTTTTATAAGTGACAGGTATGTGACCCTGTCGCGTACGTACGTGCCCTAAGGGGGTTGCGCTATGGACATTGAAAAGCAGAGATTGGACATTCTTGAATACTACATTGGCGGCAAAGTCTACAATTCCGAGCACGATAAGGCTATCATCAAAGAATTGAAGAACCTTGACTACCTGAGATGTGGTATCACATCCAATCTCGATGAGACCATCATGACCACCGATTACGGGCTCCTCTACCTCGATCTTTCGGGGATCCCTGTCGATACGCCAGCAATCGAAGGCGATATGAATAATTATAGTGCGCGGTCAATAAACGTGATTTGATCATCATTCGCAATTATTCAATAAAATTTAATACAAATTGTATCATTAATTTATTTATATTTAAACATCATATCGAAGTTCAGATAACATGTTTATGAACATCAGGCTGAAAAACTTCATGTCCTTCAAGGACATCGACGTGTCTTTCGGTAGCACTACTCCGCTGAATTATGCACTTTTCTACGGAGAGAACGGCGCCGGTAAGACGAATCTGATCCAGTCCATCTCCTTCTTAAGGGAATCGGCTACGACTTTGAAGGCCGAGGGGATAATCCAGAAGGGCAAATTCCCGGAGGAATGCGAACCGTTCCCGATGCCCAATCTTTCGAAAATCTGTGAAGAAGTAAGGACATACGGTTCAAAAGGGAACATGCTGGCACATTATGAGATGATCATAAACGGCAGCAGGGCCGAGTATGAGATGGAATTCGCAGACAACGCACTCGTACACGAGATACTCAAGGTCAAGCTGAAAAGGAAGATCGGGGTGCTTTTCGAGATCAGCAACGACGGTGGGAAGATAGCCAAATATCTCTGGGACGGATTCATCACGGATCCCGCTTTCCAGACGGAGATGTGCAGTAAGATCGACCGCCTCTGGGGCAAGCACAGTTTCCTGGCCATACTGAACAGGGAATATCTGGAGAACAACCAGAAATACCTGGATGACCGCGTCCATAAGGCGAAGGAGGTCATCAGGTACATCGAGGCGATAAGGATCAACGTGAAACCGATCATCAGTGATCTCAGGGTTTGCCGTTATTCCTTCTCGGGGGACCTTGAACAGGGCGTGGCAACGGATGAGGACCTGAAGGCCCTGGACGCATACGGCAAGGCATTGAAGAAGTTCTTCCGCCGCATATACCACAACGTCATCGATGTGTACTATTCGAAGACCCCTGTCGAGAACGGCAACCGTTATGATCTGATGTTCAGGAGGAAACTGGACGGGGATACCGTGGACGTCCCCTCGGTGCGCGAATCCTTCGGTACCCGTAAACTGGTACAGATGTTCCAGACGCTGGTCGGATGCGCTTCCGGACAGGTGGCGTTCATCGATGAGATAGACAGCGGGATACACGACAAGCTCATACAGGACCTTCTGCCTCAGGTTCTGCAGGACATCGACGGCCAATTGATCATAACCACTCACAACACCGGATTACTGAAGAAAGTCGCTCCGAAGAACGTGTTCGTTATCGACATCGATGCAGAAGGATTCAAGAAGATATCCAAGTTCAGCAGTGAGATCAAGACTATGGCCAATAACAACAACCAGAACCGCTATATGAACAACGCTGTCGGAGGAGTGCCGTACGTCGGTACCGTGGACCTGAAATCCATCGCGGAAGGATTGCAATCGGATCTGGTGATGTGATGAGTGAGCCGCGCATACTCACCATCAATCACGGAGAATGCGAGAACAGGGTCGTGGATTGGGTCAAGGTAAGGCTGAACATGGGTATCGAGAGGTATTCGAGGGATAACGGGAAGAAAGCGATACGCATCGAGAATCTGCCGGGCATACTGGATACGGGCTGGTTGGGAAGCGAATCCGCGCTCCATTCGAAATTCAGGGATCTGGAATACGATCCGAGGAAGGAACCCCGTATGCCCGGTCTTAGGATATTCACGATCATGGACACCGAGTACGAGATCGCACGTTCCGACAGGTCCTACATCACCGGGAACATGTTCGGCAGGTGTTTCTTCAGGGATCGCATGACCGCAATCTACAACGCACCTGATATGGACACGGTGTTCGAGAAGGCCGGCATCGGGCACGTGTCCTACAAGAAACCCGCATCGTACACGGACATCCTGGATGATTACGAGGTGATCGATGTGTACAATATGCTGAAGGGCAGGGAGGATTCCAACCTGTCCGTTTTTCTGGGATACTGTCTCCGTACGCGCCCGGAATTCCAGAACAGAGTACTGTGAGGGGATGACGGTCACGGTTCGTGACTGCCGGATATAATCCGAATAGTGTTCAATACGGGTTCTTACCGAGTTACTGCGGAGATTGCATCGCCTTATTATTGATATTGTTAATATGATGATTTAATCGATAGGCTGTATAACACCACGGATTCGCTTAAGCACAAAGACTGCCGGGATGTCCGGGTTTTCCGGAAAGGAACCTGTGCAGAGAACGGCTGTAAGGTCTCTCTTCGGTCTCCGTTCCGCGGTGTTATCTTATCTCATCTCAACATTGGATGGATAAATCCTCCATCCCCCTCGATCCCCCGCAAAACGTCATTTTTGGCATTGGATGGGCAGGTCGTTAACTTATCGCGAGTTTTAATAAATATTGGTTGAAAGCATATAGTATACGCTCCCACGAAAGGGCCTGCGGAAGCAGTCTCTCGTACATAACAGTCCTAGGGGTCGGGGGAGCAGGGGCCCCGATGGATCGGCCCCCCCCCCCCGTAATCATGGGGAGGAGTCCCCGCGAAACCGGAGGTGCAGGAGATTCGAAACTACAAGAAGACGAAGACCGATTGCGCTTCAGGGCGCAAAACAAACATCTTAGGCTGATGCCGAAACACGACACACCAAAAAGGTGATGAGATGGAAAACAGAACCAAAACAAGGAATAAGATGCTGTTCGCAGTCGTTGCGTCTGCGATGATGCTCATGATCGGATTCGCAGCGATCGTCTCTGACGATTCGAGTGCAGATGATAACTATGTATCCAACGGAACGTTCACTGTCAACGTACGTACATCTGTGAACACTTCCTGGGTCACGGATACAGTGGCCGCTTACGACGGAGCGCTCGCACTCAGCCGTGCGCTCGCACTTCACAACATCTCCAATGATGTTGACACCACTATGTACTCGTACCCCACCCAGTATGTGGAGATCGACTACCAGTATGGTGCGTTTACCACAATTGGAGGAATTGTTGACACGGAGACCGAATCCTGGCACACGTACTTCTATCACATTACTGACGGATGGACTCCTGTAACTGACACTCTTGGATGGTACAAGCCGTTTGGAGATTATGATGAGGATCACAGGACCGCGAATATTGCAGTCATTTATGGAACAGATGAAGATGTAGATGGCATAATGGAAGCCTCCAGTACCCAACCCTCTCACTCATCCACTGTTGTTCCTGTGAGTGACATCATAAATAACCCCAATTTCTTAGTGTCATTCTACATCAAAGTAAATTCGACAGCGTACGCAGCCCTTATTGCTGACAATAAGGACATTGATGTCGGTCAGTCCACTGTGACCAAGCAACAGGTACTTGATGGAGTCTATGTTTACGGTTATGGGTCTGACATGTACTTGGCATTAAAGAACGGTCTCGGAGACAAGGTTAATGGTCAGGAGATCGTTCCCTATGACGACAGCATGGGGTATGAAGTTGTCTATGGATGGCTGAATTCTTTGTTGGGTGTCAGCAGTGTCTGGATGAACCAGGGTCAGTCAGCTACCGATCCTTACGATGACGTTTGGGCATGGTGGCAGGAGTATTACTACTACTCTGTGGATACTGGCACGGGGAATGTCGTGGGGTCCACGAGCGATTTCGCAATTGGTCTTCTCAGTCCTCTTCAAGATGCGCCTCTGTCACACCCTACATTCGCGCTGTACTTTGCAGCAGGAACGATGTGAACAAACCGGGAGGGGAAACCCTCCCCCCATTATTGCTTTTCACTTGAGTGAGATGCGATAGGGAATTTGCCTGCCTACATGGAATTCGGGCAAGATTTGCAGGGGGGATAATTATCAAAGGTATTCATGTTTTGTTTTCTTTGTCAGTCTTGGTGGTCTGCCTGGTAGCTGTAGGTATTTTTATTGCCGATGATAGTAGCGCAGATCCTGTTGATGAATACACTTTTTCCTACAATGGTATTGTTGTATCACAGACCGCTTGTTCAGAAGATAGTGAGAATGCTCTGTTGTGGATCACCTATAGTGTCGATAGTGGAATGAAGACTTATTCTGTCGGATACACACTTGACGGGTCTGCAGCAATTGTTGGTCGCAATATTGATGGAAACACAGTTAAATGTGTGAGTGGCGACTATGATGTCCTCGTTATCCCTCCAGTAATCAAGTATAAGGGTTCTACATATACAGTGAATAAGCTGGGATCCAATATATTTGGAACTAGCTACGGCGACACAAGCACAACTGACAATAAAGTAGAAAAATTCATTTTGGCTGCCGAAACCACGACACAAATTACCTCATACGCACGTGCCTTCAATAATTGCATAGCTTTAACAGAGGCTAGTATCTATGGTAAATTTGTAGGAAAAGCTGGAAATGGGGGATCACTTTTCTATATGTGTAAGAATCTTGAAAGAGTAAACTTCGGGGAAGTGACATTTCTTAGCCAACTGGGCGCCGGCGATGGTTTGGTGTTTTATGGAGCAAAAAGTTTAGGCAATGCACCAGAATCCTCGAGTCTTACAGTAACCCTTAAGTCGATACTTGAGTCTAACAAACCGAAAACTGGAATTCCGATGCTTGTTAATGAAAGTTATCCAGATTTTCAGGTAATCTTGTGTCTTTCTGAGGGTTCTAAACAAATCAACTCTCTAAATAAGGATAATCTAACAGAAGTTCAAGTAAAATCTGGAGATATTTTTGGAAGTAGTGCACCATCATTTGGTACAAAACTAGCAAAGTCAAGGCCCGGAATAACAACAAACACTCCGATAGTAACTCTTCACAATTTCCCTACAGTTACTAATTACCAAAAGGAAGACGGAATACTCACAAGTATCGTTGAAACGTACACACACATTTTTGTGAGTGGTGACGAAACAGTCAGTACGTTAACATTTACCTATGCTGATATTGGTTCTAAGGTCATGCCTAGCGCTCCAGACAAGGAACACTATACCGCAACATGGGACACGGCAAGTTTCTCTTTGGCAAATAAGGTAATTCGTCAGATCCCTGTAGCATACACCTTCACCTTCACGGGTGCGGATGCAGCAGTGGATCCGATATCCTTCACCGTTGAGGACATCAACACCAAATCCCTGCCTGCGGTACCTGCAAGGGATTACTACACTGCGGCATGGAGTGTCGATGCACTCTCCCTGCAGAATCTGGAAGTCACCGCATCATACACTCCGATCACCTACACCTTCACCTTCACGGGTGCGGATGCAGCAGTGGATCCGATATCCTTCACCGTTGAGGACATCAACACCAAATCCCTGCCTGCGGTACCTGCAAGGGATGGATATGAGGTCAAGTGGGATACAACCAGTTTCACCTTGGAAAACAAGACTGTGTATGTAATTTACACCAAACTTGTTTCTGTCGATGAAAACGGTTCTGCAGAGGTGGTGCTGTCCAACGAGGATTCTAGTTTCAAACTGGCATTGGGTACCAAGACAGTTACTGTGGAAATGTCCACTAATACTTCAGTGAAGGTAGAGGATGCAAAGGATCTCGCGGAAAAAGTAGTAGTATCCAAGGTGGAAATAGTGACCAATGATACTGGTGTCTCTGGTACTGCATATGAATTCACCTTTACTGCAGACGGAACCGTATACAATGGGAAGATCCAGGTGACTCTGCCTTATACTAAGGAAAACGGAAAGGAACCTGTGGTATACTATCGGAACGGATCTGAATCGGTGAAGATGAAAATTGTATCCAGTACAGATACCAGTGTCACATTCGAGACAGAGCACAATTCACTGTACATTGTCACTTCCGAGATATCTCCAAAGGAGGATGGTACATCCTTCCTGTTGTATTTCGGATTATTGGCTGTGGCAGGAATCTGTGTTGCGGCACTTGTCGGATTTACTTTCTATCGTAGAAAGGCATAAACTAATTAGGGGGGCATATGCCCCCCAAATAAAAGAGGGGCAAGGCAATCATGGCTTCTGGGAAAGGTTCACTTGTTTCTGTCATGTGTGTCTTTATAGTTGCTCTTGCAATTATTTTCATTTATGACAGTTCATCGGCCGATCCTTCAATACAATATGATGCAATTGGCAGTCATTATGGAGATTATTCTCTAGAAATAGAGGATGCAATCTCCAGTGGCGCTAACTGGGAAATCAAAATAACCCCTACTGTAGAAAACGAAGTGGAGTTGCCTTCATATGCATTGGTAGTTAGGATTGATAATGATCATCATGTAAAATTGATTTCGATAAAGTCAAACGGCAGTAATGTACACGTATTGATCCCTAATCAGGTATCGATTGGGGGTGAACTGTATTCAATAGTCCAGATCGGAAATGGTTCAGCGTTAACAACCGGAAATATCAAATCAATAATCACTGAAGATAATACAACGGTTTCAAGCATTTCTCAGTCCGCGTTCAATGGTAGAACATCGTTGAGTTATGTAATATTGGGTGAAGGGCTCAGGACTATTGGTTCTTGGGCCTTTCAAGGGACTGGAGTGATTGATGTAATATTCCCCACATCATTGGAGTCTATAGGGGAAGCCGCCTTCAGAAATTGTTCAGATTTAAGATCTATCGACATGGCCGATGGTGAAGCATATTCTCTGGAAGATGTCGGTATCACAGCTTTTCTGGGGTGTGCATCACTTGAATGTGTATCATTACCATTTGCAAACGATTTCATTCCGAGCATTTCGAGAAGTTCAGTCAATTTATTTTATGAAAGTCCTAATCTGATTTCCATCGAAACTGTCAACGGCAGTGGTAAATTCATTGTTGATAATACAGGCACATTGGAAGGAACAAGACCTAATTGGATCTATGAATTGATGGATGATGGGTCATTGAAGATATTGACCGCAACTTCTGTGCCTGAATTTTATGTCACAGAGCAGATTATTTCGGCAATAGGTCCCAATTCTTTTATTACGGCAACCAATCTGCACAATCTTACAATCTCGGATGGGGTTACAGACATTGGAGAGAATGCATTCAAGGGTCTTGGGATAGAGACTGTTACATTTGGAGATACTGTACAGCGTATTGTATCGGGAGCTTTCTCAAATAATAATTTGACAACAATTAATCTTCCCGATTCTCTGCAAACCGTGGGGGAGGATGCTTTTGGATACAACAGTAATCTGACAACCGTATTATTTGAGGGCGGGGAGGTAAATGTGAACAAATCTTTTACCGGTTCTCCCGTATCTACAATAAGTTGTTTGGATGAAAATGGTAGAATTTATACCGATTGGTGGATAATCACGGGGTCCAAGGATGTTACAGAGTTGACGATAAATGGGCCATTTGTCCTTTCTGAAATGAGTTTCAACGCCAACAGTGCATTGAGGAAGGTAACTTTGGGTGGACGTATCAGAGATATTGACTCGAGAGCATTTACCGGCTGTAATAACATCGAATGTTTCGAGTATGTTGGTGAAGATGAGAGATATGCCAGTGAGGCAGGTGTATTTTTCGTTGACGGAGATGTACGTCTAGTACCGGCAAAGGCAAAGGTTTTGAATTTAACAACGCCTGTTTCAAGCATTTCAGCAACAGTTTTTTCAGCGTGTAACAGTCTGACGACCTTGTCTTTTTCCAGTGGATCCACTCTTACAGAAATACCCGCAGAAGCGTTCAAAGGATGCGCATCATTGGTTTCTATAACAATCCCATCTAGTGTTGTAACGATTGGCAGCGGAGCATTCTATGGTTGTTCTAACTTATCTGAGATAATAATAGGCGATGATAGTAATCTTATCACTTTAGGGGAAGATGCATTTAGAGGGACTGGAATTGTATCATTGATTTTGCCCGGTAAAGTTGAGACGATAGGCAATCGTTGTTTCATGGGCTGTATGAACATGGTTGCTATTGAAATCAAAGGTAACAGTTTGAAGACAATCGGGCAACAGGCATGGGCAGAATCTTACTTAAGGTCATTATCCGTCCCTGGGAGCATAACCAATATTGATTCCACAGCATTTCATGATTGTTCAAATCTCAGCAGCATTATTATAGCTGGTGATTCAGCCTATTCCTTTGATGGTTCTGCTTTGTATAAAGGAAATAGATTGATCCTATTGGTTCCGTCCGTTCTTTCATATACTCTTCCTTCGAATATCAATGAAATAGAGAAAGAGGCATTTGATGGAGCGACAGATCTCCAGGAAATAATAACAGGAGACAACAGCACATATGTTGCCTATTTAGGGGTATTGTTTGATAAAGAGATGACATCTATAATTAGTGTTCCTAAGGGAATACGCAACGTCTTCATGCCATCTTCGTTTTCATCAATAGGTGTGGATTATAGTTCCAAATCGCCTTTCTCAGGTTGTCATTCAATCGAATCCTTTACTTGGGAAGGAGAATCAATCACCCTAGATAACACAAGGATAGCCAGTAAAGTTGTAGTTTTGGATTCAACCTCTACTATAGAATTAGGGAGTTTTTCGTTCTCCAATGTGGATACATTGATACTTCGCGCTCCAACAATAACAATTACGGGCGGTTCTACAATGGCAATCCCACATGTGGGGACCATTTACATGGAAACGGATGAATTAATAATCCCCAATTCGTTTTATTGTACCGATCTATGTTTGGATTCTGAGGATTCATCGACAATAGAGACGATATTATCCATTGCAGAAGATGCTCATGTTGAAAGAGTATTCACATCAAAGGAAGTTAATGTTGTTTCTCAGAAGTACAGTGGTTTGTTTAGATATGATGGAGACAGACATGCGGTGATGTTGCCAATCCTTCATTCATTTGGTATATCGATTTTCAGCGAATGTGTGATTTCTGGGGTGTCCATCTCAGAAATCAATCTGGATTCTAACAAATTATCTTTCTGTGTTTCTGTGCAATCTGGGTATGTTGGAGATTTCAAAGTTTTAGTTGACGGGGTAGAACCGAATTATGATGAATTATCTGGAAGGTATGAAACATCCATTTTAAACACCAATAGTGTAACTATTTCGGTAGAACCTCTTTCTTCAGATACACTTTATGATGTTCATTTTGAGTTAAATGGCGGTACTGGTACTGTTGACATTCAAGTGATGAGTGGCGGGACGGTCAAAAGAACGGAGATAATTCTACCTCGTAAGTCAGGTTATACCTTCGATGGATGGTATAGCGATTCGGAATTGACCGAAACCTATGATTTTCTATCTAAGGTAAAATCCGATTTGGTGTTGTATGCCAAGTGGACATACAATGGCGGTAAGTATTCGGTTAATGTGATCAGTCACGAGTATGATGTGGTAATCAAAAATGGATTGGGTACAGTCAGTTCTGGTTCTCTCATTGTTGGGGGAACCACTCTTGCCTTATCATTCAGAAACGTGCCGAGTTGGGAATGTCTTGGATGGATCATAAACGGTCAGGAATGCAGTGAACTCGCGCCCACGGTAGTTTTGGATAAGGATTATTACATTGAGCCATTGCTTCGGTACGTTTCATCATCCAACGATCTCGTCGATATCACTGATCTGAAAACACCGAGATATGAAGAGGATGTCTATTTGCAGTATGCCCTGTCATCTAGTGCAATAAACACATCAATGGGCGTGTGGTCAGGATTTCCGAGTACACCTGTAATAATGGATGATGCATTGTTCGTGCGTATAGGGGATGTCCTGTACAAATATGATGCGAATACTGGGGAGATACTGGCTACAGCAGAATCAAAGCTTCTAGTCAACTATTATCTATACTTAGGGGTAGGCGGAGGCAAAGTATTTGATTATGCAACGGGGAAGGTCTATGATGCAAACCTGAATCATTTGTATGATTCCCCTATAAAGTTCAACGCAGTGTTCTATTATTCCGGTTATTTCTATGGGCATTATGGTGGACATGTCTACAAGTTGAATGCATCTAATGGGTCATTAGTCACCAGCGGTCAGTGGAAAGATGGTGTCGCCTGTGATTGGTTCTGCATGTATGGTACAACTTCGGCACCTATTTTTGTCAACGGACATATGTTCATAATAGAGGCCAGAACGTCAGATGATTACAGGGGGTTAAGATCAATCGATCTCGAGAACGGATCGAGCACAGCATTAGAGTTGAATTCAATCAGCGGGAGATTGTTGGATGACGGTTGGTTATCTTATACCGAATATTCCGGTAGAATCATATTATTTCTCCCGTCGTATTCCAAGGGTTTATTCGATACCGGTACTGATTACGAGCGTGCCAGCCTCACAGCTGTGGTGGTCAATGAAAACGGTACAATCGGCAATGGTTGTCCGGTGGTGTCTGTAAAAACCAATGAATACAATATGTCTGCCACATTCCTCGTTTATCAGGGACGCGGATACATGAGTACAGGGCTGTATCTGTATGTTGTTGATGCAAACAGTCTATGTGACACAATTATCCATTGTGGAAGCGGAGTTACATTGATAGAAGCAAACGATTTCGAATCGGAGTATGTAATATACAAGGAGGCATCTGTCGGTTCACACGGCTCCATCGTTTTATCCACAGGATATTATAAAGAAACCGGAAAAGTGTATGTCTACATACTGCCATATGGTCCCCCATCTGCAGTATATATATTCGAAGATTATGCCACCAAAACTGAGGCTGCAGGGTACTACAAAACATCCAATATAGGGGCCAATTATTGTTCACAGGCGGTTAGGGTAACCTTGCGCGGTAATCTGGTCTGGTACACCGATTCAGGAATCGTATACTGTTGCGGAACCATGGAGAATAACCCATATCATTTCTCTATCATCAACGACGAATCAGCGTTGGAGATCGATGGTTACGGAGCAACCGCGCTGGATGCACTCCGTAATGCACTCGGGCGCAATGGTATAGAAAATGACGTCAGCGGTTCCGGAAGGATAATATCGTTATGCGGTCAGACCGGAAAATGGAAGATTGAATCATATTATAATTCAAAGTGGAATACAATAAACTCCCTATCGAGTTCATCGAACAACGTCCATCATACGTATCGCATATCTTTTGATTCAAGCTCATCTACGGGCCAGGAAATAGAAATCTCGATCACACCTGATATCATCACATTGATGTTGGATTCCGACGAGGAAAGTAAGACGGTCACAATCTCGGGCAACGTGCCATCAGGCGTATCGTTCGCATGGGAACCGATCGATGAAGGCATCGTTTCAATTATAATATCGAGTGACACTGGGTCAGCGACCATAGCTGGTCTCAAAGAGGGATCCACAATCATTAATGTCATATTGGTCGGCGATGGAGTTTACGGTGAGGCTCAACTGAGTGTCACAGTGGTTGAGAATCCCAATCCTCCAGAGAGGAGTTATACGTTCACTATCAGGATGGACTATGATGCGGACAAGGCAGACTATGGCGAATCCGGATACAGGGCTTCCGATTTGAGAGCAGGAATCACTCTAAACGCTACTGGACATAATGCTGGAGAGGCATTGGAGAAAGCCCTCGATGATGCGAAGATCCCTTGTGATTTCTTTAGCAATGACACTCTCCTGTATTGGGTGAATCACATTTTTGGTATGGAGCAGGTCCATTATAGTAATGGTGATTGGAAATATTGGGTCCAGTACCAGGTCATGGACGGAGAGCCTGCATATAACGATTACACACTGGGTTACTTCAAGAAGGGAGGAAATTTCCTTTTGGTCTACGGAATCACCGATGAGACCAATCACATGGTCGGTCCGGATTCTGGTAATAGTGAGCTGAATGAATGGTCAGATAACATCGGAGAGCAATCCTCAGTAATAACCCGCCATAACGATGACGGGTCTACAACCACCGTCATCGATTCCACTTCTGTTATCGACGGTACACAGACCACTGTGGAGATAACCACGGTGGAGAATGATGACGGTACAGTGACGATCAGAGAGAAGACCACAGTCACCAACCCTGACGGTACAACATCGATCACCAATTCCGTCACCCGGGTGGCAACTGATGGTACAAAGACCACAGAGAGCACGGTCACCAACCCTGACGGTACAACATCGATCACCAATTCCGTCACCCGGGTGGCAACTGATGGTACAAAGACCACAGAGAGCACGGTCACCAACCCTGACGGTACCAATACAACTGTAACTTCGAGCACCAATTCAGATGGAACAGTAACCACTGTGATGGAAACATCCAAGGATGCATCCGGAAACATCATCGGAATCTCCGAGACAGTTGTTACCGTTACAGGTTCCACTGTCAATGATGTGAGGACGACTACGACTCAACAAGAATCCACGGTGACCGATGCATCCGGAAACGTGACTGTTGTAAAAGTTTCAGAGACGGCCGTGAAACAGGCGGACGGCTCAGTTGTAGTCGTGAGGTCTACTGAAACGACGGCTGGTAGCAATATGACCACAGACATCGCTGTCGGAGCAATCTCTGTCGACGGAAAGGTCCACACAACCGCAGTTTCTTCCGATTCGGACATCATCACTAATGTGGCTGTCGACGGTGACGATGGCAATTATGCGGTGTCCAGTGACGTCATTCAAACGGCAATGCAGCAGCAGACGGCCGTCGAGAGTGCACTGGGTGTGGACAAGGGCAATGTGATCGAGATAGTTTCCGATACCCGTGATATAACCGCATCTGTCGATAAAGAGTCCTTCGAAACAATGGCAGACGGAAGTGCCAGTTTCAGGATGACCTCCGCACAGGGTTCTATGACATTCGGTCGTGACATTCTCTCATCCTTGTCAGGTAAAGATGATGTCACGTTATCTTTTACCACTGCGGACAGGTCATCGATGACCTCCGCACAGCGTGATGTTATTGAATTGGGTTCAACCGTCATCAATCTCTCTGCTATGTCGGGCGGTCAGAGCATCGGCAAGGATCTCGGTGGAAAGGTCACCGTGACCGTGAAGTATTCGGCTGCGGACGGTAAAGGGGCCATTGTATATTACATCGATGAAGATGGAAACAGATTCAGGGTGGCAGAGCAGAGTTATGATGCAGAGAACGGAACGGTCACGATGGTACTGGAACATTTCTCAATCTATATGATCGTAGATGAGGAATCTTCCAGCAACGAGATCGGGGCGATCGTTTATATCGCAATCGCGGCTGTGGCTGTTGTATTGCTGACCATTGTTGGGGCAGCGGTCTATCGTAAAAAGATGGCCTGATCATTCGATGATACCGAAGGGAGAGATGACCATGGTCCTCGACCACTTCTCCATCTACACCATAGTGGATAAATCGCCCGCAGGGGGGGGAGATCCCCGTGGCCGTTCTCGTCATGACCGCGGTCATCGCCCTGATATGTCTCGGTATCCTGCTGCCGCAGGTGGTCGGAAGAAGCAGTAAACGTGTTAATCAAAGCCCGCCCGAAAGGGCGGGCAATTATCCGATAGACTTCAGTATGCAACAAGCATTATAATCGGCAAGGGCGTATAAGGAATTATGATGTTTGAGGACAAGATCAGGATGATTGTCGACAGGGTCACCGAGCACTATGATCCAAAAGCAATCATAGTATTCGGATCGGTCGCCAGGGGCGATTCTACCGAAGACAGTGATCTTGATATCGCAATCATCATGGATTCCGATCTTTCTGAGCATGAACGCAATGTGAAGGTCCGCGTCTGTATCGGGTCCATCGGCATGGCGATGGATCTGCTGGTCTTCACGCCTGAAGAGATAGAGGCTGAAAGGGGCGATGAAACTTCGATAGTATCGGAGATAATGAGGACCGGGGAGGTCGTATATGGTTCCGCATGAGTCTGTGGAGTCATTGAGGGCTTCTGCCGAAGAGGATCTTTGGACCGCAAATCTTGTCAAAGACAGGGATGATGAGAAAACGCGCATAATCTGTTTTCATCTGCAACAGTATGTGGAGAAGATGCTGAAGGCAAAACTATTGGAAAAAGGAATCCAATATCCAAGGAAACACGACTTGGTAAGTTTACTGGAGTTGTTTGGTAACAAAGAGATATTGGACAAACATATTGAAAACGCAGCCAATCTGTCCGATTACGCTACGGCATTCAGGTATGAGAGAAGAGTCCCCTCCATTGAAGAAATGGAAACTGCGTTTACCAGTGCTCACTCCATAGTTTCAGACATAAACTGTCTTTGATATTCAATTCAGTAAAACTGGAATTGTCCATTATTCGTTGTTATATCAACAATATGTGGTGATTTCATCATCTCAAAACAATCAACTGCGTCTTCTGTTGCGAACAACCGCTAACAGAACGATTCCGGCAATAATAATAACCGGCATCACAATCAGAAGGATGTTGAATTCCTTCTTGTTGAGATCATCCTTGATATTGGCATCCGCCTTGGAATCGTTCCATGAGTCGTAATTATCCTTGGAGCAATGGATTGTTACAGGATCATTGAGAAAAACGGTGTCATCCAATATCGGACACGGCCCGTATGCATCTATGTCCGACAGTTTGGTACAGTCCGCGAAGCAGTATTTCCCTAATGATTCCACTGTGGACGGAAGGTCGAACGATCTCAGCAATGTGCAGTTCCTGAACGCACCGTATTCAATGGAGGTCACCTTTCCGAGACTCAGTTCCGTAAGAGATGTACAGTTCCAGAACGCTTCCTGACCGATCGTCTTCACGGAATCCGGTATGCTGATTGATCTGAGAGATGGGCAGTTGTAGAATGCGGATGCTTTTATTTCGGTCGGGCTGCAATTGAATGTAACATCTGTCAGGGAGGTGCAGTAGCCGAATCCCCTGACAGGGATAGATTGTACGCCCGAACCGATCTTCAGAGTTTCGGCCGAGTTACAGATATAGAAACAGCCGTCACCCAGGTATCTCACGCTGTCCGGCACGGTTATCGATGTCAAAGCTTGACAGTCGCGGTAGCATTCGAATCCGATGTATTCCGCAGACGGTGAAATCGAAGCATCCGTAAGCTCCATTGCAGAACGGAAGGCCTCGTCATGGATATGTATGACAGAATCAGTCATTTCGATGTTCTGGATATTGCAATAGTAGAAAGCGCGTTCGCGGATGTCCGTTACCCCCGATTCTATGCGGACCGAAACGATGTCGGTACGCCTCTCGACCTCTCCGCTGGGCTGCATGGTGCCAGAGAATGAATAAGGGCCGATCGATGTGACCTTCCCGCCGCCGATATCCGACTTGATGGTGATGGCACCGTCCGTGGGCGTCCCCCCTACGGCCATCCATCCGTCAGGGAATTGGGCATAGGTTATGCCGTCCGATGTCTCGGTCGTGATGGCGGTTTCCGTGCTCCAGCCC
>JAEEGK010015445.1_pt1 | contig 16932 bp, 8 predicted proteins | sample 8958771 | NCBI WGS metagenome assembly JAEEGK01 (sample SAMN16246547, study PRJNA631951) | gut metagenome | biome: gut microbiome; feature: rumen; material: SC-attached | host: Bos | place: Iran: Karaj | collected 2018-10 | reverse complement strand
ATTACCCTGGACGGGCAGGATTACATCTTCAGTGAAGGCTCCGCCGGAGACCGGAGTGAAAAGACCCGCATCTGGGAAGCCCTCAGCCTCGACCGGCAGCGGATGGACGGGGCCACCGCCCTCCCCTTCAGCCTCCGTTTCAAACTGAAAGGATCCGAGACCCTGTCGGTCCGGCCCTACGGGGAACTGACGGAAGTGCACATCCATTCCGACTGCCCCGATCCGTCGTTCACGGGCGACTTCCTGCCCTCCGAACGGGATGTCCGGGAAGACGGCTTCGACGCGCAGTGGGTCGTCTCCCAGATCAACCGGGGCAAGCCGGACGACACCTCTTTCGGCGTCCGGATGCTCCAACCCGTCACGCAGTACCGCCAGAGCGAGCGTTCCGCCAAATACGGCATCCTGATCATCCTGCTGGTCTTTGTCGCGGGCCTGGCCGTCGAGCTGATCGGTAAGAAGGAGATCAGCCTGGTGCAGTACGTAGTCATCGGCCTGTCCCTTGTCCTCTTCTACGCCCTGGTGCTCGCCTTCTCGGAGTTCATTGCTTTCCCGGCCGCCTATGCGCTGGCTGCAGCGATGACGACGGCGGCTTTGCTGGGCTATTTCCGGGGGATCCTGCATGACCGGAAAGCCTGGCTGCTGGGGATCCTGGTGGCACTGGCCTATGCCGTGAGTTATTTCCTGCTGCAGATGGAGACCTATGCCTTCCTGACCGGCACCCTGATCCTCTTCGCGTTGCTGACGGCCATCATGTACCTGACCCGCAACCTGACGCGGCAGGAAACCTCTACAGCCGAATAGAGACGGAGCGGCCGTCGTAGGTCAAGGTAGCCGTACCGTCCGTGCCTGCGACACGCAGGAGGAAGGTCCGCGTCCCGGGCATGCCGGGGAAAGAGCCTTCGCGTGCATCGACCGTCAGCGTATGGGAAGCGTCGTCCCAATGGATGGGAATCACGGCGAAAGCACCTTTCTCATAACCATAACTGACGCCGTCGTCCTCGTACAGGCGGAAGTCCGCATCTGCGCCGGGATAAATCCGCAGTTCGAGCGGATCGGCCGCTTTTTCATCGGACCACTCCATATCGGGGCCCAACGGCAGGATCGATCCGGCACGTACATACAATGGTATCTGTCCATAAGGAGCATCCACACACAGTGTCTTCCCGGATGCGACCGGCTCTTCCGTGTAGAAATCAAACCACTTGCCGACCGGGAAATAGACTTCGCGGTTGCGGGCCTTGTATTCGCAGACCGGGCAAGGCATCAGCGCAGGCCCGAGCATCCATTGGTCTGAAACCTGACGCGCGACGGGATCATCCGGGAAATCCATCGGCAGGCCGCGCATCATCGTGTAATCCTCGAAATGCACCGCTCCGGCCAGGGAATAGAGATAGGGCATCAGGCGATAACGCAGTTTCATATAATACAGGATGCTCTCATAAGCCGGAGATCCCTCATCCGCGATATTCCAGAGCTCGCGCTGCGGCCATTGCCCATGCGCGCGGAACAGCGGCACGAAGGCGCCGAACTGGTGCCAGCGAGCTTGGAGTTCCTGCCATTCGTCGCGGTTCGCGGAATCGTAGAATTTCGACATCACGCTGAATCCGCCGATATCCATGCCCCAGAAAGGAAGCCCACTCATCGAGTATCCCAGCCCTGCCGTAATCTGCATTTTCATGTCTGTCCAGGAAGTGCCGATGTCGCCGCTCCAGGAAGCCGTCGAATAGCGCTGCAAGCCCGCAAAGCCGTTACGGGTCAGCAGGAACACGCGTTTATCGGGATCCACGCTCCGCTGGCCGTTGTAAATGGCATCGGCATTGACCAAGGCGTAGGCATTATAGTATTCCGTTGCCGGTCCGAGGGCTGTGGGCGTCAGCAGATACTGCATATACTCTTTCGGCAAACAGTCGCGCAGGTTAGGTTCACTCGCATCCATCCACCAGGCGTCGATCTTGCGACCATAGCGGCTGTACAGGCTCTCATCCATCTGACGCCAGAACAGTTTCCGTCCACCTTCGGCATACGCGTCATAAAATGTCTGATGATAGCCCAGCCAGTCCTTGAGCGAATCTTCCACCGCGTGGCGGTACACATAACCTCCCTGTTCCAATTCCTTATAATGGTCCGTGTTGGTATAGAACTTGGGCCATACACTGATCATGAAGCGGCCGTGCAGGGCGTGGACACTGTCCAGCATCTGTTCCGGATCGGGATAGCGCGCCGGATCGAAAGCGTGACTCCCCCACTGGTCCGGCAGCCAATACTGCCAATCCTGGACGATATTGTCCACGGGGATATGACGGCGGCGGAACTGGGCGAGCGTCGAGACCAACTCTTCCTGCGTGGAATAACGCTCCCGGCTCTGCCAGAATCCCAAAGCCCATTTGGGCATCACCTGCGCCTTGCCCGTCAGCTGCCGGTAACCCCGGATCACTCCGTCATAATCGTCTCCCGCAATGAAATAAAAGTCCAGCTGCGGCTCAAACTCAGACCAGAAACGGATCCGCTGCATCTCCTCCGGAGACTGGAGCGGCGCAACCCGCAAGCCAATATAAGAGACATCCCCATCCGGCTCCCATTCAATCCGTACCGGTACGCGGGCCCCAGCCTCCAAATGGGCGCTGAAACGGTAGCTGTTGGGGTTCCAGGCGGGACGCCAGCGACGCGACATCACTTCCTTCCCGTCCACCAGCGTATGCTGGAAGCCGGCATAATACTGGGAGAAACGATACTCGCCACTCTCCGGAGCCTCGAGAAACCCTTCATAGACGACCTTCGCTCCGTTCAGTTTGAAATCCGGCAGGTTGCGGATGGCCCATTCATTTTCAAAATACAGGCTGTCTTCCCTTCGGACCAGTTCCGTACCGTCCGCAGCCGTATAGGTTCCGGTCAGAGCCCCCTCCACGCCGTCCCGGTCATAGAGGCGGAAGACTTCTCGCAGCGACCGATACCCGTCCGGATTGCCCCAGCGGCTATAGGAATACGCGTCCCAAAGCAAGCCATAGCCACGCGTGGATACGACGAACGGGACGCTGATCTTGGTATTGTACTGATACAACTCCTCGTCCGTTCCTTTCCGGTCAAATTCGCCGGTCTGGTGCTGTCCCAGGCCATACAGGGACTCATCCGGAGCCGTTGCGAACGAGACCCGGGTGGAGAAGCCCTTTTTGCCTTCGACCTCACGGGATAACAGGGCAAGATGCCCGTCACCCAGCTGCAGCCGGCCTTCCGCATCCAGGAAGGCGATCTCGCCGTCCGGCAGGATCCGGACGGAAAGCCGTGCCGTCGAGATCCGGACACCTTCTCCATCTTTTTCCACCCGGAAATCCCGGAAGGCTTCTTGCGGGACGACGACCAGGCTCTTACGGTCTGCGAATCGACGGTCGGACGTCGCACTGACACGCACGATCCCTTCATCCAGCACTTGCAGGCGGACCAGTGAAGGTACTCCGTCGCCACCGGATATGCGGACGGTGACCGTATTGCCTTTGACAGCGACGCCGCGCTGGCAGGAAAGCATCGTCAAAGTCAGGAAAAGAAAGAGAAAAAAACGGGCGAAAAGCTTCATGGACACTTCATTTGGGATTCTATACAAAGATACGGAAAGACCGGGAATTCTTGAAATTGCAAGCGAATTTCATTATCTTGCAGTATGAATACGATCCTGATCCTGCTCACCTCTTTTCTCCTCAACAACCACTGGACATTCGCACTCGGAGACGCGGCGTCGATGGAAAAGGACTTCACCCACGGCACGGAATATTTCTCCTGGTTCAGCAAAGCCGCCACGACCGGTTCGAGCCGCTCGCCCATCATGCCGGACTTCGACGACAGCGCCTGGCAGGAAGTCAGTCTCCCCCACGACTGGGTCGTGGACCTGCCCTACAGCGCCCAGGCCAGCCACTCCCACGGTTACAAATGCGTCGGATGGCGCTGGCCCGGATCCTCCGTCGGCTGGTATCGCCGGCACCTGTCCATTCCGGCAGAAGACAAGGGAAAGCAGATCTGGATCGAGTTCGAAGGCATCTTCCGGGACAGCGAAGTCTATTGCAACGGTTTCTACCTGGGCCACGAAAAGAGTGGCTATGTCTCTCAAATCTACGACCTCAGCCCCTATCTGGAATACGGAGGCGACAACGTGATCACGGTACGCTGCAACGCCTCCCTCGAGGAGGGCTGGTTTTACGAAGGAGCCGGCATCTACCGCAATGTACGCCTCCACAAGGCCGGTCCCGTCGCGATGAAACCCTGGTCGCTCGTCATCGAGGATGGAAGACCCCGCTTCGAGACCGTTCTCGCGAGCGAGGACCTCGACCCGGCGAAAGTCTCGACCCGCTGGCGGATCCTGGATGCCGAAGGACGGGAAGTCATCCGCCCGGAACATCGCTGGTCACCGGGCAATCCCTACCTCTACACGATGGAAATCCGGCTCTACTACGACGGACAACTGTCCGCCGAATACAGCCGGCGCTTCGGAATGCGTGACATCGTCTTCGACCCGGAGCGGGGCCTGCTCATCGACGGGATGTCCTGCAAACTGAAAGGCTGCAACCTGCATCTGGACCACGCCGGCGTAGGTGTCGGCGTCCCGGATGAACTCTGGCGCTACCGGCTGGAACAACTGAAGCGTTACGGCTTCAACGCCGTCCGTTGCTCGCACAACCCCGCCACGCCTGCCATGCTGGACCTTTGCGACGAACTGGGAATGCTCGTCATCGACGAGAACCGCCCTTTGGGTGTCAACGAAGAGCAGCTCGGCCAGCTGCGGCAGCTGATCGGGCGGGATCGGAACCATCCCTGCGTCATCCTTTGGAGCATCGGCAACGAGGAATGGGCCGTCGAAAACAATGAGAAGGGCTACCGCATCGCCCGGCGGATGACGGAGGAAGTCCATCGGCTCGATCCGTCCCGGCCCGCCACCTATGCCAATGCCGGCGGCCGTGAAATCGTCAAGGGCGTCGATGTCTTCGGCTACAACTACATCATCCAGAACCCCATCGAAGAGTATCATGCCAAATACCCGGATCACCCGGTTGTGGGAACGGAAGAGACTACGGGATCGGGCACGCGTGGCCGCTATGCCACCGTCCCGGAAGAAGGTTGGATGAAACCCATCAACCGCGTGGATACGGCCGGACGCCTCAACGTGATCGAGCATGGATGGAAGTTCTACAAAGAGCGGCCCTGGGCGGCCGGTATCTTCTACTGGACGGGGCAGGATTACCGCGGAGAACCGAATCCGATGGCCTGGCCTGCGACCGGTTCGCAGTTCGGCATCCTGGATTATTGCTGTTTCCCGAAGGATGAAGCGTTTTATCTCCAATCCGCCTGGACGGATGTGCCGATGGTGCATATCTGCGGCCCTTGCGACGGAGAAGTCTGGGTTTATTCCAACTGCAGCAGCGTCATCCTATATGCCGATGGCCGGCGTCTCGGCCGGCAGGAAATGCCCCGCGACGGTCACCTGGCCTGGAAAGCCGGGAACGCGCAGCGCTTCAGTGCCAAGGGAATTCGAGACGGGAAGACCGTCGCCACGGACCAGTGGCCCGAACGTCTGACGGAAACCTCCGTGAGCGCCTCCAAGACGGCCCTCAAGGCCGATGGGCAGGATCTGGCTGTCCTGGATATCCGGAGTGCCGAGGAGAGCCTGGATGTCTGCGTCGAAAACGCTTGTTTCCTGGGCTGGGGCAATGGCAATCCGGGATTCAAGGAAACAGAACGTCCTGCAGACGGGAAAAAGCTGCGGATCCGGCCCTTCGCCGGAAGGGCCCAGGTCCTGGTCCGCTCCATCGAAGGATCCCATGGTCAGGTCCGGGTCCTCATCGGGGACCGGACCGTCACGCTGGACCTTTTACCGGAAAGCTTATAATTCGATTTCCAAAGCCTGGAAGCCCGGCCGGTAAGGGATACGGAAGGATCCTCCCTTCCCGGTGAGGCGGATCGTCAGGTCATACTCCGCCTCGCGGAAACGCCGGCGCACCCGGTAGGAACCGATGTGCTGAGGGATGCAGGGTTCAACCAGCAAGCCGTCGTACTGGGGCTTGATTCCCAGGATAAACTCGCTGACCGTTTTCCATGTCCAGGCGGCCGTGCCCGTAAGCCAGCTGTTCTTGCCTTCACCGGGGTGTGCGGCTTCGGCTCCGGCCACCATCTGGCAGAACACGTACGGCTCTACCTTGCGCAGGGACTGGTCTTTGGCGAAAGCAGGCGAAATCTTGCAATAGTGCCGCCAGGCGTCATCCGCGCGGCCGGCCATCGCCTCGGCGATGATGACCCAGGGATTGTTATGGCAGAAAATACCGCCATTCTCCTTATAGCCCTGCGGATAGGAACTGATCTCGCCGTAGTCTTTGATATAGGAACTGAAGGCCGGCGCATTCAGCACCAGTCCGTATTCGCATTCCAGATACTTCGATGCGGCATCCAGCGCCTTGTCGCAAAGTCCCTCGTCCGCTCCGATGCGGGCCATGCCGCACCAGCCCTGGCTCTCGATAAAGATCTTGCTTTCCGCATTCTCGGAGGAGCCGATCTTCCGTCCGTAGTAGTCGTAGGCGCGGAGGAACCATTCTCCGTCCCAGCCATGCTGTTTGACAGCGGTTTCCATTCTCGAGACGGCCTCTCGCACCTCGTCGACATAGGCCGGATCGGCTGAAACCGCAGGCTGGGAGAGCAATTCGGCGAAGTCCTTGCCTTCAGCTACGAAAAGGCCCGCGATCATCAGGGACTCGGCCCGGCTGCCTTCGGTCTTGTTTTCCGTGGTCTGGAAAGACTCGTCCGGATTGTCGGAGAAACAGTTGAGATTGAGGCAGTCGTTCCAGTCGGCCCGGCCGATCAGGGGCAGGCCGTGGGGGCCCAGGTTATCGGCCACACGGGCGAAACTGATCTTCAAATGCTCCAGCAGGGTCTTCTCCGTTCCGGGCTGGTTATCAAAGGGCACCTTCTCTTCCAAGATGCTGAAATCACCTGTTTCCTTGATATAAGCCACCGTGCCGAAGATCAGCCAGAGCGGATCATCGCCGAAGCCGCCGCCGATATCGTGGTTGCCGCGCTTGGTGAGTGGCTGGTACTGGTGGTAGCAGCCCCCGTCGGGGAACTGGGTGGCGGCGATATCCAGGATGCGCTGACGGGCCCGGTCCGGAATCAGATGCACGATGCCTGCCAGGTCCTGGTTGGAATCGCGGAAACCCATGCCGCGGCCGATACCGCTCTCGAAATAACTGGCGCTGCGGCTCATGAAGAAAGTGACCATGCACTGATACTGGTTCCAGATATTGACCGTCCGGTCCAGTTCAGGCACGGCAGATTCCAGCTGGAACCGGCCCAAGAGCCCGTCCCAATATCCCTTCAATGCCGCGAAGGCGGCATCCGCCTTGGCCGGAGTACCGAAAGCCTCGAGCAGCTCCTCGGCAGGCGCCTTGTTGATGATGCCGAGCGCGGAGAACTTGGCCTCCGGCGGATTCTCCACATAGCCCAACACGAAGATCAACTCTTCGCTTTTGCCGGCTTCCAGCGTCAGGTCGAAACGGTGCGAGGCGACCGGGCTCCAGCCATGGGCAACCGAGTTGTCGGATGTGCCGGCGAACACCTGCTGAGGGGTGTCGAAACCATTGTAAGGCCCCAGAAAGGTTTCCCGGTCGGTATCGAAACCATCGAAGGGACGGTTGACACCGAAGAAAGCGTAATGGTCCCGGCGTTCGCGATATTCAGTCTTATGGTAAAGGATGCGGTCTCCGACTTCGACTTCACCGGTGGATAGATTCCGCTGGAAATTCTCCATGTCGGTGGAGGCGTTCCAGAGGCACCATTCCACGAAAGACCACAACTGCACGCGCTTCACCGCGGCGCCGGTATTGGTCAGGCGCACCCGGTGCACCTCGCAGCGGCCTCCTTGCGGCACGAAGAAAAGCACTTCACAGCGCAGGCCGCCTTTCTCGCCGATGATACGGGTATAACCCATCCCATGCCGGCATTCATAACGGTCCAAAGGCGTCTTGCAAGGCTTCCAGCCGGGATTCCAGACGCTGTCTCCGTCCTTGATGTAATAATAGCGTCCCCCGCTGTCCATCGGCACACCGTTGTAACGGTAGCGCAGGATACGGCGGAATTTGGCGTCCTTGCAGAAGCAATAGCCGCCGGCTGTATTGGAAACCAGGGAAAAGAAATCTTCGCAGCCCAGATAGTTGATCCAGGGCCACGGAGTTGCGGGATCGGTAATTACGAATTCCCGTACGTCGTCATCGAAATAACCGTACTGTTTCATCTGTTATTCTTGGATCCAGGCTTGCACTTCCCTGCCCCAAGGCTTGACGACCGCTTCTTCCCAAGGACCTTCCGAAGAAGCTTCCTTGGTCAGCATCGAGCAAGTCTCGACTTTATCCGAAATACTCCAGGTCAGCATCGAGATACCCCGTGCCGTCGCCCAGTCGCTCCAGGCCTTCCAGGATTCTGCATCCACCGGCCCGTCGCCGGTCGCCTCGCAGGCGGCACACTCCGATATGAAAACCGGAATGCCCGCGGCCAGGGCCGCATCGCAGCGCTCCCGCAGATACTCCTTGTGCGTGGCCGCATAGAAATGGACCGTATACATCAGGTTGTCGTATCCCGTCACGGGATCCTCCGGGACAAGGTGGATGTCCTGGTCCCAGTGCGGACAGCCCATCAGGATCAGGGGATGCACCGTGGAGATGCTGTCAATCAAGGCGCAGAGCTCCTCGGCGTAGGCTTTCAGGTCCGACCAACTGTCTTCCACCGGCTCGTTGTAGAGTTCGTAGATCACATTGGGACAATCCGCATAGCGGGTCGCAACCGTCGTGAAGAATTCCTTCGCCTCTTCCTTGTGCAGGACATGCGAATGCCAGTCCACGATGACATAGCAGCCGCTGGCGATGGCGCCGTCCACAACCCCGTACAAGCAGTCCAGCGCAAAGCCGGGCTCACCCATGTAACCTCCGTGGATACCGGGATTATCCGCCTTGGCATGGTCGTCGGCGCCGATGGCTGCCCGGACGATCCGCACGCCCCAGTCCTCCGCCAGCGTCTTGACTGCATCCGCGTTGTAGAAACGGGGCCAGATGTTGTGCCAGCCGAAACTGACTCCCCGGAAGACGACCGGGGCTTCGGTCCCCCGCTCTCTGAGCGTCGTGCCGTCCACATAAAGGCCAGCCAGGGGCTCCGGTTCAGGAGTGGCAGCCTTGTCGGTGCCCTTGAAGAGCACGAAAGCCAATTCCAGCAGCATGAGTATGCCCAACACCGCAAGCACGCCCCGCATCACGGCCGGAAGGCCCTTGAAGAGGGATTTCGCATCGGCGGACGACTGCGGGGCCGGCGATGGGTTGAGGGGAGCCTTCCCCGACAGGGTTCTTTCCGGCTCCCCAATGCCCGCGCCGGACCGCTCCAAGTCCGCCGCTGCCGAATCTTCTTCGCCCGTCAAGCCGCGCTTGACCGCCAGTTCCTCCTGGATCCGGTCCATGCGCTTGCGCGTCAGGGGATAGAAAAACACGATGACCACGGCCAGCGCGGCCACGGCGGCCGGAACCCAGCTCATCAGGATCTTCAGCCCCTGGATGGCTTCGGGTGTCTGCACGGCGCCGGCGGCCGTATTGTAGCCGAACGCCTGCAGGATCCACATCACGGCTGCGCCGCCGAACGCACCTCCGAACTTCTGCGCCATCGAGGCGGAGGAGAAGATCAGACCGGTGGAAGCGGTCCCGTCACGGTTCTCTGCGAAGTCGCTGACATCCGCGTACATGCTCCACACGAGCGGGGAAATCACGCCCGTAAAGATACTGATGACGACCTGCAGGACCAGCATCCACCAGTAGCCGCTGCCGGACACCGGGATGTAGAAGAACAGGATACTCAACACGATGAGGGCCGCGAAAGACAGCATGTAGGTGGTCTTCTTTCCCAGCTTGGCGGAGAGCGGCACGGCCAGGGCAACGCCGATCATGTTGCATACCTCTCCGATGGAGAGGAACAGTCCCGCATAGAAAAGGAAACTCAGGCTGCCCAGCTGGAGATGGACATTCTGCCCGATCACATCGTTGAAGAAATAAGCGACGGTGCTGCCCCGGACCGTATTGAAGAGGTTGGAGCAAAGCGCGGCTCCGATCAGGATCCACCAGGGCGCATTCTTGAGCAAGAGTTTCAAGTCGCTGCCCACCGAAACGGTGCTGACGGTATGGAGTTTCTCCCGCGTCATCCCGAAACAAAGCAGGAAGAGCAGCAGGCAGACCGTGGCGATCACCCACATCGCATGCGCCCAGCCACCCGTCGTACCATAACCGCCGAGGGCGTTGCACAGGGGCTCCCAGCAGAATAACGCGATGAAACTCCCGCCATACGCGAAGAACATGCGGTAGGAACTGAGGACCGTCTTGGTGTCTGAATCGTCGGTCATTACGCCCAGCATCGCCCCGTAGGGCACATTGATGCCGGTATAGACCGTCATCATCAGGATATAGGTCACATAAGCCCAGACCAGCTTCATCGTCGGACTGGCGTCCGGCGTCGTGAAGAGCAGGATACCGCTCAAGGCGAAAGGCACTGCCATCAGCAGCAGATAGGGGCGGTACTTTCCCCAGCGGGTCCGGGTACGGTCCGCCAGGATACCCATCATCGGGTCGCTGACGGCGTCCCAGATTCGGGTAACGACCAGCAGGAGGGCCACCTGGTCCAGCCGCAAGCCGAAAATGTTGCTATAAAAGAAGGGGAGGTAGTAGGAGAATATCTTCCAGAACATCGAGGAAGACATATCCCCGAAGCCATATCCTACTTTTTCCGCAAAGGAAGTCCGGATCTTTCCCATATCACTGGTTGTTGAGGTTCTTGTCGATCAAACGGTTCAGCGTTTCGACGGAGAGGCCGGTCCGCAGACCGTCCGGCTCCGTATGCAGGCAGTAGTCCACGAGCCGGTCCACGCTGGAGACGGCCACGTGCAGCCGGGTGTCACTGGAGGCGTAATAGATATAGACCTTCCCATCTTCATCGGCGATCCAGCCGTTGGAGAAGAGGACGTTCATCACGTCTCCGACATACTCTTCACCCTCCGGCGCCATGAAAAATCCCGCAGGTTCCGCAATCACGCGGGACGGGTCGTCCAAGGCGGTCATATACAGATACAGGACATAACGGAGGCCGCTCGCGCAACCTCGCACGCCGTGTGCCAGGTGCAGCCAGCCCCGGTCCGTCTTGATCGGCGCCGGACCTTCCCCGTTCTTACATTCCTTGATGGTATGATAGTGCCGGGCATTGATGATCTTCTCCTCCGTCACGACCGCATGCTCCATCGAATCCACCAGAGCCCAGCCGATGCCGCCACCGTTTCCGGCGTCGATAAAACCATCCTGCGGACGTGTATAAAGGGCATATTTCCCTTCCACGAACTCGGGATGCAAGACCACATTCCGCTGCTGGCTCTTGGACTGGAGATCCGGAAGGCGCTCCCAGTTCACGAGGTCCTTCGTCCGGGCGATGCCCGCCGCGGCGACAGCGGAAGAAAGGTCTCCCGGGGCCGCCGCCGGATCTTTCCGCTCCACGCAGAAGATGCCATAGATCCAGCCATCCTCGTGAGCCGTCAGGCGCATGTCATACACATTCGTTGCGGGTTCGCCCCACTCAGGCATCGTGACCGGCCGGTCCCAGAACTGGAAATGATCCACCCCGTTCGGACTCTCCGCCACTGCGAAGAAACTCTTCCGGTCAGCCCCTTCCACGCGCACCATCAGCACATATTTCCCGTTCCACTTGATGGCACCGGCGTTCAAGGTCGCATGGATGCCGAAGCGCTCCATCAGGTAGGGATTCGTCTGCTCATCCAGGTCATAGCGCCAGAACAAGGGGGCATGTTCCGCCGTCAGGATGGGATATTTATAACGCTCGTAGACGCCGTTCCCCTCGAGGGGTTCGTTCGGGCGCGCAATCAGTTGCTCATGGTTCCAGGTCAGGTCGACCAGTCTCTCGTTGAATGTCATAGGCCTAAAGATTCAATAACACGATATCTTCTTTCTCGCTGAACGCCTTGAAGTCAGCGGCATGCTCAAACCCATCCCAGGGAGCATAGAAGTGGGTCGGCTTATCGCAGGCATTGCGCCAGGTCAGCACATAGGCGATCGGACGGTCCTGGATCGTCGGATACAGGGCCTCCGTCCACCAGTGAGGATCGGGGAGGCCTTCGAAACCGGTTTCCGAAAGGCAGATGAGCTTGCCATGCTCCTCTCCCAGGCGGGTCAGATAGTCCAGGGCGCCGCCCACCTGCTCCTTGTAGCGGGCAACGGCAGCCTCTATGCCGTCTTCACCCAGATAGGTGTAGCAATCGAGACCCATCAGGTCCACGACGTCATCACCGGGCCAGCGCTCCATGTACATCGCCTCGTCGGACTCCCGCCCGGGCGAATAACACCAGATGATATTGTCCATCCCGCGCTCCGCGGCCAGGTAGTCATGGGTCATGCGGAACAAGGCCACATATTCTTCCACGGTGCAGTGGTCGCGGCCCCACCAGAACCAGCTTCCGGTGTGCTCATGCCAGGGACGGAAGATGAAAGGAATGCGGTTCCCCTCCGCATCGCGCAGGGTGTCGAAGAAATCTCCGACCGCACGGAGCCAGCCCATGAAAAAGTCGTATCTCTCCCCGCCCGGAAGGACGGATGCGACGGCGCGTTCCGCCGGCATTCCCCAGGCGTCTTCCCCTGTCAGGGGATTCCATGGGTGCCAGGAGAAAGTGACGATGCCGCCACGCTCCACATGGGTCAGGGCGGCCCGGCGCATCAGGGCGAAAGGCACGTTGTCCAGATTGGCGGTCCGGCCGAGTTCGAGGGCGCCGAGGTCGAAACCGACGACGGCGGGGAAACTGCCGGAAACGTCCCGGACGTCGGAGCGCTCCAGGGGATCGCCCGTGACATCCTCCACTTTCCAGGCGTGCCCATAAGAAAGGTCATCCTGATGACCGTAAAGGATCTTGCCTTCGGCGACGGAAGCCGCCAGGCGGTCCAGCAGCTGCTGGCGGGGGGAGGCCGTCGGGCCCCCGTCCCCACAGGAAGCGAGGACGAGGACTGCGGCGGCAGTTAGTACAGGTTTCAGTACGTATTTCATATTCAGAATATCGGTGCGCTGTCGTAAACGGATTGGAGCGTGTAATTCTTGTCGGTGGAGGTCATCGCCTTGACCATGACATCGACCGCAATCTTGCTGTTGCCGACGTAGCCGCCGGTCCCATGGTCGATGTATCCGTGCTGTTCCTTGCCGACACCGCTGGCGCCGTTGTCCCAAAGGAAGGCGGGCAGACCATAGACCTTGGCCGCTTTGACGACATATTCCAGATAATAGAGATAGAAGGCCCAGGCACGCGCGTCTGACTGGGCGCGCATCGAGCAGCCGAACTCTCCGACATAGACGGGAATGTCCTTGTCCACATACTTCTGGAACAGGTTGCCGAAGACATCCTTGACATGGTCTTCATCACCGCCGCTGGATTTTTTGCCGGGGGCGCCGGTATGGCCCCAGTCGGACCACTGTGCATCCCCGATCGTATAATCGGAGGGATCATAGAAATGGACGGAGAGCATCAGTTTGCCGGCGGGATCGGTAGGTAAGGTCAGATACTGCTCGAAAGTAGGGTTGGCCGCATAGGTCGGCACACCCAGCCAGCGGGTCGCATTGTTGCCGCCCGTGGCGCGGACCGCATCCACGAAAACCTGGTTCCACTCGTTCAGGATGTTGCACTGCTTGGTGGGATCGGCCCGGAAATCGGCGCTCCAGCCCCAGCCACCGTCATTGAGCTCGTTAAAGCTTTCGAAGATAAGCCAGTCTCCCTTGTCTTTGAACTTCTCGGCAATCTGGGTCCAGACGGCCCGGATCTCCGCTTTGACGGCCGCATTGACCTCCGCATTCTTGGAGGCGGCGAGAATGTCCAGCCACCGCGTATCGATGTCTTTTCCTCCTTCAATGATGGAATGGTGGTTCTCATCATGGTGGGTATTGATGATCACATTCAGGCCGGCCTGTTCGGCATAGCCCACCAGCTCGTATACCCGGGAGAGCCAGGTCTCGTCAATCTTGTAATCCGGTGCCTCCCCGATCATCTTGAGCCAGGTTACGGGTATCCGGACCGAACTGAATCCGGCCGCTTTCACCCCGTTGAAGGTCGCCTGGGTGGCAGGCGCACTCCCCCAACAGGTCTCATCGGGATAGAGGAATTTATCACCGGCCCAGGTCCCGTTGTAGAAGGCATCCATATGATTGCCCATATTCCAGCCCAGAGCGAGTTTCCGGGCCATCTGCCAGGCCCGGTTGGTGCCGGGCGTCGGATCCGGGACGACGGTCTTCCCCTCCTGCGTGACCGTGAAGGTCACGTCCGAGGCACCCGTGGCACTCACGGTAACGGTCGCCGTACGCGACTCGTAAGAATCATTGACCGCCACGGTCAGCCCAACGCTGATCTTATAGTCTTTAAAAGTGCCATCCTTATAACTGACCCAAGCCGGCAGGCCCGTCAGTTTCGGACGTGCGGGAGCCGTAATATCCAGGGACAGGGTCTCCCCCGCCTGGGCAACGGAGAATGCACTTTTGCTCAGGCTGATCGCGGTCGGACCGGAAGGTGTGTCGGGCGTAGGTTTGTCCGGAGTCGGTTTCTCTCCGCAGGAGAGGATGGCCAGCAGCGTGGCCGAAAACAGTAAGAAGCGTTTCATTTCAGGGAAGGCATATTTTCGCGGTTATAGACGGCCGCATCCGTCATTACTTTCTTCCAGTAATCGAGGGTGTTAAGGTTCCAGTCGCGAGGTGTAAGGATGATATTGCCGGCAGCGTCGGAAGAGTTCCAGACCATGAACCAGGACCATGGATTCCCGGCCGCGATATTGGCGGCGGGATCCGGGATATTGCCGCATTCGCTGACGGTCAGGATCTTCTTTCCCCCGGTCACTTCCTGCAGGAAATCGAACTGGGTCCCTTTCACACCCGTATTATTCTCATAAATGTCAACACCGACGATATCCACCTTGTCATCGCCCGGATACCATTCTTTCGCCGCCGCTTCGAATCCGGGAACCACATCCACGGTCCAGACCCAAAGCAGGTTGTTCAGGCCATGGTGCTTCTCCAGACGGTCCCGGAGCAAGTTCCAAAGCGCCTTGCACGGCTCTGCGCCGTAGCGGCCCCACCAGAACCAGGCTCCGCCGGCAGGATTGTATTTCGTATAATTCCCGGCAGCCTCATGCAAGGGACGGAACAAGACGGGAATACCCGCTTCCTGCAATTGCATGAAGGTCCCCGCAATCTCGTCGATGTCAGCCAAGATACACTCATGCTGCCAGGTCCCTTCCTTCACTGCCTCCCGGATATCAAACGGGGTCGTACCATTGTTTCCGGAGATGTAGAAGGCATAGCCGTCCGTGCCTCCTCCCCGATACACCTCCTCACTTTCCGGCACATTCCAGTGCCACATGTAAGAGATGACGCCATTCGCATTCCAATGCTCTTTCTGCGCTGAGATATCGGTGTAATCCTGCCTCCAGCTCCATCCCGCAGGGGTCGGAGAGAACTGCAGGAAGATGAAGTCGTATCCGGCCAGGGCGGGATGCTTTCCCGTCGCGGCGGCCACGGCATCCACGAAATCGTTGGTATGGGACGCCGCCGACTGGACGCCGGACAAGGTCTTCCCGCCATAGTTCTCCAACAGGAACGAGTAAAGCTTCCGGGCAGAGGCCGTCGCGCTGGGATTGACGGGGGCCGTGGGAATCTTGGACTTATCCACTTCCTTCCGCTCAAGGGCGGCCTGTTTGACGGTGACTGTCTTGGACAAGGCCCCTGCCGTCACGGTCAAGACTGCCTCGCGGACATCATAGCTCGCATTGGCAGCCGCAGTCAGACCGAATGTGATCCTGTAGTCCTTGAATGTCCCGTCCGTAAGGGCTATCCAGTCCGGAACTCCGCTGAGTTTGGGACGGGAAGGCGCCGTTACGGTAAGGGACAAGTTGCCGCCAGCCTGCGCCACATCAAAGGATGAAGCGCTGAGACTCAGGTCTTTGGGGGCATTATCCTCAGGCGTCGGCGGTGTCACAGGATCCTTTTCGCAGGACCCGAGCACCAGAAGGGCGGTCGCAAGGACGACCAGAAAACGGAAGGTTTTGGTCATAATAGGTAAAAAAACCGGAGGGAGGGTCCCTCCCTCCGGGAATAAAAACAGGATTACTTGATGGTAATCTTATTGAAGATCAGATCGGAACCCTGGATAATGACACCGCAGGTCACACCTTCGTAATCCGTCGGACGGGCGAGGATATGATCAAGCAGTTCCTGGGTAAGGGTGATCTCGGTGCAACGGTCAAGGACGCCGTCGGAGAACCAGCCATAGATGTCCGTCGGGACAATGGGGTTCGGGATACCGGAGGCGGAGATGTCGAGGACCTTCCATTCGCCGTCATTGACTTGGGCCTGACCCCAGGTCTGATCTTTCTGGGTGTAGAACAAGCGGAGTTTCTGACCGGCCTTGGCGACCTGGAAGGCTGCCATCGGGACCGCTGCACGGCCACCATCGCTCCATGTGAGCTCAACCGGTCCGGCCCAAACTTCCGTACCGTCGGAATTATCCTCGTAGTAGGTAATCTTGGTCAGCGTGATGCCTTCACCCTGGATGATGCCCCAATAACCCCAGTCAATGAAAGTCTGGAGCTTCATAATCATGTCGTTCGTGAGGGTCAGAGCAAAGAATCCCTGCTCCTTGGCCTCAGGCACGACACGGGCGCTGACCATGTGGTGTTTCTCATCGTTGTAACCGGTGGACATCTCACCCCAGTGGCCATCAAACATCTGGATGCACCACCAGTCGGCAAAGGTACCGTAGAAACGGATTGTCTGGCCGGCTTTCATCTCGATACCCGTGAATATCTGGTTGTCTCGCATCTCGTTGTTCGCCCATCCGGCAATCTCCAGGGA